>LAHU01001517.1_pt1 | contig 29064 bp, 18 predicted proteins | sample 329631 | NCBI WGS metagenome assembly LAHU01 (sample SAMN03275698, study PRJNA271635) | activated sludge metagenome | isolation source: sample C-0 Zero hour mixed sludge faded in reactor as a methanogenic...
CCTCTGCAATGACTGTGTGGCGCAGAGCTCCGCATCAGGAACCTGTTCCGATGGAAGCTGCTCCTCGGGTAGCCTGACCGGTGCAGAGCTCTCGGGGCTTATCGGGATTACCGGGGCATCGTCATATAATTCCCGGAATCTTCAGACCCCTCTTGCGAATACCCCCCCTCTTAATAAAGAGCCGCAGCTCATTTCGATGGGTGGAAAGGTCGTATTTTTCCTCCCTGAAGGACGGATGGCAAACATTGCCCCATTTGGTGGCCAGGCTGCGTCCCGTCCCATCTCTGATACATCTTCGACCTCCATGGCATCAGCTCCCAATCCGGTCCGGTTATTCCGGATATCCGGGTAATTATTTTGGAAAACCCCTGCTAACCTATTAACCTGCGTTTTTTTTACTACCGATACTCGTATATCAGGGACGATTACCACTCTCTCCTTTGATGACATCGTTTCGGTTAAAGACAGGGTGTTCTGTTAAAACCGCAACCCGGGCCCGGTGAGGGGTGTATAACTCATAGACGCGTAAACAATCTATTTTCCGGTGTAACGGTGGCAATGGGATCTAGGTGCCAGCAGATAGCAGGCTCCCCCCCTCAAGGCTATTTCCTGAGCAACGCCTGGTAGAGTGGCACCCGGCATGGCATGGGGGCGACCTCTGCCAGTTTCTAACATGTATCCGGCCCGTGGGGAATCCTACCAAACCTTCAGGACTGGGGAAGGATCGTTATCCTTCCATCAGTCACTGGTGCCACTACCCTCTGTTCAGAGAGGTAATCGGCAAGGATATCTGTAATCGCGATGCGGGTATCGCTCCGGTGGTTATCCGGAACGTCTGCAAGGGGTGCGTGTCCATCCCCGCCTGTGGCAATAAAGTCTGAAACAACCACGGTATAAAGTGCTTCTGGATCAAGCGGTTCGTACTCCCCGTTTCTGAGGATAGTGACTTCACGGATCCTGTCTCCCTGCTGGATCACCCGTTCTATCCTGGTCCCGTTGTACCGTGCACAAAACGGTGTCCGTGATGGATCCACGGTGAAACGAAGACCGCTGACCTGGAGGAATCCTGCAGGTCCGGGGACGATTCCCCCTGAACACGGCGATGAATTGCCAGGGAGTGACGCGGCGCTGATCTCCAGGACCTGCTGCAGGGTCCGCCCTTGCAGGGTAAGGAGAGTCGCAGAATCTCCGAATGGCAGGATCTCTGATATCAGCCGGAACGAGATGTTCCCTGCCGGCCAGACCCGGTCTCCCCGTATTCCTCCGCTGTTGATCAGGGCAGCATCGACCGCATTGAACCTGGACTGCATTGCATCTGCGATGAGATCTCCCATGTTGGTTTCCTGGGAACGGATAACTTCTGCCCTTGCCTCAAGCGGTTTTGTAGAGATGGCAAGAGGAACGGAAAAACGAGTCTCGTATTGCTGCTTGAATGGTGCAAGAAAAGATTCTACCTTCGAATCGCGGGGGCTATTGATGGTTACAGGGATAACCTGCCAGTGTGGACGGATAATAACCTTCCCATCCCACTGGAATGACAACACTCCAATTTCACGTCCTTTCATGCCGCTGCCAATGACCATGCAGGTTTTCCCGGATGGACCCGTCACCGCCTCGTACAGGGCCTCTTTGCCAGGTGCCGTCACTATCACGTCTATACCATCTATGGTACGTGCGAGTTCGCGGTCTGCCGTGATTCCGGCATGTGAGAGAAGTATCACGATAGGTGCCTCCTTATCCCGGAGTTCGCGGACCGTGTCCCGGCAGACTGCAGCCAGGTCAGGGTTCACCCGCACCCCGGGCCCGGGACTTGATACCCGCGGTAGTTCCGGAGTCATCAGGCCGAATACGCCTACCTGGATACCGCTCCGGTTCAATATAGCTGATTTTTGAATCCGGTTCCGCAGTACCGGGTCATCGATCTCGATATTTGAACAGACGACAGGGAACGTGGTAAAACCCAGGGCACCAAGATAGCTGGAGTGACCCTGATCGAACTCATGGTTCCCCGGGCATACCGCATCATACCCTGCCAGGCTCATCGCACCGTATTCTGGTTCTCCCCCGAAGAGTGAGTACCACGCTCCCATCACGTTATTTCCGCCTGAAACGAGGAACGTCCTGTTGTATTCCGTACGGATACGGGCATATTCCCCGCTGATCGCGGCAATCCCGCCGGTCCGGAGGTCTTTGTCCGGCTCGGTAGGAAGAACCGCGCTCTCGAAACCCGATGTGGTGACAATTGCTATTGACAACGGCTGTACCTCCGGCCCTGGAACAGAAACTGGGTGAATGGCCGGGATAATGACAATCGCGGTAAAAACAATGAGAACCGCGGCGATCAAGGCAATACAAATGGCAACTGGTCGCATGAATAGTCCTTATATCCGGATTGTTGCCTGCCAGTACAATGAAGTTTTCCTATACTGGGGATACATCAGGTACGAGGAATCTGCCTGCCGGGCGTGATTCGTAAAAGGTCCGTCTACCAGTGATCTGGTCAGCTGACCATGCGGTACGAACCCTCTGGGACGATTATCTCGAACCGGGCACCCCTTCCCGGTTCACCGGTCTCCCGAATCGTGATGCGGGTAATTGCGAGTATTTCACGGATCAGGAAGAGGCCGTAACCGGTATGCTTCCCGTACCCGTGTGTAAATATGATCTCTTTTTCTTTCAGGGGTATCCCTGCGCCGTCGTCCTCGCAGCTGATGATCAGGCTTTTCTCATCAATCCGGTGTGTGAAACGGATCTGCGTGGTGTGGTCCCCATGACGTATTGCGTTCTCGATGAGGTTGAAGAAGGCTTTCACAAGCAGGGGATCACCAAATACCTGGATCCCAGAACAACAGGGGATGATTCTCACGGTGAGGCCGGGAATCATTGAGACCGCACTAGTGATAACGGCATGAACGTCCTGCCATTCCGGGGTGCGAAGACCAATCTCCTGGTAGTTCCGTGAGAACTCGATCTGGGTCGATATGGTCCTGGAAACCAGATCGATCCGGGAGAGAACCGTCTCAAGGGGTGGTGGGATTGCGACTGATATCCCCCGTGCACACTCTACGTATGACTGGAGCAGCGTCACCTGGTTCAGGATATCGTGGCGGTTCAGGCTGTGAAGGAGGTGTAACTTGGTATTTGCGTTTTTAAGGGTTGAAAGATATCGTTCAAGTTCGACGTTCTTCTCATTAATTTCCTCTTCGAGGCGTTTTCTCTCGGTAATGTCCTCTACGATGCCGTCTATCCAGAGGAGACCTGCCGAAGGGTCGACCTTTCCCCGGGCAAACAGAGCGATCCAGCGGATTTCCCCGTCTTTTCTTCGGATCCTGAGCGGCCATTCGCGGACTTCCCCTTTCCGTCGGACTGCATCGAGTAAAGAATCCCAGTCCTTTTTCTCGAGGTAGATAGATCGAATGGTCACATCCTCAAGGTCAGCCGGGGACTCATAACCCAGGATATGCGCCATTGCCGGGTTTGAAAAGAGAAAATGACCTTCCGTATCTGTTGCGGTCCGGTAAATCCCAAGCTGGATATTCTCAACGAGGGTGCGGTATTTCTCTTCATTCGCACACGCTACTTCTTCCGCTGCAATTCTTTCCAGTGTAATCCCAATCTGGGCAGTGATCATCTCGGCTGCATCGCGGGAACTGGAAGGGAAATGGGTGTAGTGGCGGGACCCAAGCAGGATACACCCATTCACCCCCGCCGGGGTGAGAACAGGGATAATAGCCAGGGCTGTGATCTTCTCACGAGTGAGCCCCTCGATAGCTGGTTCAAATACCTGGCCGGGTGTGCTGTACCACGATGTATTCTTCCTGACAAAACCTGTAATTTCGGAGTCCGCTCCGATCTTCCGTGACCCGGTGAGAAAATCTGGAGAGAAGCCATCTATGGCAATGGCTTTGAGAAAACCCGATTCCTTGTTAAGAATGTACATAGCACCAGCGTCTGCCCCGGAGATTGTGATTGCCGCCGAGAGAAAGACCCGGATTGCCTTTTCACGCGATGTTGCATGGGAGAGGGAGATAGCCAGGTCCCGCTCGGCGATCAGCTGGTCGTGGATACGCATCCTGTCAGAGACATCAGTGAAGATCATGACGATATCGCCTCCAGGCAGGCGATAGAGGTCATACTCCTTCCAGCCACGCATAGTCTCGTCTGCAGAGTAGAGTGGTTGGACATGATCAGGTACTCCCGTCTTATAGACCCGGTGAATCGCGCTATAAAGCCCGGATATCTCCATTTCTGGGAAGGATTCGAGGAGGTTGTGACCAACAATGTCCTCTCTTCGTTTCTGCGTGATCCGCTCCGCTGCCGGATTGAAGTCCTTGAAGATGAAGCCCTCCCCATGCGATATAGCGTGGCAGACGGCGACTCCGCTTGGGATAGAGAGGAACATTGCCCTGTAACGCTCTTCACTCTCCCGGAGATCTGCTTCTGCCTTGATACGCTCGCTGATATCTCTGATGATCGCAATATACCGGATCCTTCGTCCTTCCCCCTCCCCTGTGAGTCTCCACGCATGAACTTCAACCGGTATCGGCAGGCCGTCCAGTCCCTTCAAATGGAACTCTCCCCTGGCAACCTGCCCGCGGTTGATCACTTCAACGAGCGGCTTGATGGAAGGGTGGTCTTTTTCGCTGATGAATTCATAGATGGACCGGCCAATGATCTCATCGACACGGTTCATTTTGTAAAGGGAGAGGACACGCTTGTTGACATGGAGAAACCGGCCATCTTCATCGGTGATAACAAGGGCATCAGGACTCGTCTCGATCAGGTCACGGTACTGTGCTTCCTTCTCCTGAATGGTCCTTTCTGCCTCTTTTCGCTCGGTAATGTCACGGGACAGCCCCATGAGACCATCAGGGACCCCCGCGGCATTGAAGAGAAGAGTGATCACCGTCTCGGTCCAGACCGGAGGGCCGTCGCGGCGGGTGAAGGCAAGTTCGAGAACCTTGCGGTAGGATCTGATGTCTCTTTTCTGGAAAGAGAGATCCCGGACTTCATCGCGAATCTCCCGGAGAAGCCATGCAGAGTCACGTGAAAAAATACCATCTACCTCCTCATTCATCATGTCCTCTGCCGGGATGCCCCGCACACCAAGGATAGACGGGCTCATGTACGTGAATTTCATATCCCGGTCTATGGTCCAGATAACGTCTGTGGCATTCTCTGCCAGGAGACGGTAGCGTTCTTCACTCTCCGTCAATTTCTCGGCAGCCTCCCGTATTGCGGTGATATCATGGATGGTCTCAATTGCACCGGCCATGCTTCCATCCGTATCATAGAGGGGTGATGCCTTTCCCCAGAAGAAAACGGTCCGTCCGTTGAAAGGTATCATACCGGTCTCGGCAGTGATAGCATCCCCTTCTCTCTTCATAGAAGAATAATAGCGGGCAAGTTCAGCCGATCTCCCGAAGAAGAAGTCGACGAGCATCGGGCGAGCCCCTCCATAAAATGCCTGGCTGTAAACCCGGTTACCCCTGCCCAGTACCATCTCGGCTGACCATCCTGAGAGCGAGGCAATGGCCTTGTTCCAGGCAATTACCACTCCATCGCGGTCAATAGCAAAGGTCGGGTCAGGGAGGTGTTCAATGATCTCCCTCAGCCGGGCTGTAGTCTTTTCGAGAGCAATTTCTGCCTCTTTTTGGGGTGTAATGTCCTCAAGGGTCTCGACACCTCCGATTATTTCGCCCGTTTCATCCCGGATAGCAGCAGCGGTGAAGAAGAGCCATACTCCTTTCGGACCGAGGTCCGGGAAGAAGTCCACCACCCCGTAGGCATTGGGGAGAATGCTGAGTTTTACTGATTTTTCACCGTACCAGCGGGAGATCTCATCCTCCCTGCCATCGATGAGAAGATCGACGAGACAGGGTCTCTTATTAGGATAGAATGCCTTCCAGTGGTCCTTTGTCCCAATCACGTCGTGAGCAGGAATCCTGCTGTATGCTTCCAGTGCATGATTCCAGTGGATGATCCGGTGATTTTTATCGATGAAGAAATGCAGTACCGGAGATCCTTGTATGATCGCCTGCAGTCGCTGATCACTCTCTCTCTTGGCCTCTTCCGCAAGTTTCAGCTCGGTGATATCCCTGCCTACCGATTGGTACTCCACAAGTGTACCGTCATCGCGAAAGATTGCCTGATCATTCCACCTCTGCCAGCGTATGGAACCATCATCCATGATAATCCGGTGCTCGATGAAACCCACCGGGGTGGTATGGCGTAATGATGCAAAGTGGTCCCTGACGCGGAGGAGATCGTCATCAGGGATCCGCGGGATAAACTTTTTCCCGATGATATCGACCCGGGACCTGCTGAAGTAACGACAATATGCCTCATTGACAAAAACATGGGTGCCATCGGGGAGGAATCGTGAAATAAATTCGGTCTGCCCCTCGACAACATTCCGGTATCGTTCCTCGCTCTCCCGCAGTGCAGAGTCGGCACGACGACGATGGATTGCAGCGAGTATCTTGTGCCGAAGCTCGAGGAACTGGGCTTTGGGGTCACCCCCTTTCTGGAGATAAAAATCTGCATCATTGTTAATCGCTTCGATAACAATGTCCTCACGCCCCCTGCCGGTAAAGATGATAAACGCGGTCTTATCCCCGGTTGTCCTGACCGATTTTAAGAGGTCAATCCCACTCATCCCTTGCATCTCGTAATCGGAGACAATAGCATCGAACCGTTGTTTTTTCATCAGATTGAGTGCATCGTACGCGGATGAAGCCTTTGAAACCCTGAAATCTCCGTTTTTTTCGAGAAAGATTTTCGTGAGATCGAGGAGTGATGTCTCGTCATCCACACAGAGAATCTCAAATGGCTTCTTATCCATCAGTAATTGGAAAAACAATTAGCCTAATAAATGTTCGCTACACCACGTTGCCGGTAAGCCCGATTAGGGGGCAATACTTGGTTGTGCTACGTATTATATGATGGATTCGAGGCGATTCATAGCATTCTTCATGGAAAAAGGGTGTTCAGATCAGGATCTTCCCGGCAAGTACTCTGCATCTTGTTTCTCACAATCATTTCATGGTGGCGATCAACCTGCGGCACTCTGGAACCTTTCATCGAAGATTCACACTCCTGATTCCTGTTCCATGCGTGTGTGTGGTAAAGAGGGGTTTCCTTATACCGGATTGCGGCTGACATCTCATTCATTCCATGGCTTTCACATATTTCTTCCGTGACATCGCCACCCTTGAGATGATCAGGGACTTAATAATCCCCGATCTCCGGACCCGGCGCTATATCAATATCTGGAGTGCAGGCTGTGCCATGGGCCAGGAACCTTATACTATCGCTATTCTCTTACGTGATTCAATGGGTCCGATGATCTACCGGAATGTCCGGATTTATGCCACAGACCTCGACCCAGAAAGAACCTTTTGCGATGTCGTAACGATGGGAAGGTATCCCGTGGCAGATCTCCAACGTGTTCCTTCAGATATTGTATCGCGACACTTTGAACCGGATCGTTCACGAACGGGGTACTTCCGGGTGGTCGAGGAGATCCGCCGGCGTGTCCAGTTTGTACGTCATGATCTCCTCTCATTTGAGCCGGTCCGGACCGGGTTCAACCTGATCGTCTGTAAAAACGTCCTCCTCCATTTTACCCCCGAAGAACGGGTGTCCGTTCTCCGGATGTTTTATTCTGCCCTGATCCCGGGTGGGTTCCTCGTCACTGAACAAACCCAGAAGATGCCCGCCGGGTTAGACGGGTGGTTCATTCCTGTTGTCCAGAATGCCCAGATATTCCAGAAGGATATGAAATCATGAGGATCTGGGATCTTTCCGGGGGATGCCATGAATATACGTCGAATGTCTACCTCCTCACAGGTACCAGGAACCGTATCACCAACGTGAACACACTGATAGATACGGGGAGGGATCCTGCCATCATCAGAAACCTCTCCATGATCCCGGTTGGAATTGGGAAACGACCCGTGGAACAGGTTATATTGACCCATACCCACTATGATCATACCGGGAACCTGGTTATTATTAAAGAGTCGTATCGTCCCCGTGTCTGTGGTTTTTCTTCCTATTATAAAGGCATTGACCACGTCCTCCATGACAACGAGGTAGTCCTGGCTGGGGACAGTCACCTGTGGGTGATTCATGCTCCAGGTCATTCCGGAGACTCCGTGTGCTTGTATTGTCCAGAAGAGCAAACGCTGTTTGTGGGGGATACCCCCGTCCTTATACGCTCAAGAGGAGGCTGTTATGAAATGGAGTTTATCAGGGCATTGGAAAGGATTGCCTCCCTGGATGTGAAGACGATTTTTTTCGGCCATGGCCCCCCGCTGCAAGAACGTTGTAATGAATGTATCCGTGAATCACTTTTCCTTGTCCAGGAATCGTTAAACCCGGAATAGAATGGTATTCCCGTTCCCACTCCTGGGGCGATTGGATTGATAAAGGCGTTCCAGGTATTTCGCAGACCCCCTTCATTTGAAACGAGTCTTTTCCCTTTCCATTACCCGGACCTCTGTTGCCACAAACTTCCAAACCTATTTATCTACCTTCGTTGAGATTCCATTCATCCTCTCACAGGGGCACGTACCAACTGCGGGTTGAAGAAGGGTTCGGTGGGAAAAAGACGTCGTTATTAGCGTATGCTCTTGAATGGATTTTTATAATCCTCCCAGTTATCCCCCTTCTCCTTCAGTATCAGTCGTATTCGGTGGTGATACTTGAATGGCAGTAAAAAACGGAGCGAAAAAAGAAAAAGCCGAAGGGAAAGGTGAAATACTATCCACCCTGACAACGGGGGACGCACTGCAGATCGCGCTCATGGAGGTTAAAAAGGGATTCACTGCGGGGGATCTCACGCCCCGGGTTGATGTATCAAGCCTTCCCCCCGATCTTGTCCTGCTTGGGGAGGAGATCAATGGTGCACTCGATGCTGCACTCCATCCCCTCGGCCTCGTGAAAGAGTATATCCACGCAATGAGCCTTGGAGAGATAAGACCAGATATCACGGACCACTCTCCCGGCTCATACGGGGAGATGACAAAAGACCTCAATACGATATATGGGTTTGTTCGGCAGAGGACGGAAAATATTGAAAAGATGGTCCGTGCAGCAGAGGATGGCCGCCTGGAGACCCGGATTGATGTGTCACAGTACTCTGGGTACAACCTCGTGATGTTCAATGGCCTGAACCGTCTGCTGGACGCGGTGATTGCGCCGCTGAACGTCTCTGCAGAGTATGTTGACCGTATCGCCCACGGTGAGATCCCGCAGAAGATCACGGAAGAGTATCACGGTGACTTCAACGAGATCAAGAACAATCTCAACAACCTGATCGATATCCTGACGAGCCGCGGTCATGACGTGAATTTCCTGATCGAGTCGGCGATCGCAGGGAAGCTGGACGTGCGGGCGGACACGGCGAAGTACACGGGCATCCACAAGAATGCGATCGAGTCGGTGAACCGTCTGCTGGACGCGGTGATTGGACCCGTCCATGAGGCGATGCGGGTCGCTGATGAATACGCCCGTTGTAATTTCTCTGCAAGAGTAAATGAACAACTCCGTGCAGAAGGAGATTTCCTCAGGTTCCGTGACGCCCTGAACAATACCGGTCATCAGATCTCGGTGGCAATAGATGAGATCAGCCGCGTGGCCTCCGAATACTCAAAAGGGAACTTCAGCACCCGTGTCAATCCCTCCCTCGAGATACGGGGTGATCTTATCCGTATCCGGGAAGCGCTTGATACGACCGGTATGGAACTCTCGCGTTCCCTGCAGGATGTACTGACTGAGATTGGAAACCTCCGCAGTCATGCAGACATGGCATCGGTCGGTGTGGAAGATGTTGCCAAGGGTGCCCACATGATCTCCGCGAATGCGGAACAGACCAGTAAAAATGCAGAGCGGAGTGAACAGGGGATCATGCAGGTCCTCCAGGCCATGGAAGACCTTTCCAAAACCGTGACCGAGGTTTCCTCGCACGCTGAGTCGGTCGCGCACCTGAGTGACGACGCAGACCAGCTGGCAAAGAAGGGGACTGCGTTTGCTGAGAAGGCCGAGGCAGGTATGGGGAGCATCACCCGGACATCAACCGAAGTGGCCGCGATAATCAAGGATATCAAGGGACAGATGGGCCAGATAGGGAAGATTGTGAATATTATTACTGATCTTGCGAACCAGACAAACCTGCTCGCACTGAATGCCGCGATCGAGGCAGCAAGGGCGGGGGATGCCGGCCGCGGCTTTGCGGTAGTCGCGACGGAGGTGAAGTCACTTGCCCAGGAGTCCCGTGCCTCTGCCGAGAGTATAGGTGACCTTATCACTGGACTTCAACAGAAGTCGCAGGCGGCTGCAGATACCATGGCATCCGCTGCAGAAGCCGTGAAACTGGGCAACACCGCCCTCACCGACACCCTGTCGGTCTTTGGGGACCTCTCCCGTTCTGTCGGGCAGATTTATACAAACATGGACCAGGTGGCGAGGGCTACCGAGCAGCAGGCGGCATCCTTTGAGGAGATCACCGCTAATGTCAACGAGATGAGCGGTCTTGTGAAGGCAACCGCAAAAGATGCGATAAACTCCTCAGCAACGAGCGAGGAAGCGATTGCCGTCGTAAACCAGATCACCGAAGTGATCCAAAGTATCAATTCAGTAGTGACGAATGTGAACGGTGTCATGGGACGGTTCACCGTTCAGGCAAATTGACCCGCCTTTCATCGTTTCAGCGGCGGGAGAACCTGGATCAGGTACTCCCGTATTTTTTGGGGAGAGAGGACGAAGCTGACCGCTCCTGTCTCGATCGCCGCCAGGGGCATTGTCCTGATAGGGCAGGTCTCGGGGTCCTGGGCGATGGTCCGCCCCCCGAGAGAGTGTATGTGACGGATGCCTTCTGCACCGTCCCGACCCATCCCGGTGAGGATTATACCAAGAATTGCATCGCCAGTTCGAGGAAGAATGGACTGCATCAGGACGTCAATCGATGGCCTCACGAAATTGACCGGTGCAGATTTCTGCAGTCTGCAGACCCTGTTATCCTGGAGGAGGAGATGCCATCCCGGCCGTGCTACCAGGATGATGCCCGGGTCTGCATGCAGGCCCGCTTCAGCGACTTCGACCGGCATCGCTGTCACGGACCTGATATGGGACGCGAAGGGTCTGAGGAATGCAGGTGGAAGGTGCTGGCATATGAGTATAGACGCATCTACCCGGGGAAACCCGGTAAAAATGTCCTGGAGGATGAGTGGCCCTCCCGTAGAAGACCCTATTACCACAATATACCTCTTCGCGGCGTTTTTTATCATGGATCGCCCGCTTAGGAGGAAAAGTAACTCAGGTACGAACGTATCCGGAGTATTATTTCATCATACTCGAATGGCTTTGTGATATAATCAAAGACGTACTCCTGGAGCCCATCCATCTTCTGGTCAGGATGGTCCTTTGCAGTCAGCATTACGATTAAGACCTTGTTGCCCCCTCCCATCTCGAGGAGTGCACGAATAGTATCCCATCCGTCCATCACGGGCATCATGATATCCATGAGGATCAGTCCGGAAAAACCACTCCTGACGGTCTCGATGCATTCCCTGCCGGACGCAACGGTAATTACAGGGATCTTCTCTAATGTAAGAATCTTCTCAAGGGTGAGCCGAACCGAGTCGTCATCATCAACAACAAGGACGTTTGGAGTCTCTGGAACTGGTATGGCACAACCCCCTGCGTTTTTTATACATCGGGGAGTTTGATGGAACCTAGGATAAAACCACCGGTTAATGCCTTTCCTTGCGATATGCAGGGAGGGAAAAATGGAAGGTTGATCCCAGCCCGGGCCCCGGGCTCTCGGCCCAGATTCGCCCGTTATGCAAATCTATTATTCGGCGGCAGATCGACAGTCCAAGTCCGTGAGAATCCCTGCTGTGCCGTGAAGGATCTGCCATGTAGAACTCGGTGAAGATTTGCCCTATCTCATCTTCAGCGATACCGATTCCTGTATCCATAACGCTTATAGTAATAACATCTCCAGAACAGAAGCCATCGAGAAGGATCCGGCCCCCATCATCCTTCATGTACTTAATAGCGTTCCCTATAAGGTTGTCAAGTAATGCTGACAGGAGAATCCGGTCCCCGACTGCAATACAATGGCCTGGGATCCGGTTCTCGCATATGATTCCTTTCTGGGAACATGTATACTGGTAATGGTGTATCACTTCCTCTGCGATCTCTGTGATCGCTACGGGCTCCTGGTTCGGAGGAATCGACAGTGAGCTGTACTTCGCCATCTGGAGGGTCTTCTTTACAAGGTTCTTCATTGATGATGAGTTCTCGATACAGACGCCGAGGAGATCACGGACCTCGGTATCAGTGCTTATCTTTTGCAGATATGGCAGGAGGCCAAGAAGAGGGGTGAGAGGTGTCTTGAGATCATGGCCGAGCTGGGAGATGAACTGGTCCTTCTGCTTCAGCAGACGTTCCACCTCCCGTGTTCGTGCGTTTACTTTTTCTTCGAGTTGCTCGTTGCTCCTGCTGAGTTCTTCGCGGAGGAGGATAAGTTCTGCGTTCTGCTTCTCAATGTTGGCCGCATACCGGAGGAGATCCCTCTCTGCCTCCTTCCGATAGGTAATATCAGTCACGAGGCCGATCAGGCCTGTCACACTGCCTTCTGTGTCCTGTATTGGTACATCCCTCATCCACAGGGTCCTGGACTGAGTCTCTCCGCCGATCTCGATCTCCTTTTCAAACCAGGGTGCTCCTCTCTGTAGGACGCTGTCATCACCTGCCGAGAACTTGGTGGCGATCTCGGCCGGGAAGAGATCTGAATCCGTCTTTCCTGTTATCCCTTCCCTTGATGTCCCGGCGAACCTGCAGAAGGACTCATTCGCGGTGATATATGCACCCCTGATATCCTTGAAAAACGCGTATCCCGGGAGACTGTCGAGGAGGGTTAGGATCTCCCGCCCTCTCTGGCGCCCGGTTTCTTCTGCCTCTTTTCGTGCGGTTATATCGAACCCGATACCGATAATCTCGTAGGCGAGGTCCAGCCGCGAAGGATAACTGATAAAGTTCCAGAGGACGGTACGCGTGGTGCCGTCCTGCCGCGTCAGGACCAGCTCCTGGTCCCTGACAGGGCCGGATGAGAGTCGGCTGACAACCGAATTGGCCACCTCCAACTGGTCTTCGTGGAAGAGGGTCTCCCAGAATGGTTCCTCCACGAGCACCCCGGATGAATACCCGGTGATCTCCTCTCCCGCGGGGTTGATAAAAACAGTTGCACCACTGGCTGATATGCCCGCAACAATCGCGGGGGTCTCGCGGATGATCCGAAGGGAGTACTCATGTTCGGATGCAAGGGCCTCCTCGAGATGTTTCCTCTCAGTGATATCCCTGATATGGGTGAGAAGGGCGGGCTGACCCAGGTAATCGATAGAGCGGGTCGAGATATCAACCGGGAACTCGCTGTGGTCTGTCCGCTGGTGGATGCTCTCGAACGATCCTGACCCCTGCTCCCGAAGCCTGGCTAACTGTGAAGGAACAAGGGGTCTGGCTTCTTCTGACACGATACTCCGGACCTTGCTCCCGACAAGGGTTCTGTGGGGAACCCTGTACATGGACGTCGCCACCATGTTTGCCTCGAGGATAACTCCTCTTTCGTCCAGGATAAGGATCGCATCTCCTGCATTGTCAAAGAGATCGCGGAACTTTTTTTCACTCTCCTGGATGATCCTTTCGTACTCCTTCCGCCTGCTGATGTCCCGGAGGATCCCCTCCACGGCAAACGAACCCGGGCACGATTCTGCCTGTTTATCACCCCCTGTTTGGTAAAGTAGGCGACTAGTTGCCGAAATCGTGATATTGGACCCGTTTTTTCGTTTCAGGACCACCTCGTAGTCATGGACACCTCCCTGCATGCTGATGAGATGGAGCATTTTTTTTCTATCGTCTGGATTCTCCCAGAAGGATGAAACGGGTGTACCAATCAATTCATCACCCGGCTCGTAGCCGAGGAGCCTATAAAACGAGGGACTAGCCATGGCAAGCCGCCCCTCAGTATCGGTCCGGTAATATGCGTCCTCGATGTTCTGGAGGATCTCGCGGAAGTGGGTCTCACTCTGCCGAAGAGCCTCCTCTGCCCTTATACGCTCAGTAATGTCGATAATAACTGAGATAATACAGGGGATGTCGTCGAGTTCTATTACAGCCCCGGAGTACGACATATAGCGGTCTTCTCCCGTGGCGGTCTTCATTGCCATGACCAGGTCTTTCGTGATACCATGAATCCTCAATTGAGAGAGGATGGTCTCCCTGGCACTTGTACTGGAATAGATATGCAAGTCACTGGTCGTTCTCCCTATCACCTCATGGCGGGAAAAACCAAGGGCTGAAAGGAATGCCTCGTTTACCTCGATATACCTCCCTTCTGCAAAGGTGGTGATGGACATCAGGGCGGTGCTCGCGGCGAATACACGGGAAAATTTCTCTTCAGAACGAGTAATATCAGAGATATCCTTGCTTATACAGAATAAAACCGCCACGCCACTCCAGATTCCGCGAACGAGACGTGACTCTGCCGGGATCTCCCGGCCATCGCAGGTGACGAGAGGTACCCTGCAGGTCGTTGCCTCACCTGACATAATATCGGCGAGTATCTTTTCCGTCTCTTGCCTGCGTTCTTTGGGATGAATGGCAAGGATCGACTTTCCGACGAGGTCAGTGGGGTCATACCCAAGCCGGTCGGTAACGGTGGCATTCATCTCCAGTATTTTCCCTCCGGTGTCAAGGACCAGGACGAAATCGTCAATGGTATTGAAAAATGTCCGGAAATTCACCTCTTTATCGCGGAGGGCTTCCTCCATCTGCATACGGTCAGTGATGTCCCGGAGGACTCCCGTGAGTCCGGTGACGATCCCGTCTTCACCCAGGAGCAGGTCAGAGTTGTCCTCGAACCAGCGGGGGGCCCCGCTGCGGGGAACCAGCCGGTACTGTGACGTATGGACAACCCCCTGTTCCATAGCCTGGCTGAAATGTTCCTTCGCGGACTGCCTGTCCTCTGGAGCGCAGAAATCGAGAAAGTTCTTCCCCAGGGCAGCCATCGGTTCGTAGCCGTACCGCCGGATACGGGGACTGATATACGTGATATAGCCATCCCTGTCAACCGAGTAGATAATGTCCCATGAATTCTCGACCAACCGGTGGAACTTTCGTTCGCTCTCCAGGAGACCGCGTTCTGCCTTGCGGTGAGAGGTGACATCCCGCACAACCCCCATGGTTGCCTGTTTTCCCTTGTATTGTATCGGGGTAGACGTAATCTCGCAGTACCGGACCTCCCCGGACCTGGTGAGGATCCTGGCATCGAAAGGGAGGACAGGTGTCCCGTCCCGGAGCATCACCGTGAGGACGTGATCGACGTAGGCCCGGTCATCGGGATGGACGAAGTCCAGTATACAATGGTCCTGGATCTCTTCGTGTGAATAGCCCAGGTACTGGCTCGCATGCTGGTTATAAAAAGCAATTTTACCATCAACGGAAATGTACATTATCTCGTCAATCTGTTCTACAATAGCGCGGTACTTCTCTTCGCTCTCCCTGAGTACCCGTTCCTGCTCGATCATTAGTTCGATCTCCTCGGAGAATGCAATGATCCACGGATTTGTGGTATCCCCGATCCGGGAAAACGTTGTCGCAGTCCAGAGTGTGGACCCGTCAGGGCGGAGGAACCGCGTCCTGGAAGATATTGATATCTCCGTTCCTGCAATGAGTTCTTCCAGCCGCTCCCGGAGGTCTTCCCTGTCAGGTGGATAGATAAGACTGACGAACGGCATGCCGGCAAGCCGGGTAGCTTGGCAACCTGACAAGCTGGAAAAAGCCGGATTCGCATCGCGGATCAACCCGGACGAACCAATCGTGCAGATCCCAGTGACTGAGTGAGACCAGATGGCCTGGGCCCGGGTGGAGAAGATATCCTGGAGTACGGGATTCAGGTGGGTGACGGACCCGCGGTCTCTGCGTGTAAGTGCACGGGTCACCCGCATCCTGATCTCTCCTCCGGAGGATGGCAGCACGATCAAATCGGAGAGGTCCTTAAGTATTTCAGGGGAGATATTGCCTCCCTGCTCCGTCCCAGTGAAGAGGAGGAGAAGTACCTTTCCGAGGTCCGGGTGCTGATGAAACCATGCCGTGATCGAGTCGAGGTCTTCTGTCTCAAGCGATGGGCCGAGGATGAGGATGTCAGGGGGTTCCCTAGCCACCCTGGCAAGGCCGGCGTCCCGCGATCGGGATGATCGAATGCAGTACCCTAGTGGTGTGAATATACGGCGGAGACGAGCGGGCAGTGAAGGACTTTTTTCGATTACGTGGAGAACCGGGGCCCCAGGTGGCTCTCCCGCTCCAGTACCCTGTTCTTCTCTGGTCATTCCCTTGGAAAACCCCTTCTGTGGTCGGAACGGCGTAATTGTTCCTCACTCTCTGCATCAACCCGGCAGGTGATGAAACGATCCCACCTGCCAACCCTGAAGTGTGGTTACTGAGCGGATCCCCGGGGCATTCCCCGGCTATCCATGGCAGGCGGAGCTGATGAGAAATATCTGGGGGTATCAGGGTTCCCCCGTGTGCTGGCTCCGGTGATGAGAAAGATAGACTGAGACGATACCCGCAATCATGATAGCAATATACAGCACCCCCGTGACAGCTGTGAAGAGGAGGATCGTCCGCGCCTGTGGGGTTGTCGGGACGATGTCCCCGAAACCGCAGCTCGTCTGCGTGATGAAGGTGAGATAGATTAACTGCGGAAAGTCCACGGGTTTCCCGCCAAGGGCATCAGCCGATGCGACAAACGATCCGGGCACCAGGAACTGTATCAGGTAACACCCGGTGGCATACGTGATACCTATCAGGAGATATGCCGCGATCCCACCTGCAATGGTGTCTGCGGAGACGATACGTGGCCGGAGGACTGGAATAAGGATTGTCTTGAGGGTATAGATGTAGAAGAGAATTGCAACGCACAGTGCGATCCCGCGGAGCAGGGGGTGGATTGTCACACCTGCCAATACATCGGTGCTAAAGACGATGACCCCTATGATTGCACCGGTAAGAAACCGTCGTCTTTTCCCGGTCAAGGTAATGATCGCGGTGATGCAGACGAGCCCTGTCAGGAGGGAGGGTACGGGGATACCGGCCATGAACGATCCGCTGAAGTATGGTAGAATTACGATCAGAAGGACGAGAGAGAAGAAGAGGAAGGTAAACCGGTGCGCGTGCTGCCATCTGGCAAGATGGGAGCCGGCTGAACCAAATGTCCTCCCGGACCGGCATGGTGGGGTGTCTTCTTGCGGTACCATTGGACCGAAAGGAGGTATACCCGGGGATATCTAATACTTCCCTGTGGTTGGTAGCTATGGGATGGTTTCTGGACGGTGCGAATAATCCCGCGAATACTGAACAATACCAGGTCCGGACTGGTGGACCGGTGGACTGGCTTGACCGAGGTCACATTTCGGGGGCAGCATCACCCAGCAGCCAGTTCAGAGATATAGCGCTATTGATGACAGACCAGGAGACCGGATAAGGGGAATGAATGGGGAGTTTTGTTACGTTCTGGTTTACCAGCCGGTCACTTGATCTCGACGCGTTCACCGGTCACCATGTAATGGACCTTTTCTGCAATTCCGCAGGCATGGTCCCCGCACCGTTCAAGGTACCGGGCAACCATGATGGAATGGCTACATGCGGTGATTGTCCGGGGGTCCTCCATCATGTAGGTGATAGATTCCCGGAAAATCGAATGCCGTTGGGCATCGACGAGGTCATCACGGCGGGAAAGGTCCTTGATCAGGGTAATATCGCCAGTCTCGTAGGCAGTCAGTGCATCGCCAATCATCGAGAGGACATTCTCCGTCATGGGAGGAATTGAGAAGATGTTTGCAGTGTTTCCAAGTACCGTGTTCCTGCTGTTGCCAGAGATGACGATGTTTGCGATATCCTTTCCATAACGCCCGATTCGCTCAGATGAGGTGACAACAGTGAGCGAACAGACAAGCATGCGCATGTCACTGGCCACCGGCTGATACAGGGCAATCGTGGAGAATATCCGGTCTTCGAGGTGGTCGTGGAACTGTGCGAGTTCCCTTTTATGTCCCCTGACTACCTGCGCTAGGTTCTTGTCCTGGTGGATCATGGCAGAAACTGCATCGCCCAGCATCCCGTGCGCAAACCAGCCCATATGGACAACTTCATCGCGAATGGAGGCAATTTCCGAGCGAAAACGATCAGACATCGTGTCACCTACCCAAACTGGCCAGTGATATAGTCCTCGGTCCTCTTCTGAACCGGGTTCTCAAATATCTGGCGTGTATCACCGAATTCAACAAGTTCACCAAGGAACATGAAGGCGGTATAGTCGCTCACCCGCGAGGCTTGCTGCATGTTATGGGTGACAATGATGACGCAGTAGTCTCTCCGGAGTTCATCGATGAGTACCTCGATCTTCGCGGTTGCAATGGGGTCAAGGGCTGAACAGGGTTCATCCATCAGGATCACCTCGGGCTCGACCGCAAGGGTCCTTGCGATGCAGAGACGCTGCTGCTGTCCACCTGAGAGACCCAGGGCACTCTCGTTCAACCTGTCCTTGACCTCGTCCCAAAGAGCAGCCTTTTGCAGGCTCTGCTTGATTATATGGTCGATATCCTCGCGATTCTTCATACCATGGATGCGGGGGCCGTAGGCGATATTCTCATAGATAGTCTTGGGAAACGGGTTCGGTTTCTGGAAGACCATGCCAATTCGCCGCCTGATCTCGACTGGATCGACACCATTCCTATATATATTCTTCCCGTGAAAGATGACCGAGCCTGATACCTGGCACGAATCGACGAGGTCGTTCATGCGATTGAAGCAGCGTATCAACGTGGACTTACCGCACCCCGATGGCCCGATGAGGGCTGTAACTTTCCGGTCTTTAATCTGAAGGGAGACATCCTTGAGGGCGCAGAGATGTCCGTAACTGAGCGAGAGGTGCTCGGTTGCCAGGATATAATTATCATAGTTCATGATTACCTGGTCACCACCGTACTATCCTGGAGGAGTGGGTACGGACCAGTACCGCCACCGTGTATATCGCGATGACAAGGAGAAGGAGGACGAGTGCCGTTCCGTACTTGTTGGTCGACGCTCCTGGGACATTTGTCGTGAGGATGAAGAGGTGATAGGGGAGTGCCATCACCGGATCGAGGAGGGAGGAAGGAAGGAAACGCTGGGAAAAAACCACGGCCGTGAACATGATTGGCGCAGTCTCCCCCGCGGCTCTTCCGATGGAGAGGATCGTTCCGGTGACGATACCTGGTAGGGCAGCCGGGAGGACGACCCGGCGGATTGTCTGCCAGCGGGTCGCCCCCAGGGCGAAACTGCCTTCCCTGAGCGGGTGCGGAACGGTCTTTAGGGACTCCTCCGTGGTCCGGATAATGGTCGGAAGGACCATAAGGGCCAGGGAGACCTGGCCGGCCAGAAGAGAGATTCCAAAGCCCAGAAAGAGCACGAAAAACACGAATCCGAACAACCCGAAGACGATTGAAGGAGTACCATTCAGGAGATCGGCACCGGCACGGATGACCCTTGTGACGTATCCTTCGTGAGTATACTCAGTGAGATAGATTGCGGCACCCACCCCAGGGGGGAGGGCGATTGCGATAGCCCCGGCTACAAGGTAGATTGTTCCTACGATCGCGGGGAATATCCCGCCTGCACGTCCCAGGTCCCTGGGTGCTGCTGTTAAAAACTCCCCGCTCATAGCGGGAAGACCGTTTACCACGATATCAGCGATTATAATGCAGAGAATCGCAAGAGCGACTACCGTGGCCCCTGCAAGGGCTGCGAAAGCCATTTTCTGCTTCCATGAACGCCCAATCCTCTTCCATGAGATGGAAAGGATGAACAAGGGGACTCCCAGGCAGATCGTGCCCATGAGCCCGGCTATGAGAAAGGATGCGAGGATAAGGAGGATGAGAATGATGGGGATACTGATCTTTCCGAGGAACATCCTCTGGTCTTTATTAAGAAAAACTCGCCTGGGTTGTTTCCCCCCTCTCTCGCCCGAAGGCGTTGACCGGAGCCGACGCAGGATGATGGCAGCAAGGACGTTCACCGAGAGCGTGATGATGAGGAGGATCAACCCAAGGCCAAAGAGAGCATGGTAATGGAGGGAGCCGGCCGCCACCTCGCACATCTCGATACCGAGTGTACCGGTCATGGTCCGGACGGGGGAGAGTACGTTCCAGAAAGGGGCGGGGATGACGGCGGCATTCCCCGTGACCATCAGGACGGCCATGGTCTCCCCAATCGCCCTCCCGATCCCGAGGATGATCGCAGCGGTGATACCTGGCAGAGCTGTAGGGATCACGATGTGGGATATTGTCTCCCAGCGTGTGGCCCCGATGGCGAGAGACCCCTCCCGAAATTCGCGTGGGACCGCACTGATCGCGTCCTCAGCTACGCTGACGATCGTTGGAAGCGCCATGGTCCCAAGGATAAGGGAGCCCGCGAGCCACGACTCCCCGGAGGGAACGTCGAAGACGTCCTGGATCAGCGCCGTGAGGAGAATGAGCCCGAAGAAACCGTACACGACCGAGGGAATGCCCGCGAGGAGTTCGACGGCGGGTTTGAGGAGATACTTTAGTTTTCGCGGGGCGAGTTCGGAGATTCCCACGGATGTCCCGATCCCAAGGGGAACCGCGAACGCCATCGCCCCGAGCGTAACGAGGAGCGTGGCGGTGATCAACGGCAGGAGCCCGAATTGGGGCTGGGAAGCGGTCGGATCCCAGACCGGTCCCAGGAGGAATTGCAGTATGCCGACATCCAGAAATGCCGGGTATCCTTCCCGAATAAGGTAAAAGAGGATAAAAAAAATGGCAACCACGGAGACAGAGGCACAAAATAGGAAGATACCCCTGATAATGCCCTCGAGGCCCCTCCCTCGTAGAGAGAACCTGGGACTGCCCCGGATCTGGTCTGGGTTCATTGGTCTTTTCCTCCTTGGGATTTCTTCTGAATGATGTCAAGGGCTCCTGGGATGGTTCGTGTTCAAATCTCCTAAAAACCGGTTCACTCCTTTAGCGGTACCCCTCCCGCTGCCTGTATGCCTCTCTGCCCGTCGGGTGAGAGCATATAATCAATGAAGACCTTTGCCCTGGGTGAAGGTGCCCCCTTCGTGAAGAGATACAATGGTCGCCAGATGGGGTAACTGCGGTCCTGTACCGTTGCGATTGAAGGGGCGCGGGAGGTTCCGTTGACCAGGACCGGGACCGGTTTTATTGAAGAATCTGTCATGATGTAACCAAGGCTTACATATCCGATGGCTCCCGGCGTCTGGGTTACTGCTTGTGCAATCGCTCCGTTCGAATTCTTCTCAAGGATGCTGGGGGTGAAGCGGGAACCCTTCATAATATGTTCATGAAAGAAGTCGCGTGTACCGGAGGTGCTTTCACGGCCAAATACGACAATTGTCCCTGGCGCTCCCTTTACATCCTTCCAGTCGGATATATTACCCGCGTAGATAGCCCTGATGTCATCCAGCGTCAGACCTTCTAATGTATTTTTCAGGTTGACAACGATGGCAATCCCGTCGTCACAGATATAGTGGGTAACGAGATCGGGGTACTTCGTCTTTTCTTCTGGCTTCAGGTCACGGGATGACATCCCAATATCGACCGTTTCTGCGCCAATTGCAGTGATCCCTGCACCAGAGCCGCCTCCTGTTATCTGGATGTCATATAATGAATGCTGGGCCATGAATGACTCGGCAGCGAGCTGGACAATCGGAAGGACGGATGTTGAACCCGATACGGTCAGTTTCTGGATGCCGGTAGTGGTTGGTGGTGTTCCGGTCGTTGCAGGTACCGTAGTTTGTCCCTGGGCTGTTATGGTGGCAGTCCCCGATAGAATGTCAATCGTCTTTACCCGAGGTGTGGTAGTGGCTGACTTGGTTTCAGTACAGCCTGCGCTTGCAAGTGCAAGTGAACAGACGATAAAAATGGCAATAAAGCCGGTTATCTTTTCATTCCACAAGGTGTGTTTTCCCATAGTAACAGCTGCATATCCGCATGGGTCAGGTATGGCACTTCTCCTAATAATATATATTTAACTCAATAATATATAGTCAACACTATACTCTCTATATGTTGACAAGAGGATTTGTTCTGATTTAGGATTCAAGGTCGGATCCGGTACTGTGTTCTCTTCAGAAACAGTCTCTCCAGGCAGGGTCCTGGAATCAAACACGGTGCACCTTGTTCCGGACATCTTGATCAGGTATAGAGTTTCGAGTATCGGATCGGGGGATGTGAAAAGGGAGCTCCTCTCTCAGTAAGGTTGAGTCCGCCCCGGATAGGAAAGTGTTGGTGGACCTGGATTCCAGGCCCTGGTATTAACTCACCGTTACCTCCCCTCTTCTTTCCTGCCTCTCATCCAGCCCGGGTCTTCGGTTTAATAAAGAAATGTTCTGTGTTCCCCGGCTCAACTATAGTGATATATATATAAAACGGCTAATCTCCTGCTAACCTCATCTCACTCGGATGGTGATCTGGAAGTCTATGGAGATACGGAAGGTACAGTTGACAGGTGGGTCTTCATTTGTGGTTACCCTCCCTAAAGTATGGGTGGAACAGATTGGGATTCGTAAGAACGACCCTCTCGGGCTCTTCATCCAGCCGGATGGTACGCTGCTTGTGACCAGGAATACCGAGGACCGTATCACCCCGCTGACTCGGAAGTTCGATGTATCGCGGATCACCGACAGGTCTTACTTCTTCAGGATGTTGATTGGGGCGTACATCGCAGGATATACGACATTTGAGGTCACTGCGAAGGTAAAGATCGACTTGCCGATCCGGGGTGTTGTCCGGGAGTTCTGCCAGATGACAATAGGGCCTGAAGTGATCGAGGAGACCGAGAACCGTGTCCTCGTAAAAGACCTTCTCAATCCCACCGAGATGCCCTTTGAGAATACGATTCGCCGGATGTTCGTGATCGTGCAGAGTATGCATGCGGACGCCTTTCATGCATTTGAAACAAAGAACAGATCCCTTGCGGCTGAGGTTATCGCCCGGGACAACGACGTAAACCGTCTTCACTGGCTTGTTGGCCGGCAGCGGAACATGGTGCTGAAGAACACTTCGCTCTCGCGGAAGATGGGTGTCTCGACCACCATGGTGATGGATATTTACATCATCAGCCGGATTATCGAGAGGATCGGAGACCATGCGGTCAAGATAATGGAACACTTCGCCAATATTTTTAATAAGGAAGTCCCCGCCCCCGTTCTCACCAAACTCCGCGAGGCAGAGAAGATGGCACGGGGAATCATCGAACAGAGTATCACCGCATATTTCAACCAGGATCTCAAATCATGTCATAAGAATATTGAGCAGGTACGGTTCCTTATTGCTCTCTGCAATGATATCAATAGCCAGTCGATGGGCCAGGAGACGGATCTCGCGATCGCTATTGCCGATATCACGGAGAGCATCCGCCGGTCAGGGGAGTACGCAGGGGATATATCAGAGACGGTCATCAACCACCTGATGGAAGACCAGGACCTGGCAATATAACGGCGGTAATAATCGTCCGAATGCAGGGAGTGGCGAAGAATATTCCCGCTTCCCGGTTATTACCCGCCTGGCCTGTTCTGAACGAAGGTGGTACCACGATCGCAGGTGGCAGGGATAAAAAAACCCCCGGGGACTCTCTTCCATTGAAATTCATTCTCCCCAAAGGGTTCAGAAGCCGACCTGTACCTGGTTTGGCATTCATATGAATCCCCCCTCTCCTCGAAAACCGCTGCCCACCTCACCCGGGTGCATATGGGAATGGCATACTGGTGTATTCTCCTGCTTTTTATTACCTTGTCTGGAACACACCTGATCACTCCCCTGTATCCCCTGGAACGGATTCGTAACCTCTATCTTTTCCCACCCTAATAGCCTCCATAGGGACCGCGACGGTTCAGCAGGATCTGACAGGTTCTTCTCCTGCCTGCCCTCGCCCGGTCCGGGATGGGTCAATGGTTCCTTGGAAACAAATGGTCCTGGCACTGCTTGCCGGGTTTATTATTGTACTCTCTGTTCCTCCGGTATTCGGCGGGACCGCACTCTCCACCTGCTTCGATGCAGTCGTAAAAGTATACCCGGTCGATCCCATTCTCTCGGTTGCCGAGACGGTTGATGGCGGGTACGTCTTCTCGGGATCAAATGTCTCGGCCGATACTGGCCGAAAGGAGATGTTACTGGTCCGGACCAATGCAGGTGCAATGATACTCTGGACTGCCAGGTACACCTGCCCCGGTAACTGCGAGGCTGACTCGGTAGTTCAGACCCTGGATGGTGGATATGCAGTACTCGGCGGGACCACAATGCCTGCTGGGAATACCGCGGTTGTCCTGATCAAGGCCGACGCGCAGGGTAAGGAAGCGTGGCGGCATATGTTCCGTCCTTCAGGCAACCAGTATGGCAGAGTTGTCCGCCAGCACCGCGACGGAGGGTATGCGGTCCTCTCGTCGATGAGCAGTATCCCCACGGGGATGCCAGGGAGAGGAGTCCCGCAGGGGACAGGACCGTGCCTCTCTACCCTCTACAGGACTGACCGGACCGGAAAAGAGGTCTGGAACCGGAGTTTCGGAAGCTCCGGTGAGAGCTGCCTTGTTACCATGGAGGTGAGCCATGACGGCGGAACGATGCTCGGTGGGTCGACGTCTGTCAAGGGTGCCGGCGGGAGTGACATGTACCTTGTCAAGGTCGACAATGTCGGGAACCTCATGTGGGATAAGACATTTGGGGATATAACTGATGAAACCGGTCGCACCTTGACACAGACTAAAGACCACAACATACTCTTTGCAGGGGTTGTGCTTGACCCGGTGAAGAACACGACAACACCATATGTTGCGAAGATAGACCTTTCCGGGACCGTGTTATGGAGCAAGACCTACAGCAGCGAGTCAGATCCAGAATACCAGGGTCTTCTCACAACCCTTGCCAATGGGGTCACGGTGTCCGATCCGCCATCAGAGTCGCGGTATACCATCCCCGAAGATACCGTCTCTCCAACCTCTGAAACCGTGACTGCCACACCAACCGCAACGGTCACAATGACCGGGACTTCTGTAACGAAAACCGTCCATTCCGTTCCGACTTATCATGCGGAAACTGCGGTTGCACCCCCTCCCGTAACCCCTTCCCCTCCCCAAAAGACAACTACGGCCGCTCTTCCCTTCTCCCCATTCCTCCCGGCTGTTGCATTCGTAGCAAGTGCGTTTCTCCTCGCGGTACGGAAGCGTTGAGCTTGGAAGGCCCAGCCTTCTTACCTCTTTTTGAAAAGGAATACTCCAGGACTCCTCCTCACAGCCTGCGATACGCCAAAGGGTTGGAAGAATAAGACCACCTGCTGGAGGGTGCCTCGCAATTGGGATTCCACCTGGTGTTTAATAATTAAACTTTACTTTATAGAAATGTTTAATAGATAATATTGATATAATCCGAACTCTCACATGTAGCTGCGAAAAGGTGTCTCTTCTGAACTACCACAGGAATAGTCCACACCCCTCAGTTGGGATAACACGTCCCGGTGACTTCTCCGGGATTATCGGGCGTGAATGCGGTAGTATGTCGGTAGTCATGTTCCTTGGAATACCAAAAGGGACTATCCCGGGGCCGATCGAGAGAGCGACCGGGGACCCTGGTTTTTCTTCCCCTCCTGCTGCCATTCCCCGGCTGACACTCTTCGGGCCGGTTGCGTTTCCCGATACCGCGATGGTTCCCGGAATATTCTCCTCAATCCGGGGAATTGCCTCTGTTTCAGACCCCTTCAGTTATACCGTCGATCCAAGGGTCTTCCATTTTCCACGGACCGGATTGCTGCGATATCCCCTCACCCCCTCACCATCGCTCATCCGGTTCGCCCGCGAAGTGCAGGAATCGCTAGAAGAAATCTGCTGTAATGGAGGAGGTTCATCCCCGGGAGCAGGCATTGGCTGGTTCCTTGACCATGACCCCTCTTCTGTTCCTCCGGCCCGGCGGGCATTCGGACTTCCTCCTGCACCAGATGCGCATTCACACCCGGTGGCATCGAACGAAGACCCCCGGGCCCTGCCTGTGGCAGTTGAACCGCTCCGTGTCAGTATCTTGGCGGGAGACCGGATTTTTGCAGAGTTCGACCTTCCCACAGGCCGGTGGCTCGTTGGCGATGAAAGCAGGGACACTTCAGTTATCCGAAAGACACTGCAGGCGTTCCGCCGTCAGCGAGGATATGAAGTCAGGCCATCCGGCCGGTCCCAGGGTGGAAATGTCTTCCTCATCAGTGACCTCCACCTTGGTCATGCGAATGGTATCCCCCGTTTCCACCGCCCATTCATGAGAGATGACGTGGAAGAGATGAACCATGTCCTGATCAGGAACTGGAACCATACGGTCTCTAAGGATGACACGGTCCTCTTCCTTGGCGATCTTGCATTCCGCTCCTCTGTCGGGGTCGATGACTACCTCCCTCACCTTGCCGGTAAGATCATTTTTATTGAAGGTAATCATGATCCTCACCTTCCCACGATGCTGCCTGATATACGGTTTGCCCATGACGGGATCCCGTTCATGGCTATTCACAACCCCGAGGAGTTGAGAGGGGAGTGGGACGGCTGGCTGCTTCACGGACATTTTCACAATACCCGGCCCGTGGAATATCCGTTCTTCAACCCGGCTTCCCGCCGGGTGAATGTGAGTGCAGAGGTGCTTGGCTATCGACCAGTCCCGCTCTCGTATATCTGCCGGTTGATCCGGACCGTTCAGGAACCGCTTACGAGTTTACCTGGAACCTGATACCAGTTTCTCTCTCGTTTTCCCCTGGAACGCTCATCACCGCGCCCTTGCAGCGGGATGGGAGGCCATCGGACGAGCCTGCCGGTATCCGTCCCTTCCCTGGTGACCCGCAGGAAGGGTCTATTAAAGAACCCTCAGCATATGTGCAATATCAGCCTTCTCTCTGTCAGGGATCCCCCGCTGCCGTCATCTCCTTGCCCGGCTGGTAAAAAAAGGCAGGAAGCGGGGATTCCCGGGAACCCCGTCAGTGGATCCGGCCGGGATTCAGGGCAGGATACTGTGTATACTCCTCGTTGGTGAGTTGACGCATCTGGGAATAGTCCCACTCCTCGCGGTGCAGGTCATAGTACTGGTAGAAGTTTGGGTCGACCTCGTAGACTTCGTTCGTCTCGGGGTTGTAGACACGGTCCCGGTCAAGGATGACGTCTGAGAACTTCTCGAGGTACTGGTCCTGACTCTCCATCCGGTTATAGAACTGCTGGAGATTCTCGTTTCTCATCTGCTCTCCTGTACTGCGGATGGTTTCCCCGATCCGGTTTGCTGCCGCCCATGCCTGGTCAAGGGACTGGCGGCACGCCGAGAGGCTTGCCTCGGAATACTGGACTGAAGCAAGGATCTGCACGAGGGTTGGGGCGGCCAGGTCGTATTGGCCTTCAGGTGCCGATATCGCGAGGAGGAAGGGGATATTGGTACCAAGACCGTAGAGCTGGTGGGTCGAGATAATGAAACCGCCTGTGGTAGGGACACCCTCCGTGAGGAACGATGCTTTCATCGCTTTTGCATTATCGGATCCGCCGCCTGAAAAGAGGGAGACGTCCACCGGCTCATAGCCCAGGAACCGGACCTGCGAGATCCCCTTGGCATCCGGGGTGAAGTACTCGGTGAGGTACTGTTCGGGTGTTACGCCAGGAGGAAGCATCAGGGTACCCTGGTGGAGACCGGAAGTGTACAGGACGGCCCAGCCGGGCCTGGCAGGATCATGCACATAGATTCCTGCACAACCAGGGAGGACCTCGCCTGTCCAGCCCTCGGGGAGGAGCATGCTGACCCTTCCGTCAAGGACGACCTGCCTGAGGGGGCCGAGCCCGGAACCTTTGGCCGTGCCCTTGTCTGGTGCAGGCGGGGTCTCCTGCCGGTAACTCCCGGCAATGTCCCGGAGCAGCGCTTCGGTCCCGGAGAAGTCCCTCTCTGGTGCCTGGTAGAGGGTCAGGATCCCATAGGGGCGATTGGTGAATATGGAGATGACCCCTTTGACCGGTCCCCCGGAGGATAGCGCAGAGAAGAGGAGATCCAACTGGTTCCTGTCCTGGGAAAGGCTGACTGCGTCGACATTGAAGGAATGGTATCCCGCCGCGAGTTGCGGGACCACTCTATTCCCAAGATCGGCAGCCGTCCAGGAGGAATACTGCCCGGAAAGGTGGACGGGCTGGATCCTGAGCAGGGGCCCGTTTCCTCCCGCAGGGCTTTCAATACTGATGTAGTCCGTACAACTGACCTGCCAGCCCTCCGGGACCTTCAGGGAGAAGCCGTAATCTCGGTTGGTGTAGTCTTTCAGTGCGGGAGAGGTGATGACAGGTGCCAGACCCTGGAAAACCGTGGGATAGGCCGCAGTCTCCCCGGCATTCCTGTCTGGCTCGGCAGCAGGGGGTGCCAGGGCAAGGGTGATAGCGGCTGCAACTGCGATCGTGACCGCTATTATACCAAGTATAACCAGGAGGTCACGAGGGGGCGATGGTCTGCTCCCACCCGGATGTGCCCCTGCCGGGGCACCGCAGCGGTTGCAGAAGGATTTTCCCTCCCGGATCTCGTTCCCGCACTGGGGGCATTTCATACGGGGTGAAAAGATAGCCACAGGGATAAGTGTTGCGAGACTTGGCTGCGGTGCCTGGCAGGGTGTTGAGCCTGATCAGGATGTTGGGCCTGGTCAGGGTGTTGAGAACAGGGAGCCTGTAACAGGGAATGAGGAGGCAGTCTCCCTCTCCTCTCTCTCATCCATCGCGTGGAATCCGGTAAAGATCCGGCATGAATATGGCGGGGAATGTAGTACCAGGATTGCAGGTATGGGCGGGAATTCGCGGGTATCGCGAAACGGGTGGTGAGAGAGAGCGGGATTTCTGAATGGATCTTATATACATTCAATGCCGGGCAGATGACCGCTTTCAGATCTTAATCCGGCACAAGATTCCCTTTCCGCGACACATGCAGACACAGTACTTCGCTAATATTCCTC
>LAHU01001614.1_pt1 | contig 28883 bp, 26 predicted proteins | sample 329631 | NCBI WGS metagenome assembly LAHU01 (sample SAMN03275698, study PRJNA271635) | activated sludge metagenome | isolation source: sample C-0 Zero hour mixed sludge faded in reactor as a methanogenic...
AGCCGGAGTAGACGTTCGGGTAGGCGCCCATGTCGCAGGCTCCCTGGACATTGTTCTGGCCACGGAGCGGGTTCACGCCCACGCCTGGCCGGCCGATGTTGCCCGTGAGCATGGACAGGTTCCCCATCGAACGGACATTGTCGGTACCGGTGGTGAGTTCCGTGATGCCGAGGCAGTAGATGATGACCGCGTTCTTCGCGTTGGCGTATTTCCGGGCAAAGTCCTTGACCCTCTCGAGTGGGACGCCATGGATTGCTTCAGCATCGGCGTATTTTTCGACCATCTGCTTGAGGTCGTCGAACCCCTTCGTCCGGTTCTTAATGAACTCCTTGTCCTCGAGGCCTTCCTTGATGATCCAGTACATCATCGAGTTGGCGAGTGCGATATGGGTGGAGGGATTGAACTGGACCCACTCGTCCGCGAGGCGTACTGTTGCACTTCTTCGCGGGTCAACCGCAATGATGGGGATCCCTTTGAGTTTTGCCTGTGCGACGCGTCTCCCTGCAAGCGGGTGGGCTTCGACCGCATTCGAACCCCACATGACGATGAGGTCCGAGTTCAGGACGTCTTCGAACGGGTTCGTTGCAGCCCCGGAACCGAAGGAGAGCGAGAGTCCGGCTACAGACGGGCCGTGGCAGATGCGGGCGCAGTTGTCGACATTGTTCGTCTGGAACGCGACCCTTGCCCATTTCTGCAGGGCATAGCAGTCCTCGTTGATGGTTCGGCACGAGGTCTGGAAACCGAGGGCTTTCGGCCCCAGCTTGTCAGAGACCTCCTTGAACTTCTTGACGATCAGGTCAAGTGCTTCGTCCCATGAGGCCTCAACGAACTTGTCGTTCTTTTTAATCAGAGGTTTTGTCAGCCGGTCAGGGCTGTGGACCGGTTCCCAGCAGGTCATCCCTTTCGGGCAGAGTTTGCCTTCGTTAATCGGTGAACGCTTGAAGGGCTCTACACCAACACATTTGCCGTCCCGTACCACCAAGTTCAGACCGCACCCTACCCCGCAGTATGGGCAGGTTGTCGGAACATACTTGAGTTCTTTTACCTTTTTGTCGGCCATGCAGTTTTTCTCCTGGTTAATACACTTGTTTCTTCCGCAAATGCGGACTGCGAAAAAGTTAGACTCCTGTAATTGGCAACGGGTGTATATTAAATAAAGCGAATTATGGGGCACTAATAAAAATATTTGTTGATTATTGGTGGGTATATCCCTCAGCCGCCTGTTCCATCACAGGTCTCCCTGTCTTACCTGGCTGACCTGGGTAAAATGTATACGGCCTGCAATCGAATAAATGGCGTATGAATCCCGATCCCACGGAATACACTCCTGCGGAGATAGATGAACGGATGGAGGTATATAGGCTCTCACCCCGCCTGAAAGAGTTTATCAACCGGACCGCCGCGTTCCACACGTATGCATCCCCCGGGGCGTTGATTGGGGTGTTTATGGTTGACTATGCCCTTGAATTGCTTGGGGCGTCATCTGAAGAGAAACTCTTTGCGGTCTGCGAGACTCACAAGTGCGCCCCTGATGCCATCCAGGTGATCGCAGGGTGTACAACAGGGAATAACCGCCTCCGCCTTGTCCCTGTCGGAAAGTTTGCCCTTACTATAAGCAGGGGGAGCAGGGACTCCGTGACGAAAGGAGTAAGAGTCTTTGTCGACACTCCGAAGATGAAACCCTACCCGGTACTGGATGCATGGTACCACAACACCCCTGCATTTGACAAGTCCACGATGAAGAAGACACTTGTGGACGAGATCTTCAAGGCCGGCAGGCAGATCCTGACCGCAGAACAGGTACAGGTCAAAGTTGGAAAGAAGCAGAAATGGTCGTCAGTGACCTGTTCATCATGCGGAGAACCGGTCCCCGATTATCTTTGTGAAGGGGGGGTGTGTGCCAGTTGCCGCTCCCCTGCATATTATGAAAAGGTTGGATAAGACCTGCCATTCCTCTCCCCTTTCACATCCCCATGTCTCTTGTTTTTCTCCGGTTTCTATGGTATAGGCAGTTCCTTGCGTGTTTGAGGGTGAGAGATGTATCCCTTGATGGAAAATCGGCCTGGCGGTGAAAGATTCCAGGAAAATCCCGTATATCCGGTACGAGTTCAACCAGGAGCAGGAGGATCCGGGTACCGGGTTGTTCCTGTGGAAGATAAAGTATTTCTCCAGGATTGTGGACCAGTGGTAACCTGGGTTATGGATCTATAGTATACCGGATTATAGACACGGTGCGGGTATATACCAGAAAAGGAGGGCGTGGAGAAAAAAGCCTGTGTTGTCGCCCTTGTATACTGGTTGCCCGGAACCCCTCTGCCACCCCATTTATCCGTGAACTGGTCAGGGAGATCTGCCTGGAAGAGGGTGATGACCGGGAGGGACACCCGCCATATGAAAAGTGTTACACGGGGACAGGATACCGCCAGGGAAATACAAGGGGGGGACGACTACAGGCGGTCTTCTTCATTTGAACCACATCCTGCCGGTAAGATATACCGATTATCCTGTTCTATCCATTTTGGTCCGGGATCAATAACGGTTGTGCCGCAAGAATCTGGAATTGCAGCCAGGGTGCGGTTTATCTCGCCGGCTGGGAGAGGCAGGTGATCCCGTTCGTCCCATTCAGCGTGGTGAACTCCCCCGTGTGCATTCGGATCCAAGTTGAACTGATCAGGCGTGGTGAACCCTGGTCGGCTTCCTGTGCCAGGATCAGCCGGGCCCTGCCGCTCATCGCAGCAGTGGGGGTGCCTGGATGGTCTCCTGTCCCGGGACCCGCCCCTCTCCACTGGGAACACACACGCCGGCCAGGCGGAATGGGACGAAGTACGGTATTATTACATTCAATACCAGATCCCCCTCTATGGTCTCTACACGGAAATACTCCATCGGTGTTCTCCTCCTGCTCCTCGCCTTCAGCGGGCTTATCCTCGCCGCCGGATGCCTGTCCGCCACCTCCACGGCCCAGCCGGCACCGGAACAGACCGCCGTACCCACCCGCAGCCAGTATTCCGGTGAACTGGCTCCCCTCACCCCTGTGAATCCTGCAGTACCTGAGCTCTCCATTCCCCTTCCCCGTGTCACACCTGCGGCGATCATCGGGAGACTCTCCTTTGAGTCCATGAATGACTCCCTTAAGGTCTCCCGCAATGACTCGGTCCTCGTCGTCCTTGCAGAGAACCCCACTACCGGGTTCCAGTGGAACGTGGTGTACACGGATGGCCTGGACGTTACCGCTGACAGGTACATCTGCCCCGAAGTGAACCGCCCCGGGGCGGGAGGGATCCATACCTGGGAGGTCCGTGCCAATCAGACCGGGAACGAGACGTTTGAAGGGTTCTACCAACGTCCCTGGGAGAACGACACTCCCCCCGCGGCAGTGTACCGGCTCAACATGAGCGTGGACCGGTGAAGTACGGGGAGTATCCTATTATTTTTCCTGTTCCGCCGCCGGTGATCCCCTGGGTCACCGTTTTCGCGACCCTGCCCCCTATGGCCCTGGATTGAAAACAGGTGATACGACCTGGCTGCCAGTATCCCTCTCCCAGGACAGAGGCGGTTTTGAGACGAGACTGCGTGAAAATGCATAAGACGTATGGGATGAGACCATGGCTGCCGTTGGAGAAGGTGATGCAGGGTATTGGCATCCCTCCTTTGATTAATTCGCAGAGTACCCAGGCGGTACCATGTTGGTCTCATGGATTTGGTTGCGGAACAGGGATATGGGGTTCAGGGTGACATATGGTTCAGGGTGGGTAAAAATGGATTTAATGCGCATTTATTCCATCTATTCCTCAATTCCCTGGTTTTCGTGAAAGACGGGTATCCTGGCCTGGCATTTTTCGTAAAACTGCTGGTGGTGCTCCTCGGCAGGATAGAACCGGGAAGCCAGCTCGATTGCGGTCACGACAGGTTGCCCGCTGAACCTGCCGGACGCTACAACCCGGTCACGGGAACGGGTGGCCGCCGATTCCTGTTCCGGCCCGTGGAAGAAGATGACCGGCCTGTACTGGGGGCCGGTAAAATCCCCCTGCCCGTCCACCCACATGGGATCATGTGACTTCCAGAAGATTGCAAGAAGCGATTCATACGATACCCGCCCGGGGTCGTAGATCACCTGCACCACTTCGGTATGGCCGGTCGTCCCGCTACTGACCTGCTCGTACGTGGGGTCGGGTGTCACCCCCCCCATATAACCGACGCGGGTGGCAACAACACCCTTCCTGTGGCGAAATGTAGCCTCAGCCTCCCAGAAACACCCGAGTCCGAAAGTTGCGATCTCCCACGGCCCCTCTTCCTCGTCCATACCTATGTATCAGGTGGCAGTGGTCAAATGGGTAGGGATCGACCGGCCCAGGCCGAATCAGGCCACCGTGATATCGGGGCGGTCGCGGATTGCATAATGGCCGACCACGGTCCGGAGCAGGAGGGGGTTGCCGGATTCTCCCGGGAGCCCGATCCGGGTGGCAACCTCTGCGGTGACCGCGCGCAGGTCTGCACGGCTCTCCGGCTTCAGGCTGGCGCGGACCGCGTCATGGACCTCCCGGATCCGTGAAAGACCGGCTGAGAGGATTGGTGCAGGGTCAATTCCTGCTCCGCACCCTGCCCACGCGGAGCAGATCCGCGTTATCCCTGGCAGGGCCTGGAGGGAGAGGAGGGAGCGGGCCGTGGCAGCAGGGTCGTCATACACCGGGAGATGGCCGGGCAGGGGAATGGCGTCCCCGGTGAACAGGGTACCGGACGCGGCATGGAAGAGCGAGATCGAGCCCTGTGAATGGCCGGGTGTATGAATAACGCAGAGGCTTTCGTTCCCCTCCCCGAGGACCTCCCCACCCATGAGCACCACATCGACCGGGACGGGTGATCCCGCGATCGAGAAGAAATCAGGGACCGGCCGGGCCCTGTGCTGCCACTCGAGATCGGTTATCCAGGGGCGGTCCCCTGCATGTGCAGCGACCTGGCAGCCCGTCTCCTCCCGGATAGCCGATGCGGCACCCATGTGGTCCGGGTGGGCATGAGTCAGTACTATCAGACGGATCTCATCTGGGTGTCTTCCTGCCCGTTCCAGAGCAGCATAGATGAGGTTCTCGGACCCTGCAACACCGGTATCAACCAGGGTGACCGACCTCCCGCAGAGGAGATAGATGGTGACTGAGCGGTGAACGAGAGTAGCAGGGGATACACGGAGTGAGAAGGGTATGGTGAGCGGCAGGATTGAGGGAATAGGACCCATGCAGATCAGGATACAGGTCTGGACGGGTCGGGCATCAGGGTTGTGATCAAACCCGGCATGAGGAAGCGCAAAGGAAAATGGGTTCCGTGGTTTGTCAGGGCTGCAGTATCACTGCATCACACCACCAGACTCCTCCAGCCCTCCCCTTCGCAGAGTAACCGTTACCGCACCCGGAGGTTTTTGTTCTAGTGTGTTTTTCATGAGCTGTCCGGTGGGTAATGAAAAGATCCCGGTGGATATGGACGAGTTCCTGCAGATACGGCATATTCGCATTCTTCCCTGTGCCAGGGCCGGTAACTGGCAGTCGGAATAATTCCTCGCCCGTCGGGGAACCGCATGTCCTGTACCAAACCCCTCGTACCTGCCCAGTGAGAGCGTTTCATCACCCGTGGAACGGGGGGGTCCGGAGGGTTGAAACATGACCGGCAAACATGACTGGCAGGACGGAAAGGTCTCATCGCCTGGGAACGGGAGGCCCACCTCAGTTTCTCCTCGTGCCCGGCGGAATCCACCTAATTCCCCGGGGAACGAGTGATCCCTCCTTTGCCTGGCAGTCGTCATTGTTCCCATGAAGCAGGATGGTGCTCCCGTATGGCATATGATGCCGGAAGACAGATGTGATCACCTGATTACCTGCATCGGATGTGAACCTGGTATGCCCCCCATTCGTCTCTCACAACGCCTCTCCCGGGTCCCCCCCTCGTTCCTGGGGGAACTCTTCCGGGTCTCGAACGATCCCTCGGTCATCTCTTTTGCAGGCGGTCTCCCTGATGCAGCCTTGATCGATCTTCCCGGGCTCTCCCGGGCGGCCGGGGAGGTTCTTGCAACCGAAGGGAGGATTGCCCTCCAGTACACCACCACCGATGGGTACCGCCCTCTCCGGGAATATATCGCCCGCAGGTACCAGCAGAGGCTTGGACTGCCTGCAGATGCCGCCGATATCCAGATCGTGAACGGGAGCCAGCAGTGCCTAGACCTCATCGGGAAGATCCTCATTGACCCGGGTGACCGCGTGGGGATTGAGCGACCCGGTTACCTTGGTGCGATCGAGGCATTCTCATTTTACGAGCCGGAATTACATGGCGTACCCCTCGGGGAGGACGGTCCTGATCCCGACGCGCTCCGTACCCTGGTCACCGGTGCATACCCCAAGTTTTTTTACGGGATACCAAACTCGCAGAACCCTTCCGGACAGACGTACTCTGACGACCGGAGACGCGAAATCGGGGAGATACTTGACGATTCAGGGGTCCTCTTCTATGAGGACGATGCATTCGGGGAACTCTTCTTTGATGGGAGACCGCGGGTTCCGGTGAAGAAGTACCTCCCGGACCAGTCGGTGATGAGTGGGTCCTTCTCGAAGATTGTCGCTCCAGGCATGAGAATCGGCTGGATATGGGCCCCCCCAGCGATCCTCACGGCGTTTAATGCTGCCAAACAGGCGGCAGACCTCCATTCCAACCTCTTCTCGCAGTTGGTGCTCCACCGTTATCTCTCCAGTTCCGACCTGGATACCCACACCCGGCACGTTTCTGCAATCTACGGACAACGGTGCCGTCTTATGTGCGAGATGATGGACGACTGCTTTCCTGAGGGAGCCCGTCACACCACGCCGGAAGGAGGGATGTTCCTGGTCGCCACGCTGCCCCCCGGCCTCTCATCGATGGATGTCTTCCGGCAGGGAGTCAGCCATGGAGTTGCGGTCATGCCTGGTGTCCCCTTCTATTCCGATGGTGGAGGCGGGGATACTATCCGGCTCAACTTCTCGAATGCCGGAGAGGATGCCATCACCTGCGGGATGGAACGCCTCGCCCAGGTGCTCCGGGAGATGCGGTAACCGGTACCTATTTTCTTCTCAAGGCCTGAAAGAATCTCCAATGGGTCTATCACCGGGGACCATCGCGGAAGCGGAGAAGGTGACCCCCTCAGGACCTGTCAGGCTCCTTCTCGTCGCGGAAGACCTTGGGGAGGTGTACCCCGGGATGTGGAGATATACCCTCACCCTCACCCGGAACCGCCATGTCATCCGCGCGTTCCGTACCAATACCCTGGAATATTCACCCGCGGTATCGCTCGATGCAGAGCAGGTTGCGAGGGAGCGCTTCTCATCATGGGAGGAAGCTCTCGAACGGCAACCGGACTGGCTTCCTGCTCCTGAATGGGACGAGGGACTCCGGAATATCCCGGTCGGCCCGCACCCGGATGTGCTCATCCTCCAGGGGAGTCCGAGACCTGATGGAAGTTCTTCCCACCTGGCAGCGTGGGTTGCTGCAGAGTCCGCAGAGAGAGGTATGCGGGCGTTGGTCATCTTCCCGGACTTCCTTGACATCCACCCCTGTATTGGCTGCTACCAGTGCTACAACACCGGACAGTGCACGTTTGCGGATGACATGGACCGGCTCATCCCTGCTATCGCAGCATGTCGCCTCCTTGTCGTCGTCTCGCCTGTGTACACGAATGGAGTACCCGGGGCCCTGAAGATCCTGATCGATCGTTGCCAGGCCCTCCATGCAGCTCGCTCCTTCCAGGGCAGAGATCCGGGCATTCGGGACCAGTTCACTCCCCCTGGTTCACCGTACTCCGGTCTTCTCCTCGCAACCGCCGGGCGCGCAGGCCAGGAGCACTTCCTCTGTGTGCGACGCGTTATCCATGCATTCCTGCGGAACACGGGGCGTATCCCGTATCCCCCGGTCTTCTTTGACAACATGGATGCGCACCGTGACATCAGGGATATCCCGGGTGCCGAGCACCACGTGAGGGGTGTAACAGGCGATATTTTAACGCACCAAAAAGAAGCGGGCCTGAATGTGGGGAATCTCCCCCCGGGCAACAGCGTGAAGTAACTAGTGGCAGGTCATGTTCTCCCAATTCCGGGAACCCCGGGAGAAACGCAGAGCTGGGGCTGCGGGATGGGCGATGAAGGCAGGTCACTGGGGTGTGCCGCACACGGGAGTTATCCCGGAGTGACATGCCCTGGGCGTTACCCGGTCTGCAGATTTGAATGGCCGCCCCCCCTCGTGGGATTGCCACCTCGGAGTGCATGTATCAGGCATTACCGGGTTCTGCGACCTCGTCACCTGGTCGTCTTCTCCTGCCTGCTGCCCGAACCCGGAGTGCCTGTCACAGGATTTCCCCGGCCTGTGACCTGTCAGCCGGAAGCCTTACCCGCCAGCCGCTCTGACCTGTGACAGAACACCCATGCCATGGCCGGTCTCCCTCGTCCCCTGCCCCGGGTACGACCCTGTCCTCATACGGGCCGCGCTCGTTGACGTTCTTGCACCTTTCGGGGGGATGCCGGCCCTCTGCTCCCCGGGTGACCAGGTGCTGCTCAAGCCGAACCTGCTCTGTGCACGGTCTCCCGAAGAGGCCGTGACAACCCACCCTGCGGTCGTGGCCGCCGCGCTCCGGGAGGTGAGAGGGGCAGGCGGGGTTGCGGATATCGGGGACTCCCCAGGGGGGTTCCCTCCACCCAGCCGGGAAAAACTCTTCGACAGGACTGGCATGTCGCACCTTGCCCGGGAGGAGACGTGTAGTATCACTCTCTTTGACACGCCTGTCCCGCTCCGTTCTCCGCCTTCCGTGCGATATTTCCGTGAATTTCCGGTGGCTTCACAATTACCCGGCGCATCGCTCCTCGTCAACCTGCCGAAGCTGAAGACGCACCACCTGACCGGCATGACTGGTGCGGTAAAGAACCTCTTCGGTCTCATCCCTGGAACGGCAAAAACAGCCTACCACCTCCAGGCCGGCAGGGACTCCCGCAGGTTTGCCTCCCTCCTCCTGGACCTCCATGAAGCCGTGATTACCACCGTACCGCGCGTGATTCACATCATGGACGCGGTCGTCGCAATGGAGGGGAGGGGCCCCTCCCATGGTAGTCCGAGGAATGTGGACGTTCTTCTCGCATCCCCCTCTGCTCCTGCCCTCGATTACCTCGCAGCGGAGCTGATGGGGATCGATCCCCTCTCCATTCCGACCATTGCCGGGGCGGTGGAGCGCGGGATTGGACCGTCCGATCGCTCCGAGGTGCGCTACTCCGGCCCGGACATCTCAACGCTCTCCATCCCCCCGTTCCGCATGCCGGGTGACATGGGAAGTACCAGGCTGGCCGGTCCACTCCTCGATCTGGCCTCGTTTCTCTCCGGGCCAAGGCCGGTTCTCGATCTAGCCTCCTGCCATCGTTGCGGGATCTGTGCTGGTAGTTGCCCGGCCGGGGCATTGACCGGCAGGAAGGGAGAAGTTCCCCAGGTCAGGGCGCACCGCTGCATCCGCTGTTACTGCTGCGAGGAACTGTGCCCGGCTGATGCGGTTAGGGTGCGGTCCCGCTGGCCGTTCAACGGTTAAAATGGAAAATACCGGGAGGGTTACCGGGACTGTTTCCGGTACGCGGATGCATATTTTAAAAGGACGTAATATCCGTCGGCCTCCGGGTGGACTTCAAGGAAACCGGCATAGTCATCGACCCTGGCACCGTGCCGTATCATGTGGCCTAGGTAGGACGTGATACTGCCCGCACAGGGTCCTGATCCGGCCACACCGGTGAGTCTGCCGTCGGAGGGATCGAAAGAGATGGAAGACACACCGGTATTTCCTGAAGGCACGTCCCAGAAGGTCCCCGGGCCTGCGGGTCCCGGCATGCGGAGCGTAACAGCACCCTCGGCAGGAACCCGGCAGAATGCGAGCTCGTGCCTGAGTGAAAGAGACTGTGGAATGGCAGAATAATCCATAATGCTCTCTTTTCCAAGGATATTCTCCGCGGCAACGAATCCCTCGCGCCGGGCGACCGGGGTGAGGCAGGGGGGCCCCGTGATATCACCGGCAGCATATACACCCGTGACACTCGTCTGCATCCGGTTATTCACCACGATCTGTCCGCGCGCTCCCTTTTCAAGCCCCGTAAACCCCTCGCTTCGCGGTATGAGACCTGCTGCAATGAGCACGGCATCTGGATGGAGCACATTGACACCGCCATACTCCCCGATCTCGATTGATTCTGCATGGTTCTCTCCTGTCACTGCCCTGACACGGGCATTCTCGTGGATATGAGTCCCGTCAAGATCACGGACCGCGCATGTCCGGAGAGCGGGGTCAAGGTCTTTCAGGAACAGGTTCCTGCAGATGACATGGACTTCCGTGCCGAAGGACCGGAAGACGTGGGCAAATTCGGCAGCCATCACTCCTCCGCCGATGATTGCCAGTTGACCAGGGAGAGCCGGCATGCGGGCGAGGGTGTGCGGTGTATACACCCCGGTCAGGCCGATTCCGGGGATGTCCGGGATTGCAGGGCGGGACCCTGCCGCAATGAGAACCGCCTCGGCCTCCACCGCCGTGCCATCCAGGCGTGCGGAAATACCGTCGAACGTAGCGGTAGTGTGATAGCGGATTGTTACACCCGCATCCCGTGTCTCTGTATCAAGGACACGGGCGATAGTATCCTGGACTGTGCGAAGCTCGTGCAGGAGCCGGGGAAAATCGAGATCCAGCGTGCCATCGAATATCCCAAGGCCAGCCATGGTCCGGGATGCCGTGAGGGTCCGGGCGACATCTGAGAGGCCGCAGATTGCCATGCAGCCGTAATTGAGGCACTGTCCACCTATCGCGGAAGGGCCACCCCTCTCGGCGAGAAGGACCTCACGCCCTGCTTTCGCGAGATGGAGGGCCGCAGTCCTGCCCGCCGGACCCCCGCCAAGGATTACGATCATAGTGACCGCAAACCCCCCTGGTCAGAGGATCTCCACTCCTTCATCCATAGGTTCGGAGAGGATCTCTCCTGTAACTCCATTCACCTCGACGATCTTCTTTCCCCTGATCTGCCATACGGGTATGAATGCTTCGCTCACCTCGACCTTGATGTTCCTGCGGTCAGGCCTGAGCACTTTCTCCTCGTAGAAGATGGCATCCCCTTTCTCCTGCTTTATTCGCACTTTCTGGGTCAGGCGGGCAATCGTCTCTTCGATAACACGTTCGGTCGCTTCCTCCTGAGTGATATGGGAAGGGACGATCTCGGCATTGAGCATGACCTCTCCCTGTTCGATCTGTGCGGGGTCCACTTCGATTCGGATCCCATTGATTGCATTGATCGCACCGCTGCCCTCGGCATCGAACGGAATCCTGCGATCCCGGAAGACCTGCTCGCCGCTCGAGGAGAAGTGATATACCCAGTAGGGCATGAAACGCAGACCTGCTGATCCCTGGATTCCTGAAATCCTCTCGGCTTGCTGTTTATTCACCTTGATTGGGAAGTGTGGAATAGCATTTCCCCCCCCTCCAGTGTCTCCACCTGTAACGGTCTGACCGGTGCCCGGCTGAGGCGGTGGTACCCCGCGAAGCTCGCCCACCCCTGGAACAAGGCGGAGTAGGAGTTGGCGGTCGAGGAGATCGGCTACAATTGCCTCTCCTGCGTACCGGGCAAATTCCCTGGCACCCCAGACCAGGCAGTTCGAGACCTTGACAGATTCATCGAGTGTGAAAAGGAGCTTTGTACATGGGACCTCCTCTTCATCAAGAGCGAGACTGTATTGCGTCTTCTCGAAGAGAGCGATCTGTGCGGGGTCATCAGAACAGAGCACAATAACGGATTCCTCGTCCCTTATTGCCGAGAGATCGAGTGGGGGATCGGCGTCCTCGACGTCGAAGCCCGCGGCCTCCAGGATGAGCCGCATCGAATTTTTCGCCTTATCCCGCATTGCTTCGTGCATCATCCCTATATCTGCCGCACAGCTATAGAACAATTTTTCTATCTCTTTGTGAAAATGCTAGGTAATGGTCGGCCCCCTGAAGTTTATTAGCCACACAATTGAGGATTACGCCATTTCCGTAACATACAATCCCGTTACAGAGACCGGAAAGGTGGTATACAACCTCTCGCTAATCGGGGAGCAGGATTACGAGCTGGCCGTTGCTATGGTCCGTGACACCTGCCGTGCGGGAATCAGTGTCAGCAACCTTGTCCGTTTTTACCGGGCCGGCGAACGGGTGGGGGATTTCCTTGTCCCTGGGGGTCAGGTCGCGATCGTCACAATCTGCAATTCGACACTTGATGGGCTGCTGATAAAACACGGGGTCCCCCTGATGCCCGTAGGGGGCGGGGTGGTTGAGGTGGAGGAGCGTGTTCCTCGGCGCTTCACCCACATGATCCTATACGCCCATACCACTATCGATCCACTTCAGGTCCTCGGCTCCCAGGATATCACTTCGATCAACGAGGTGATGAGGAAGGGCAACGGGACCATCCTTGCGAACCTGAGGGAATGCCACATGGAAGCTGAGCAGCTGGTTGGGGAGGTCCTTGATAGCCTTGCCGGAAGCAGGATATCAGGGATACTGGAGGTTGGTTTCCCAAATACACCGGTGCTCGGGGTCAGGGTAAGTCCTCAGTACCTCGGCGTTGTGGCGGTGGGTGGGACAAACCCCGTCGCTGCGATCAAAGAACGAGGGGTCCATGTTCGTACTCATGCAATCAAGGGACTGATTGATGTGAGTGAATTGTATGATATAAACGAATACTGAGTGCAGTCCGGGATCACACCCACAGAAAAAAAGGCAGATTCATCTCGCATTTCCAGATCAACGATATCGCCTGCGGGAAGAGGCCAGTCAGGATTTCAGGGAGACTGGCTGGGACCGTTCTCCCCTCCCTCCCACATCGGTGCAAGTTGCAGGATGAAATTCCAGTACATTGTAAAAAAATTGAAAAAACCAGGCGCCTCTGAATAAAGACCTGTATAGCCCTCCTGCTCAGAACCGATGACGACGATTACTTTCTTCTGATCGGAAAGAAAGAACCCCCCGCCGAGGAATTGTTTTATCTTATCCCCCATGCGCGGAGGTTTGCGGATGATCAGGTTCATGCCAGGGAGGACCGGTCCGTCCCAGTGGTCTGTTATGGTATCGATATGTATGGAAGACCCCCGGGAAACCAATGCCTCGGTGATCTCTCCCTGTATAATCGAGGAGATGGCGATGAACCGAAGGCTCTTCTCCGTTTCTTCGATGAGATCCGTTATCCGTGCGATAATCTTCTCTTTTCCCATAATACTCCATATAAGCTCCTGTCCCCCCTGTTCCGTGGAGCTTCTTGCATTCCAAAGGTCCTGCAGCGCTTTTTGCGAAACTATGGCATCCTGCTCGATTGCCTGCATAAGCCCCCTGATTGCCACATCGGGGGGAATCGCGTTGAACCGCCTGGGTGTGGTATGGGAGATGAGGACCATATTCCGCTGGACGAGTCGTTCAAGTACCGGATAGACCGATGCACGAGGCACCTTTGACACTGCGTGGATGTCTGCCGCAGTCGCGCCCTCAACGGAGATGAGGGCGATATAGACAAGCGCTTCGTATTTTGTCAGGCCGAGCGAGTGAAGGGAATCGACCAGCTCCGCACTCTGCGGAGTGGAGGGTATCATACAATACCAATATATACCACGCTGAAATAAATGTTGTTACAATAAGAACAACAGGTCGGTGTCCGATGAATATTCGTTCGTTTTGCGTGATTGTTATTATTTGTGCCCTTTTTACGGTACCGGCTCTTGCTGGTGTGAAGTACATGACCGGTGGCCCTTCCCTCAACACCGCTATATCCGGGGCGAATGAGCTGGTCCCTGGAACTGACGCTAAAGTCCTGGTGCGCCTGGAGAACCGTGGCTTGATCGACATGGAGTTCGTCCAGTCCGGTTACATGAAGCGTGACGATATGCCGAATACGGCGAAGTTCATCACGGCCGCACTCTCTTCAGGGGATTCCCCCCTTGTCATCAAGACTGATCCGCAGTTCCTCGGCGACCTTGCCGGTGGGCAGAGCACAACGGTAGCCTATACCGTCAAGGTACCCAACGACGCACACGGTGGGACTTATACCCTGCCGATAACCCTGACCTACCAGTACATGCAGGAAGCCGAACAGATCGGACAGGACAGCCTGCAATACCGGTACAAGGATAAGAAAGAGACCCTCCCCCTCACGGTGAAGATAAAAGATACGGCCACTGTCACCGTCAGTGCCATATCGACTGAACATCTGAACGTTGGCAACGAAGGCTTCGTTACCGTGTCGGTAAAGAACACGGGATCTGAGCCGGCAGCCCTTGCCGTTCTCCGGATACTTCAGAATGGGAACAGCCCCGTGGTTCCAACGGACAGCAGCGTGTTCATTGGGGCACTGCCCGTGAACCAGACTGCTGAAGCCCGGTTTAAGGTCTCGGTTTCGCGCGATGCCCAGGAGGCGGAGTACCCGGTGGACCTTGTCCTTACGTACCAGAACAGGGAAGGGGACACGGTTAATTCTGAAAAAGTAACGGTGGGGATCCCCGTAAGAGGTAAGATCACCTTTGACGTGGTTTCAGCCCCTGCGTGGCTATCCCCGGGTGCAAAGGGGGTCATCACTGTTGAATACCAGAACAGTGGTGCTGCCACGGCGTATAACTCGCAGGCACGTATCAGCGCGGTTGATCCCTTCACCAGTAATGATGACACCGCGTTTCTTGGTGATATCGCACCAGGGCAGACCGGGATCGCCCGTTTCGAGATGACCGTTGACAAGGCAGCAACTACCAAGGAGTACGGGCTTGATTCAGAAGTCCGTTACCTTGACGCCCTGAATAACAGCCAAATCTCGGATACTATCAAGGTCAGGGTCGAAGTATCCCCGCCAGGTGGTATTGCTGCAGTTACGGGCAACCCTCTCTTCTGGGTGGTCATTGCCCTCATTGTTCTCGGAGCCGGGTTCTACTGGTACAGGAAGAGGAACAACACATCATGAGTGACGTGCCCCCGGAAAAACTCTTCGAGAACGAACATTTTTTTTATGAAATCCGCATCCGCGGCCTTCCTCAGGTATGCATGGACCCCTCAAAGGGAATCATGTGGTTTTGAATGCCCTTTGGGCGCGGTGGGCCGGTCCTGCCGGTGAATGGTTCCTTGCGCCTACTGGTACTGCATAATTACCTCACCCGTTTGTACGGATGAGGGGAGAATACCCCAACCATCGGGCAGGGCCCGGGCAAAAGGGTCTGTCCGGCAGGGATATGAGCAGTTACCATCCGCTCCATTATGAACCACGGTCATGTAGTCAGGCAGCAGCCATGTGTGCCGCTGGGATCGTGACGGGTCTCCCCACAGCGTGTGCCCCCTGGGATGGGGCCTATCCGTTTGCCGGTTTCAAGGAGTCAGTCCCGCTTTGTTCCTCGCGTTCGCGGAGTGCAAGGAGGTTCGGGGGAGGTGATCGCTTGTGGGATGCAGAATCTACCATGGTCAGCACCAGTTTTTCCTCAGGACCGGATGCCTTCCATCCTGACTGCGTAAGCCGGGTCAGGGCGGCATCTATCTGGGTATACGGGAGTCCGATCTCCTGCTCGTCCTCCTGCCCCTCCCAGAGCCCGGCTGACGGGATCTTCTGGATAATATGGTCCGGGACTTCTATCTCCCTGGCGAGTGCCCGGACTTCTGTTTTATAAAGGTGGAGGAGGGGCTGGAGATCCGCTGCAGCGTCGCCGTACTTGGTGCTATAGCCGAGGAGGTATTCTGTCCTGTTCGAAGTGCCACAGACAAGCCGGTTCTCGCGATTGGCATAGAAATATAGGATAGCCATGCGTGTCCGTGCGATAAGGTTTCCATTCACCCTGTGGGGCACGTCGCTGCCGAGTAGATCGCGGTAGACCGCCAGGACCGGTTCTATCGCTATCACGGTAAATGGCATACCCAGTCGGGTACAGAGATGAGCAGCATCGGAGCGGTCCTCCTCCCGCGTGACTGCCGAAGGGAGGAAGAGACCGAGAACACGATCTGGAGGAAGTGCTCGGCAGCAGAGTGTTGCGGCAACGGCAGAATCGATTCCTCCCGAGATCCCGACCACGATCCCGGAAGCGCCGCTTGCGAAGACGGCATGCCGGATGAGCTGTTCGATCCGCCCGGACGCGCAGCCACACGAGGAATCACCGGACATATACCCGTACCATCTCCCGTATGGGACATCAAGGCAGCGAGATATGATGAGAGTTCCACCCTGACCTTCGCTGGGAGGGCATGCCGTTTCCGTTCATTATTTCGGCTGTAACCGGAAAATTGTTCCACAAATTTGATTCACGTATCAGAGGTACCGTCCCCATCTCCCCCGGATTCCCGCATATCACGGAGGATCTCACATGCCCGGCAGGCACCTGCGCACGGTTCTCCACAATCAGGGCACAAGGAGACCTCTTTCTCTTCAATAGTGCCCTGCCGCGCGATCTTCTCTCCCAGGTTCACGAGTGCATACTTCGTGCCAGGGTGTTGCCGCTCGTAAGAATTCAATAGACCCCTCACCTCGCCGCGGAGAGCGTTGTGGGCATAGGGGCAGCCGGTCCGGTCATACGAAGGAACAAAAACCTGGGCGTACAAGGCCACCTCTCTCTCTGGAACGGTGCGAAACGGCTTGATACGCGGAACCAGCTGTTCTACCGGCCTTCCGGAGCGCATGAGCCGTGCAGCGTCTCCGCGAAGGACATTGAGCAGGACAGACTGGGCCTCATCGTCGAGGTTGAAGCCCATGGCCAGGCGGGTTACCCCGTTTGCCAGAGCAAGACGGTTGAGGGCACGTCGTCTCAGTATCCCGCACCAGGTGCAGGAACGTTCCTCCCCCTTGCGTGCCACGACCTGGTCCAGAGTGAACCCGAACTCAGCACGAAAGGAGGTGAATGCGTGGGAAACACCGAATTCTGCAGCTATTTGTGCAATTTGCGGAACATTGCGACCTGGTCCGATCCCCTCGTCCACCGTGAGGGCGATGAGAGAGAGATCAGGCCTCTCTCCGAAGGTACGGTGCAGGAATGCCAGGATAGCGGAGCTGTCCTTGCCCCCGCTCATCGCGACCCCTATCCTGTCCCCTGGATGGATGAAATGGTGTTGTCGAATAGTTTTTTTTACTTTCGCCTCGAAATCCGCGATAAAATGATCCATACAGAGATGCAGGCCGGAGTATGGTTGGAAGAGGACGGCATCCCGCCGGCACCGGTTGCACCGCATCGGATCCCTGCGGATCAAACCTTTATTCCGGCGTGTCATAAAATGTGGTGAGAATGGCCATCTCTGCCGAGAATATCCGCACGCTCCACAAGTTCGAAGTGAGGGTTCTAAAGGCCCTTGAACGCCTGATGGAGCGATACGAATGGGTTCCGGCCGATACCCTGCGTCACGAGACCGGTCTTTCTGGTGATGAGCTCCGGTTCCGCACGGGAAAGCTCCTCTCTCTTGATCTGATACGGTTCAATACCGTCCCTGAAGATGCGTATGCCCTGATTTATGGTGGATATGATGCCCTTGCCCTGCTGGGCCTGACCAGGTCCGGTACGATACATGCCCTTGGCACTCTTATCGGGGAGGGGAAGGAGTCAGTCGTCTACGATGCCCTCGGCCTCACTCCTGTGGTCCTCAAGTTCCACCATGTGGGTCAGCGGTCATTCCAGGCGGTCAGCCGGAACCGCGACTACGGGCAGGCCGATGGTCACCAGACCCGTCTTCACCTCTCGCGGGTCTCGGCAGCCCGCGAGTATGATGCACTCCGTACGCTCCATCCCGATGTGCATGTTCCCCTGCCCGTGGCCATGAACCGCCACGTGATAGTCATGGAACTGGTGGAAGGCGCCACCCTGAACCGATGCAGGGTAGAGGAGCCGGAGGAGCTCCTCTCTGCCATCCTCGCCGATATCGGTATCGCCTACCGGAAAGGGATAATCCATTCCGATCTGTCGGAATTCAACGTTATGGCAGGTCCTGGCGGGTTCCGGATCATTGACTGGCCGCAGTGGGTCTCCCGCGATCATCCGAATGCCGACGCCCTCCTTTCACGGGACGTTGCCACAATAGTCAGGTATTTCTGCCGCAAGTACCGCGTGAGGTACGACGAGGAGGACGCCCTGGCATGCGTGAAGGGGTGAAGGTTTTTGGTATCGATATCATTAGGGGATCGGTTCGTTCCCGCTCCCGGAGGCCCTTGTATGCCCTTGTCGTGCACGAAGCGGGGAGGATAACTGCTGAGTACTCGGTCTCCACGTTTCGCCTGTTCCGGATGCTCCAGCGGGAACAGCCCGTTGTCCTCGCGGTTGACAGCCTCCAGGAGATCGCGGAGGATCAGCACGCCCTGTATCAGTTCCTCCAGTCGCTTCCGCCAGACCTCCGGGTCATCCAGGTGACCGGAGGAGAACGCAAGGAGAGCCTTGGGAAGGTTGCAGCCCGCTATAACATCAGCTTTGATCGGTTTGACCCGTTTGACGAGGCCAGGACCATCGCAAAGGTCGCCTCCCTTGGTGCCGGTGCGGAAGTGATCGCATTTGAGAACGAGAGCGAGGTCGTCGTAAGCCGGCACCGGTCGCCTGGCAAGGGGGGGTGGAGCCAGAACCGGTATGTCAGAAAGATCCACGGGGCGGTCCAGCTGAAGGCGAGGGAAGTGGAATTCGCCTTGCGGTCAGCAGGGCTCCGTTTCCAGAAGAAAGAGACCCGTGCATTCGGCGGCTGTTCGAGGGTAGCGTTCCACGTCGCCGCACCCCGCAGGAATATCCCGGTCCCTGCGATCCGGAATGCCGATGTCCAGGTCCGTATCACGGGAAAGAGGTTGGAAAGAATCCGGTACCAACCAGTTGCGGGGAAACCGCGGCCGGTAATAGTTGGTATCGATCCCGGGACGACGACTGCGGTAGCCGTGCTCGACCTGGATGGGAACGTGCTCCACCTTGGGAGTTCCCGGCAGACAACAATGGCCGGGGTTACTGAGATCCTCCTGTCAGTTGGACGGCCCGTGGTGATCGCCTCCGATGTCGCCGAGATGCCGTATTCAGTCGAGAAGATCCGGCGTGCCTTCAATGCGACATCCTTCACTCCACGCCAGGACCTTCCGGTGGAGACCAAGATCGAGTTGTGTTCGGGGTTCCGATACGGGAATGATCACGAAAGGGATGCCCTTTCAGCCGCGCGGGAAGCACATCGCGTTATCCGTCACCGGCTCCAGAGTATCCTCCGCCGGGTCCCCCCGGGTGTGGACCTCGATGAGGTGCGGGCAGGGGTGATCCGGGGCCAGTCCCTCGAACAGTTACTTGAACGGGCAATCCCGCCCGTAGTTGCCCCGGCGGATCCATCCAGCCGTGCGGTCCCTGCAGCCCATGATGAACGCGTCCGGCTCCTCGATGGCACGGTAAAGCGGCTCCGCACCTATGTCCAGGAGTTGCAGTCTGCCGTACGGGAACGGGATGAAACGATACACAGGCTCCAGGGGAGGCTTCGCCGCGTTCGATCGTCCAGCGAGGAGAAGATCCGGAGGGAAAACGAGATAGTAAAACGCGATGCCCAGATACACTCCCTGAAAAAGTCCCTTCGCCACGAGGAACGGCGTAATCGGGCACTTGCGAGACAGATATCCCGGCTCCGCCAGGTAGATGAGATCCAGACTGATGCCGAGTCAGTGCCGGTGAAAGTGATGCCGGCCCTGACCCGCGATGGAGTCCGGGCGCTCTCTGCCGAACTTGGTATTCGCAAAGGAGACATGGTCTATGTCCAGCGACTCGACGGGTGGGGGAGGAGCGCAGTCCGGGAGATAGCGGAGGCAGGGGCCGGGGCCCTCATCCTGCCAGGAGATGCCGGAACGCCCGATCCCCTCATACGAGAGGCCTGCCAGGAAGCGGGTCTTCCTCTCATCCCGAGTATCGGTCTTGGCATCCTCATCAGGGGGAAATTTGGTGTTGTTCCTGTCGCTACCATCCAGGCTGCCCTCCGGGAGTGGGAGGCAGGCCAGGCCCGCCTTGAGAGGGAGCAGAGGACCGCAATGGTCGAGGCTATCTTCCGTGAATACCGCACTGAGCGGGGCAGGGAGATGAAGAGAAGTGGATGACCGTGCCCTTCTCCGGGTCGTATCCGGGGTTATCGGTGAGGAATGGACCCGCGATGACTGTGCAGTCATCCCGCTCGGGAATACGTGCCTCCTCCTGACCACTGACATGCTCCACCGTTCCACCGATTTCCCGCCCGGGACCAGCGACTGGCAGGCGGGATGGATGGCAGCGGCAGTGAGCCTCTCTGACCTCGCGGCAATGGCGGCCCGGCCGATCGGGCTTCTCCTTGCGATCGGACTCGATAGTGAAGAGAACCTGCAGGGGGTGATGGAGGGTGCCCAGGCCTGTGCGGAAGCATGTGGTACGCACGTAGTGGGTGGCGATCTCGATTATCACCGCGAACTGACGATTGTGAGCTGTGCCGCCGGCCTCGCACCTCCGGGCCAGGTCGTACGACGCCAGGGTGCCCGCCCAGGGGATGCCATTGGTATTACCGGAATCCCTGGTAGGGCCCAGGCAGCGCTCTTGGGCTACCATGAGTTCGATGATACCCTTCTCACACCCGTTCCGGCGATGCAGGAGGGGCAGGCACTGGGTGCCGCCGGCGCTTCCGCGATGATGGATGTGAGTGACGGGCTTGCGCTCTCTCTGCACGACCTTGCGGAAGTGAATGATCTCCGATTCTCTGTGGTGATCGAAAAAATACCCCTGCCCGGTAATCTTCCGGGGAAGGAAGCAATTGAGTACGCCCTTTTTGGCGGGGGAGATTATGGTCTTCTCTTCACGATCTCCCTGGACAGGCTACCGTTATTGCGATTTCACCACTCCATCATCGGGTCTGTTTCTGCTGGCCGGGGGGTTACACTTGATGATAGACCTCTCCCCCGCCGGGGGTATCTCCACCAGTGGTGAGACGGCATGTCTGGACCCGGGGTCGCGTGCACCATCGCGGGTCCGTGTTCTCCTTATGCCTCAAAACGAGAGTAAAAAGGAGAATAGTATGGAATGAGCACTTTTCATAATGCCATCGGTAGTGGCATCCGCTAATAACCCGGCCACAGGATGCGGATGACAACGTTCTTCCAGAACTGAGCGGCCTGGTTGCGTGGGTCGAGTACGAGAATATGATCGAAGGTCCGGATCGCCTCGTCCAGTCTTCCGAGCCGGTAGAGGACATACCCCTTGTGGAAGAGTGCGGTGGTGTCGGTTGGCTGGCGGGCGAGCACCTGCTCAAAGAGCATGAGTGCCTCTTCGTTCTGGTCCATGCTGTAGAGGGCGACGCCCTTGTAGGTGAGGGCCCGGGTATCATTCGGCTCAAGGGAGAGGACCCTGTCAAAGACCGGCAGCGATTCAAGGTAGCTCCCTTTTGAGATCAATGCATATGCCTTGCTCTCCAGAGCAGTCGTGTTGTCCGGGTCCCTGGTGAGGACCTGGTCGTATAATCGTATGGCATCGTCATACCGGCCCACAGAGGTCAGGGCATATCCTTTATGGAAGAGGGCCGTGCGGTTCCCCGGGTCTGCTGCAAGGGTGGCATCATATGCAGCAACTGCCTCTTCTGCCCTTCCCATGGCCGAGAGCACGCCCACCTTCGTGGTCCATGCCTGGGTGTTCGCGGGATTGCTGACGAGGATTCTGTTGAGGTCCAAGAGGGCATCGTCGTACCGACCGGCATACGAGAGGGCAGTTGCACGACTGATCAGTGCGGATGCTGATGCATTGGACCTGCTGGCGGCATCTCCGTAGGCGTCGGCAGCCTCCAGGTACCGGCCGAGTCCAACGAGTGCATTGCCTCTATCCATCAGGGCCGTAACAAACCCCGGGTCAAGGCTGAGTGCCTTGTCGGCCGAGGTGAGCGCATCCTTGAACCGGCCCATCTGGTTCTCGGTTGCACTGCGGTATTCCCATGCATTGACAAGAGACGGGTCTATTGTGAGTGCCCGGGAATAGGATGCGATTGCATCATCGAACCTCCCTGCCTGGGAGAGGGCGTACCCCCTGTTATACCAGGAAACGGCATATCCCGGGCTCCTGTTTACCGCATCGTCGTATATCGCGATCGCTTCGTTGAACCGTCCGAGACGAATCAGTGCAAAACCCCTGTTATTTTCGGCAATGGTATTCCCTGGCTCAAGGACAAGTGCCGAATCTGCAGCGCCAAGTCCTCCCGAATAATTCCCCATGCTGTTTAAGGAGAAGGAGAGGTAGGACCATGCGGTGGCGTCATCGGGTGAGAGGGCGATTGCAGATCTTGATGCATTCTCTGCTTCGGCGAACCGGCCGATGCTGTTGGCACTCAATGCGACCCCGTGAAGGGCAGTCGTGTCATTCGGTTTCCACTTCAGGATCTCGCTGTACGCATCGAGTGCTCCGGTGTAGTTCCGGGTATCGCGGAGGATATCTGCTACTCCCCTGAGCGCTCCCATATGGCCGGGGTCGCGGGCGAGTGCACCACGGTAGGATTTCAGAGCTGCGGTTCCGTTCCCTTCCCGTGCCAGCAGCTGTCCGCGTGCATACCATACTTCGGTCAGCGATGGATCAAGCCTGAGTGCATTTTCGTATGATACCTTCGCTTCCTGGTACTGCCCGGTCGTGGCGGCAAGGATGCCCCGGTATCCCCACGCGACGGCAAGATCCGGGTTCAGGGCAATCGCGTGGTTGTAGTTCTCCATGGCCTGGTCATACTCTCCCGTGGCCTGGTAGAGGTTCCCCTTGTATCCCCAGACGACGGCAAGGTTCGGGTCAACCGCCAGGGAACGGTTATAGGCCTCGAACGCTTCAGGTATTCGCCCTGCATCCCTGTACGCATTCCCCAGGAGTGCCCACGCGGTTGCATTCGTGGCATTATCGGCGGTGAGCTTAGAGTATTTTACTATCGTCTGGTTGAGTGATTCCCCGGTATCTGGAACACCTCCGCCGGTTCCACCCGTTCCGGAAAGTGATGTCATGCACCCGCAGGTCAGGATCGAACAGAGAAGAAGTGCAGCTGCACAGACCGGGAGAAATTTCATGCCAATAATGCTTCCCGGATTATCATAAAACCTATTCACAGGGCAGATCCGCGAGGTTAACCTGGAATACCTGGCTGTTACAGGAACCTGCACATGCATGTATGAACCGCTATCGTGTGCAGACCTGCCAGGATGGCGGTCCCCGCCATCTCCCTCTGACCTGTTGTATACTGAAACCCAATGGTTCTTTCATGGTTTCATGATACCTCCATGTGTCACCCGAATTCCTGCCCGCTCCTCTGTGCGTCCGAACGCCCTGTTCCTGATTCTACTTGGGCATGCAGACCAGGAGTCCCTCAGGGGGGCTTTCCTGTGGTCGGTCCTGGTAGTTTGATCTTCACATGCATATGGGGAGTCCCGGCCAGGCAATACATCGCTGAAGAATGGTTGAACTGGTTGGTTCTTTGATTCAACCCCTGCAATGGTATCTTTCCACAAAGGTATTTAGTCTGGGGTGAGAATGGTGTAGTATACGACCAGGGAGCAGATGATAGGTATGAAGAAAGGTATGTGGCTCGGGCTTGTTGCGCTGATAGCGCTTGTTGCCATATCAGGCAGTGCCGCTGCAGCAACCGCATACAAGCCGGTCAGTTTTTCGGGGTTTGCAGGGAGTAAGTTCTCTGCCAGTCCGTACGTCCAGCTTGGGACGATTCCTTCAGGCATGTCCCTCACCTCCTCGGCGGGAGCTTCACTGTTCGGTTCATCACCATCTGTCAGTTATGGGACAAGTCTGTTCGGGATGAATGGCGCAGGTGTCATTGGAGAGATCTCGACATTCGGAAAGGCGAACTTCATCAATGAGCGCCAGCAGGTAACCTATTCCGACTCAACCTCTGCAAAGGGCACAATCTACGTCTTCCAGAAAAGTTACCAGTTCTGAACCGTTTTCACCGGTCCGGAGAGAGGAGATCCTCTCCCGTACCTTTTCCGGAAAATCCTGAATCAATTGGTTTTTCACTGAAAATGTTTATTCCATCGTTCGATCTACGAACGGGTGTGATGCCGGGGGAGAACGGGAAACTTCTGCTTTGCAGATATATGAATAAATAAACAAACGAGCATGCGATGCCTGAACGGAATTGGCGCTTCAGGTGTTCTGGCATTCCCGTAAAAATCAATGTATTGGACCCAAAATAACAATTTAACCGTAATTTACCGTCGCTTTTACACCATTAACATTAAATATTCCCTGCACACAATGCCTTCCTGTTCATACAATTATTCAAGGTGGCGAAATGAACACTCAATCCAGGCTATTGTGTGCTGCCGTTGTGGTGGTAGCTCTTCTTGCCATATCGGGAATGGCGAGCGGAGCCCACACGATCCCTCCATTGGGGACGACAGAAGGACTGCAGGTTGTGACCCACGCATCGGTGAACGGTATGTTCATGTCCCACTCGGACGTGGTCATACGCCAGTCCAATGACATGGGCTCTTTAAATGACATGCCGCTCCAGGCCGGTCAGAGTATCGCGACAACCGGGTATTACGAAGACACCATCGCGGTTGATGGGCAGACCAATTATACCAAGACACTGGAAGCAAGCACCAAGGGTATGATCGATACCGAGACCCAGAAGAACATCCAGTCAGACCGGATTATCAATTTCGAATCGAATGGAAACGGCGGGCGGATGACCTCGGACGAGGGTATCATGATCGATGTTGTTGGCAACTCGCAGGATACGGACTCTGCCGGCTGTTGCGCGCCCTTTAATGTGGGTGCAGATGACAGTATTCTCCCGTCCGAGGATGAGACTGTCATGGCTGGAAGCCGGATGGATGTGACTGAGGTCTCGGCTCACACCCAGGCAAGCTCGAGGATAATCGCGGACAGCGGTGATGTGCCAGTCTCGCTTGACTACACCTTCGATGCGCATGGCCTGAACCAGACCGATCCGAATGACCATGCGAATGGAGCCATTGGTTCCGCGACCGTTTATGTGAATGGTAATATCCAGACAGGCCTCGGCGGCGATTACGAGGACAATGCACTTGGCGGCCAGATGACATTCGAAGACTCCACCACGGTGGACGGAGTATTCGACCTCGCAAAGGACATTTCCTATAAATCATCACCATAAGGTAGCAGAAGGCACCGAAAGAGACAGGAATGGTCACCTTCTCTTTCCTTGTCTTCCCTTCCGGGCTGGCCGGGAATCACGTGGAGAAGTGGCTTTAGTGGGACCAGTAGCGTTGAGAGCCTGTTCTCCGTTCCAGGCCCGTTGCCGGTCATGATGTCATGTAGGGAGCGACAGTCCGGGGACCGGGACACCCCCTCTCCCTGGATGGTAACATTATTCGAGATATCCTGGCGACCGCAACTGCCGGGACCTCTCCTCTTCCAGGGTGGGAACCCCTGGGAATGGGTATAATACAGGCCTGGATCAGGGGAACGGTGCGGTCCTCCACCTCTTCCGGAGAGGAACCCTCCGGGATGGCTGCAGGAGCCCCTGGTGCAGGTTGCCAGAGTAAAGCAGGTATTTTCAACCAGTACCTTCTTTCCCGGGCTTATTTTCTCAGGTATTATCAGTACGCCAGTTATTTACCCGGATCACACGGTATCAGGGCAAGAATTACGTGAAAATCCCATTATTTCTCATCTGACAGGTCCTCATCCATGGTTCCTGGCCGTCAGGTACATCTCCACCTTTATCCACCCGGACATCCTACTCCTTGATTGCGATAGTATGACACAGCCCAGGGTGTGCTTTATTCCGATTCTTCTCTTCTTCGTCCTTGCCGGAGGTGTCGCGGTCCAGGGATCAGCGGCTGCCCAAAACCACGACGCTGAGCAATTCAGTTGTATATCTTTTCCAGGTTCGTTGAATGCGTATATCCCCTCATATTATAGCCAGGGTACAGGCAGGAGTCTGCTTGCAAACAATTCCTTTTCAGGTGCCTATTTTACCGGAAACCCGCTTGAAGGCGATCCTCCTCTCACCGTTGCTTTCATGGACCTCTCCGCCCAGACCGGGAATGCCTGGTACTGGGACTTCGGGGATGGCAGTAGCTCTCAGGAACAGAATCCTGTGCATACGTTTACGGTCCCGGGGACCTATAGTATCACGCTGACTATCACCCGGAAAATCTCCCGCCCCGGGTCTGAATATGAATTCTCGAGCACTATTAAGAGAGATAACTACATTGTGGTTCATGGGATACCCCCTGCCCCTCTTCCTCCATTCACACCTGGTTCCACTTCTACTCTACCCGTTCTCACACCCCGGTATACCCCCTCTTTCCACGAGGTGACTCTCACCCCCTCCCTGGTTCCGATCAGACCTCTCTCCCCGGGATCGGGCATTGTGGTTCCTTCGGTTTCACCCTCCATTGCAGCCGGTCTGGCCCGTTATGCGTTTGTTTCCGGACCCGGTCCGGAGGGGACTGTCGCCGCGCCTGCATTTCCACCTGCCACTCCGGTCATGGTGAAGATGCGCCTCTCCTCTCCTTCCCTCACCTGGTCCTGACAGGACCAGGCGGTGCCAGGGGGGATGCGGGTCTTCAGACAGGGTACGCCCCGGGGTTACGCACCCCCTGCTCCTGAAAAATCGTTTTACCGCCTTGGTATATCCCCAGGCTTAATACACCTGGCAGGTTCACGGAGATAAGATGGATGCCAACCCGGGCAAGGGCTCCCATGGAGAAGGAGCGGTTCGTTCCGCTACCGCTTTAGCGTATGAACAATACCACAATCCCGATCCCCTCGTGAGAAAGGAGGCGGTGAATGCAGTTTGCGGCCACCACGATCAGGAAACGATCTGCTTTCTGACCATTGCACTCCATGATACCGACAAGGAGGTACGGAATGAATCTCTCCTTGGGCTAGTAAAAATTGGAAGGACGGCGATGGATGCACTGGCCGCTCTCCTGCACGACCCTGATTGGCGGATCCGCTACCGGGGAGCAGAAGGGCTGGGGATGATTGGTGATCCCTCTTCTGCAAGGCTGCTGGTCCCGCTCACGAGGGACGGGAAGGACCATGTCCGGTACATGGCAGCGAAGGCACTGGGGTCTCTCTCCCCGCAGGACTCGACAGATGTATTCCTGCACCTTATTCATGATGAAAACCCGTATGTCAGGCGGATGGCTGCCGAAGGTCTGGGCCGGAGCAGGCGGGGTGACTTCCTCTCTATATTGATCCAGGCCTGCAGCATTGAAAAGGATCACAATACCAGGCTCGCGATGGAACAGTCCATCGTCCTGCTGCGGAAAACCGGGGAAAAAAATACCGGTGATGAGTCCCGTTCATAAACGGGACCTCTCCCCTCCCACGGTGATTGGACTTCTGGGAACGGCCTGATTATAGCCCAGCGAGATTAGCAGCGGCGCCTTCCGATGCAGAGGACTGTGAATACCCCCGCACAGAGCGGGATTATTATTGTCATCCCCGATTTGGTAGTTGGCGGGGTTGTGGGAGGTGGGATGAGGGTCAGCGTGCCCGAGAGAACATTGACCGCGCCTGCCGTAACTGAAGTGGTGAGGGGAAGATCCTGGTAGCCGTTCATGCGGAGGGTGAGGGTATGGGAGCCCAGCGACACACCTGTGACATTGAGGGGAGTAACACCCGTATATTGATTATCGATCAACACCAGCGCACCGATTGGCTCAGAGGTGATGCACAGTCCTCCCGCAGTGGCTGGTTGCAATGTGAAACTGATTCTCGCAATCCCGTCCCCCGGGACGAACACACCCTTCTGCTGGGAATCAAACCCTTCAAGGCGGAGCTCGACCTGATGATCTCCGGCAGGGACCCTCTCCAGGATGAGCACACCGGAATCGGGGACTGTTCCCTTGGGCACCCCGTCCAGGAGCACCGCAGCCCCGGGGGGATTTGAGAGAAGGTTGATGATACCTGGACCTGTCTGGGGGATCTGCTGAATGGTCACCGTCACATCAAGGTACTCCCCAGGACCCTGAATTGGATTGATCGGTGCAATGTAGGTTGTGTAGCCCTCCTTCCAGACCTTAATCGAAGAAAAAGGGTTGGCTCCGGGGGAGAGCGGGACAACGAGGATCCCATTGGAGATAACACCACGGATAGTGTCATCGAGATACACATACGCTCCGTTTACATTACAATGAATCCGGTAATATCCCGGGGGGTTAACCTGGTTCGCCGGGGTGTCTGCAAACAGTCCCACAGGGATGGTGAGGAGGATACTGAAAACAAGGACAAGGAAGAGTACATGTCGTGTCATATGGGTTTCTCCTGTTTATTTGAGTGAGGGGATGTGAGGTATTTATGCATTTCCCGTAAAACGCGGAATGGTACCGGGTTTATTGACTTCTTCTCCTGTGATGAAGGCAGTGCACCTAATCAGCTGTAATTTTGGATCCTGTATCCAGAGAAGACATCTCGCTCTGGAAAGTGAAATATCGATGACCCGTGATCCACTCTTCATTGATATCCATGAGGAGAGAATCGGCGACCCATGGCCCAATCCGTATGGTTTTTATGTCGGCTCTTCTCTCCGGAACGATCGAGATCGTCCTGGGTCCATTTGCAAGGACATTGAGACGATACGCGACCTTAACACTGGCGGCGACTTGTCTGGACCGCGCCGCTGGAAACCGGTCGGCGAGTTTCTTGTTCAACCAAATGATCATTGAATCCTGGATGAATACCGCCAGAAACGAGCATACTGTTCCTGGAGTGCGAGATTCATACCGCTTGCCCGGTACTGGATACCGTCGTCAAGCACCGTTTTGCAGAATCTAGCCGCTGAATCGTTCAGGTGGTCAACGAAACTCGAATACGCGATATCTAGTTGGATAAGACGCCGATAGGTCCGCCAGTTCGCCGCATCTGTTGCATGGGGATGGAGCCCAGTTTCCGCAGGTTGA
>LAHU01004345.1_pt1 | contig 28097 bp, 29 predicted proteins | sample 329631 | NCBI WGS metagenome assembly LAHU01 (sample SAMN03275698, study PRJNA271635) | activated sludge metagenome | isolation source: sample C-0 Zero hour mixed sludge faded in reactor as a methanogenic...
TCTTATCCAGCTGAATTATACCCATACCGCGGTCGGGGCGGTCATCACGAACACCTCCACAAAGGTATGGGTGAAGAACCAGACAGGCCCACGGATCATTGCCGTGGTCCCGGATGCCGGCAGGGAATCCCGGAAGGTAATCTACCGTGTCCCGACCTTTTATGACCCGTTAATTATCGGGTCCGGGTTCCAGCAGAATGCCAGGGTATTTCTCCGGATGGAAGGGGAGGAAGATATCCCCGGAACGAGCGTACATGTAGAATCTTCAGAGCGGATCACCTGTATCTTTGACTATACCGGAAAGAAGCCTGGTGAATGGGACCTCTGGGTGGTGAACCCGGATGGTTCGTATGCGGTCTTATACAAGGGATTCCGGATTCTCTATACAAGCCCGGCCGGGATCATGATCAGGACAATACCTGCCGGAGCGAACATTACGCTTGACGGGGCGGATGTCGGTCCTGCCGGAAACTGGGTGTACGGTCTCTCGGAGGGTAATCACACCCTTACCGCCTCAAAAGAGGGGTATGTCACGTGGGAGGGTAATTTCACCGTGAATTACCCTGTAATAAAATTGATAACTATCAGGCTGACCCCGCTGAAAAAGACGACTGGTTCGGTTGCGGTCCTCACATCCCCGACAGGGATGGCGGTTACCATTGACGGCCACCAGTATGGTACGACTCCCCTCGTAGTGGGAGGGATGACCGCTGGCAATCACACGATCGGACTTCACCGCGATGGCTATACCGGGTACGACGGGTACGTGACGGTGATCGCGGGATCAACTTCCTACGTCACCCAGGTGTTCCTGCCGACGAATATCCGGCCAGTTTTTAGGCACTACCCATTTTAACTTGCATTTCACCTTTTTTCCCTGCACCTGGACATGGTCAGAGAATACTCCTGGACAATGCCAGCGAATATACGCGTGTAATTCGCAAAAACCCGTGATTCCGTTCATCCGGAACGGTGTGGTCCGGTTCGATGACAGGTGCCAGTCTGCTCGGGAGCCGTGGAAGAATTCTTTCATTACCGGCTCTTTTTATGCCATTGGTTTCCTTGTTCATAGCCGGCTGCCGATATGCCACCGGTGGTTCCAACGAGACCGGGAACCCCTGTGGTGTGTGAGAGTTTTGCAGGACTTGCCAGGATGACCTGGAGACACCTTCCCTCTCTACCTGGAATAACAGGTGCCAGTCCTGGTTTCTGCCCTCCAGGTATCAATGGCCTGGGTTATCTGGGCGGCGGCGAGGACTGGTTCCGGGATGGGGACCTCGAATATCCTGGTGTGGTTGAGGTTCCACCGTGTTATCACTTCATGGAGAATAAATGAACGAACGACCCAGAGGAGAGGTCGCGGGGACTCCTTTACGATATAGTCAAGCCCATCTGCCCAGATCCCACCATGAAGTTCAAACGGCCCGACCTCGTCAATTACGGTGAGGTCAGGAGGACGTTTTCCTGCCTGGAGCATGGCTGCAATCCCTGTGGCCAGGCCCTCCGGGAAAAAATTGAACCGTCCCCAGCTGACACCGCCAGGGACCGGGGTGCAACGGCAAAGCGGGGTGCGTCTCCCGCTGGGGATCTCCATGAGATCAAAACCCGTCCTGATCCCATCTTCCTGCAGTCCCTCGGCGATGAAGCCGTGGATACGGTAACCGGAGTCCTCAATACAATGGAGGATGGCTTTGAGCGCGGTGGTCTTTCCACCCTGGGGGGGTCCGGTGATGATGAATACCGGCGGGGGGCAGGTCCCATTCGAAGTCATCGTGAACTATCCCTCCCTGGCAGGTCTCTTGTCCGGTCCCGGAGGTGAGAGTGGGGTGGCAGCCAGGAGATGATGTCCTGGTGCCGGAAGGAATACGGTATCCCGGGTCCTGCTTTCTCACAGGTGTGGACAGGTCCCGACAGGATGGTGAATAAAAAACCGTGGATCATTTGTAAAACCCGGGGTTTGTGGGTTTGTAGTACCAGGGTTTGCATTACCCCGGGCGGGTGGGGTATTACCTTTATAAATGGGAATATATGTGGCATAGGTCAAACCATTCCACTAGTATGGGCCGGGCGGAGGTAATGAAGTGACAGGGATAGCAGATAGGGCTTATTAATAATTATATCTTTACCTATACAATTAGTAAAGTAGATATAATGTAGGGGCCAGTCTTCTCCTGGAGGAATTGCCAGGCAATGGACAGGTCATCCATTGGATGACCAGGTATTCCTTGTAGTATCCCGCGGCGATACCCAGGTCCTGCCTTGGGCATGCGCCCGGGACCGGGAGCTGTCCCTGTTCTGTCGTACACGTGGTGATGATGGACCTACCAGATGCATTCAGGAGAGCGCGGGAGTTCCACGGGCATGTCTGTCCTGGCATAGTCCTGGGGACCCGGATGGCCCTTGCTGGTCTTCGCGAACTCGGTATGGATAGTGATGGACCTTTTCGAAACCTGGTCGTCTACATGGAGATCGATCGCTGTGGTGCGGACGCTGTCCAGGCGATTACCGGCTGCTCGCTCGGCCATCGAACTCTCAAGTACCGTGACCTGGGTAAATTTGCTGCGACCTTTGTTGACACCCGGGACCTGGGTGCGGTCAGGGTCTCGGTCTGCGAGAAGAACCGGGCGAAGCACGACCAGTTGAACAAGACCGAGGTTATCAGGGCCCTCATGGAGGCCCCGGAGCCTGAAGTCCTCCGGGTCGAGAAGGTAACGCTGGCTATCCCCCCGGAAGACCTCCCCGGCTTTCCGAAGGGCACCGCAGTGTGCAGCGAATGCGGAGAACGCGTCATGGACCGTCGCGAGGTCGTCGTGGACGGGAAGGTCCTCTGCCGGAGCTGTGCGCACGGAGGGTATTACAAGGTCGTTGGGGAGTAAGAGCGAGTGGCGGGAGGATGCCTTTGCCTGGTTTCCTTCGCTTTATCTCCTGTTGCATGTATCATACTGCCAACCCTTGTACTCAGTCCCACTCTTCCTTGACCTGGTTTCCTGGACTGAAATCCGGCCCAGGACCTGTGCCGGGCAGGAAGTACCGATCTAATCCGTGATGAAGCTGGCAAGAGTTATGGGGAATAATCAGGAGAAAGCAGGACTCTCCTGTAACCAGGTATTACATTACAGGCGGGCCCTTTTCTCAAAGGAGGGTAACGGTGACATTGAAGGTGACTATGTTGAGGTGGGTAGTGACACCAGGTGTATCATTAATAATCCATTGAATAGGTTTACAGTCTTTATATTCAGATGGTGAAATAGTATCATCAGGCCAGATGGACTGGTTAATCCTTTCAGACAGTAAGTTACACCATTCATTATCACGACCTATTATTTCATGATCGATCGCGGGAATAAAGGTGATATTCTTCCCGGTCACATCCTCCGAGATACCCTTTGAGATAGTACTTGTGATATCAATGGTCTGTATCCCATTTCCACTCCTCATCTTTCCTGTTCCTATTCCTGACACTGAGGGGAGAGTGATCGTGATGTTCTGGACCCGGTTGAGGTTGCCACTCCCATTATCCTCCCTCCAGTCGCGTAAGATCGTGGGGAGGAGGAGTTTTGTGTAATTATACGACTTGTTCTTTGCATCAGTCTCCGTATCAAGGCAGAGTGGGGTCGATATCGCTCCCTGGGTGACATTCACGTATCCGTACTGCCAGGAATAACCTTGGTTCAGCCAGAAATTACCATCAGGCAGGTACGTAACATTCGAAATCGTACAAATTGATGTGTGTGACTTGTTTTCAGTACCAGAATAATGTACCGTGAGAAACGCCGGGTGCGACTGGTTGAGATTGATCCGGATTGTTCCCGCCGATCGCGTGGAATCAAAAAAGATATCCCCACCGCCAAGAGGGAGGGTCACTTTGAATGTTGACTCCCTATCTGGGTGCGAAAGCACATCGTACATGACCGCATCCAGCCGGGAGAACCCCTCCTCCACCTGCCTTAAGTGGTATATCTCGCTTTCTGCCTTGAGGGTCGGGAGGACGGAGGCATAGTACACGGAGAGGAAGGTGACCAGGACTGCGAGGATCAGCATGACCGCGACGACCGGGGCAAGTCCCTCCTCATCCCTCATAGACCACCCCTGAAAAGATGACGGTCCGGTTTCCCGCGACCAGGCGTATAGTTCCGTTCTGAATTTTTTCGTAGTTATCCCTGGAGAGGGTTATTATCCTCTTCGAGGAGAGGTTGAAGAAGCCGTCTTTGTCATCATCGCTGTCAAGGCCGGCCAGGCCGGGATTAACCTGCATGCCATCTGGGTAAAAGATGATGGCCCTGAGTAATCTATCGGGGACGGGGTCGCCTCCCTTGTGGTAAAAAATTATCTGATATTGATCTGGTATTTCTTTCATCCGTACATTCACCGAGAGGGGGCGCGAGTCTGGAATGTAGGTGTTCAGGGTTGCCGCAAAGATCCCGAGGATGATAACTGCCGCTGCGAGGACAAGGAGTTCGCCAATGACAGGAGAGACTGCACTATCGGCATTTTTCTGTTTTATTGGATTTCTGTTCTCCATTTTCGTCCGGGCCTCCCGTTCCCTATTGTATACAATTTACCCATTTCATATGAATTTTTGGCATGTAGTACCAAATGAGTTAATTAATCATAACATATTTCACCTCAAGATGCATATAATCTTCTGATACAGGGTTGGCCTGATATGAAAACCAGGGAATCTGCAGTATCCCCCGTGATCGGGGTGATGCTGATGCTTACAATTACCGTCCTCCTCGCCGCCATCGTCAGTTCCTACGCAGGGAGCATGGGGAGCCAGGCAAAGGAAGCCCCGCCATCGGCGAGTGTCCAGGCAGGTGTGATCAAGTATAACGTCACCTTTGACCACCTCGGTGGGGATGCGTTTAAGTTGACCGATGTCTCTGTCTCGCTCTACAACGAGACCTCGATGCTTATGGTCCATGAAAACCTGCACAAGTACGCTGCCGAAACGGGAACTACAGATAACAGTGTGATACGGGCAGGAGAGCGGTTCTTCATCTGGGGTGTACGGCAAGGATCGACCTCGAACTTCTCGGTGAACGAGAGTTCTCCATTCCGGTTCATCAATATCACTCCGAATGACCGGATCCAGTGGCGGCTCATCGACCGGAACAGCCAGAAGATGATCGCCTCGGGCATCTTTATTCCTGAACCGTGATTCATCCTGCTTTTTTCTCCCCTTTCCTTTCATGACTCCTGTCCCTGTTGTACAGCCTATCCTTGCCGGGGTCCTGGAACCGGTGCACGGGCACTCCACCAGATATGGGCGCCAAGGACCTCGTCACCGAGCGAGTAGCCGGTATCATCCTTTCTCAGGACAGAATGCAGGTAATTCTTCACGACCGTTTCGTGTGCCGGGGTAGTACAGTTCAGGCGCTGGATAAATTCTCCGGCTGCATCGTCAAAGGTTGCAAACCGGGTGGGGGGTGACCGCATCTCCACGTCAAGGCTGGCATAGACCCCCATCTCGATGAGTACCTGCCAGAGCCAGTCGGCCAGGGGCTCACCAGGGAAGCTCCCCCCGTGGATAAGCGGCCAGAGATCGGTATTGACCTTCACCCATGCCGGAGACGTGAGGAACCAGAAGAGGTGGACGGTCCCGGCACAGCAGGCCTGCATCTTGAGAATTGCTTCCCCGATATCCATCATCGTCAGGGAGTAGGATGCGATCACTGCGTCGTAGGGTCCACCGAGCTCTTCCAACCGGACATCTTCCCACCGCTTGGGAATGACCGTGATGGTAGCGGTCTTTTCCTGAACAAGGCGTTCGTTGAGGGCCTCCCGCATGATCGGAGAAGGTTCGACAACGGTCACCCTGCACCCCCGTGCGGCTAGTGGCAGAGAAAATGTCCCGGGTCCGGCCCCTATATCCAGGACGCGGGAACCGTCAGGGATGGCCATGGCCTTCAGCCTGGTCTCTGTCTTCTCCTGGTTTCTCTCCCTTCCTTTCATGTATACGGTCCGGACCATCTCCTTGTTATTCCAGAACTGCTTGGAGTTTCCATAGTTTGGCACGGCACAATGCGCCAGCTTGAGCTGACGCCACTTCTCCCGCCATGATCCGTTGCTGTATGCTGCCATGGTCCTGTCACCTGTCCCCAGTGATGTGTCCGGAGAGTGTATTGCGTTCTCAGTTAATGTATTTTGCTTATTATCAATAAAAATTAAATATATTACAACAACTTAAAATATCCAGAGAACATTCAAAACTGGTGATATGATATGGGATCAGCACAGGACATCATGCAGGTATTCGCACAGAAAGAACTCCGTACAAGGTTTCCCAACGAAATCGGGTGGAAATATGATGCGCTCCCATGGGGCCAGGAAAAGGAGACCGTGTTCCGGGTAACACGCCATATTCCCCGCGAGAACCCATATGCCCTGGTGGCAATGTTCTTCGGACCACGGGTATCGGGTGACCAGATTGCTGCACTCAAAAAAATACCCCGCGATGGGCGTTCGTTCCAGGGATACTCCATTCTCGTCCCGCAGAACACTGATGTATCCTGTGTCCCCGATGATGTCAGTATCTTCTTTATGAAGGCGTTTGGCATTGTCGATGGCAGGCTTTCGTGGCTCACGAAAAAGAAGAATGCGGTACAGTTCACCGCCAAAGAACAGGCAACTGCCTGAGTAGCGCGAGCATACCGCCAGGGTACGGGGTGAGCGGGTGCACACCCGTGTCCCCGGACAGGTGCCTGTCACCTGTTCCCTTGTGGTCTATCTCTTTACCGGTCCGCCTCTTTACCGGTTGGTCTCTCTGTTATTAGCCTCAATGTGGCATGACATGCGGAAACGGGGGCTGGTACCTCCATGATCCCCTCCCGGCCGGCAGTTGGCCGCGACAGGCCAGGCGCCGTTTGTGACAGGGCCTTTGTGATCGCGCAGGTCGATACCGGTCGCGTGGCCAGGACCTTGGACCGCTCTCTTTTTTTAGTTATTCGGACCCTGGGACCTCCTGAAGGATGGTCCGGGATAATGTGTACACTGGACGCAAGCCTTCCCGTGGCCTGGTTTGAAACCCGGCATGACAGAACGGTACCTGGACCGTCATGTCCCCGCCGGTATGAACGCCTGGACTGGCAGGCTTGGTGTGACCGTACTATTTTCCGGTCACCTGCTCTCCCGCCTGGAGCCTGCCGGTGGCAGTTCAGGGTATGATATAGACGAAGAGGATGACCGAGATCGTGAGGAAGATAATGGTATGTTTCAGGCCGGCAAGGATGTTTGCAGCCGAGAGCTGCCCGGCCATGATACCTGAGAAGCCCCCCAGCATGATGGCGATCCGGAACATCTCGAGGACATTCCCCTGGGTGTTCACATTGAGGTTCTGGCTCTTGAACTGCGCGATGAATGCAACATTCAGCTCGTAGGCCGTGTAGAGGAAGATACAGAAGGAGAGGTAGACGATCATCACGTAGACGAAGGAGACATTGAACCGGTCCTTCTTCATCGAGATGTAGTGCTCGAGGTCAGTTGATGCGATGATGAGTATGTCTCGTATGTAATCCGTGATCTCGCTGGCCTTGATGATGAGTGATATGGCCCGTTTGACAGGGACGACCCCGATCCGCTCCTCCATCCGGACAAGGGCGCTCATCACGCTCGAGCCCATCTTCATCTCCCTTGCGACGATCTGGAGCTCGGATACGAGCACCCCAAGCTTGGAACGGGAAATTGTCTCGATCGCACCCTGGAGTGTCATCCCGATATCCTTCAATTCGGCAAGTTCCCGTAAAAACTCGGGGATCTGCGCTTCGATACGGTTGATATACCATTTACGTGCTTCATACGCCACGGCGAGGGGTGCGATACCGGCGATAACGAGGAGACAGATGGCCACTTCGACGGTGTATTGCGGGAAGAATCCCGCAATCGTGCCATTTAAGAAGAGGAGGCCGATGATCAGGTCTGTTGCAAGTCCAATCCCGGCGGCGAACTGGTAATCGGTGATGAAGTACCGCATGGGATGGGCCAGGATATCGCGGATCCGGATCTGCTGCTTTTTATTTTCAATCCGCTTCATGAATGCCGGCGGGAGGTCGGAGGTGTCTGTCATCCCGACGCTCTCGGAGGTGAACTCGAGGTCTGAGATCTCCTTGCGGGAGACCTCCATCTTCTCGGACGGGAGGAGGATATAGAGGATCCAGATCATCAGGATGGAGCCGACCGGGAGCCCGAGGTAGATGAGCGGCATGTACCCGCTGAGCTGGTTCTGCCCGGTCATGTTCTGGGCCACCACCATGATGATCAACGTGATCGGCCCGGCAATGAAGGCGGTGACATAGACCTCTGCCATTATCTCGATAGTCTGGAGGGAGAGCTTCATCTCCCGCTGTGACTGTTCGCGGTAGTTCGCCGACTGCGTGGCAAGAAACTGGGGGATACTGCCCCCACTCTCGAAGATCAGGATGAGCTCGTTCACGAGCTTGCCAAGCTGGGCCGAGGGCGTCGAGCGGTACAGGCTCCGCATGGCAGTGAGGAGGTCATCCCCGAAGAGCTCGACATCCCGCACAAGCATCCCGAATTCACGGGATATCTCACCGTAGAGTTCTTCTTCCTCGAAGACGGACCGGAAGACCTGGTAGAGGGTCATCGTCGAGGAGAGCGCCTGCATGTACGTCACGGCAAAGGGAAGCTCCTCGTTGATCCTGTTCCGCCGCCCGTGGGCGAGGAGGGCCGGGTAAAAATAGAGACAGGAGAAGGCGATCGCGGTCCCTGCCACAGGGAGGACGACGGCTGCAAGCGTGGGGGGGAAGACCGGGATAAGCTGCTCCATGAGGCCGGTCTGGACAAGGACCGCCGATGAGATGGCGAGGCCGGCAGCCGTCACGAGCGTTGCGAGGAACGTGGTCCGGATATAGTCCTGGTACGGTTTCCCAAGGTGCGACTGCCGGAGATAGCGGCTGAACTGTTCGGCATCAAGGAGTGATCCCGCACGGGAGGCCCACCGGGACATGCCTCACCCGGTCCCCGGCTTGAGGTACTCGTTGATGATTGCAATTACTTCGGATACGAACCGGGGTTCTTCCTGGGCGAGCTGGCGGAGCAGTGCCGTGCGTTCCTCCAGCCGGCGCCGGAGTTCCTCGCGGGACCATCCCCTCATGTACGCGACGTGCTGGAGGACATTCGAGTGTTCGTTCCGACGGAACATCGCTTCCTCGATGGGGTCCCACTCGTAGAGGACGTCCCACTGGATAGACCCGTCCGCCCCTATGGATATCTCGTTTAAGGACTCGCAGTGCCTGATAGCCCTTCCCTGCTTGTAATGGATGGAGAGGATGACGACGAGGTCAAGGGCCCGGAACATCTGCTTCGGTACATTGATCGGGGGGTTGACGAGCCGGTTTACTGCCTCGTCGACCGTCCCAGCATGGAGGGTGGAATACGTGGTATGCCCGGTGTTCATCGCCTGGAAGAGTGTCTGGGCCTCTTCTCCCCTCACTTCCCCGACGATGATGTACTCGGGGCGCTGCCGGAGCGCCGCCTTCAGGAGATCGAACATGTCGATGTTCCCTTTCTGCTCGTTCCCTGCTGCCTCACGCGTCTTGGTGGCGAGCCAGTTTTTATGGGGGAGCTGGATCTCCCGGGTGTCCTCGAGAGAGACGATCTTGACATTGAGGGGGATGAAGAAGGAGATGGCATTCATCGTGGAGGTCTTCCCGCTCGCGGTCCCGCCGACGATGATCATGCTCTTCCGGTTCTCCACGGCAATCCAGATGGCAGCCATCACCTCGGCAGGAAAGGTCCCGAGCCGGACGAGGTCGATGGGGGTGAGGGGCTCGGAACGGAACTTGCGGATCGTGAAGGAGCTGCCGCGGGATGAGACGACATCGCTGTACGTGATCTGGGCACGAAGCCCCCCGGGGAGTGCGACATCGACGAGCGGTGTGGCGAGGGAGATCTGGCGGTCCCCTTTCTGGGCAAGTTTCATGGTGTACCGGGAGAGTTCCTCAGATTCATACCGGATACTCGTGGGGATGCTGCCGAAGTTCCTGTGGTAGATAAATACAGACTCATCCGGTCCGTTGCAGGAGATGTCCTCGATCCATTCATCCGAGAGAAGGGGGTCGATCTTCCCGTACCCCTGCAGGTTCCGCTTCAGGTAATAGTAGAGGACGTCGATACGGTCTGATAGCATGTCCGGGCTAAACTGCCGGATTGCAGACTCGACCATCTCCCGGTCGAGGACTATCTCCTCTTTCTTCCTTGGAGCATTGTAAATGACCACATCACGGAGGTAATTATGCGCCTCCTCGAGGACGATCCGCTCAGGGGTAGTGAGTGCAGGTTCAATTACCTGGTAATATGAATGGAAGTCCTTGTGCTCCTGGATAGATGCGATTGCAAATCCCTGTACAAGCCAGTATTGGGCGAGAATACGGCCCTTTGGTACATCTCCTGGTCCAGGTTCCGAAAAGCCAGGATCGAACTGGTTGTCAAGGCACTCCGGGATAGACCCTGGCAGGTCTGCCGGGTGAGGGGGCATAGGAGGCAGTCTCTTTCCTGCGGCACCTCCCACCCCGGTGGAACCAGTAAGACCGGCTGACTCGATCCGTGCGAGGATCTCCGAGACTTCGTCCTGCACGGCTGCGCGAGTCTCCTGCCGTTTTATAATACCTGAAAGATTCCGGTCTATGGACTCGCGGAGACCAAGGTCCTGGCTGGTGGTGGGATGGCCTGGTGTGGCGAGTCTTTGTTGCCCGGGAAGTGGTACGAGCATCACTGCCGCCAGGGCTATGCCTGCGCCGCCGAGGGTGAAAAGTACCGGGAGGTCTAGGACCAGCGCGGCAGAGGCTGCGATAATAATGATAAGGAGCAGGGTGGTCCGATGGGAGCTGGTAGCAGCAGTGTTTCCCGGTGAACCAGGCGCCGGGAAAGACCGGAGAGACGCCGTTCCCGGGACCGGCGGATGAATCGGGACATTCACCGGGGTCTCTGGCATAGTGCGGTGAGGGGTGTGAATGGGTGGTGTTGGTCCGGGACCGTGTAGGGATGGTGTTGCAGGGGAGAAAAACGCGGTCTTTCGGGTGTTGTCCCGCGCCCCTTTTGATCCGTTCCTGGAACCCTGGTCATTCTCCAGGAGAGCACTCCCCGGTCTTCCCGGGGCCTTCTGTGGTATGGCTTTTTGGAAGACATTCAGGGCCCTTCTCCAGGCAGGGACTGGGAGTTCCGGCAGGGGGAGACCCCTCGAATCGATGCCGGGCAGGTCATCAGGGGTTTCCGGTCGCTCATCCGCTGCCTGCCTGGTGAAATGATCGTAAACGTTTGTCATTACAGTCCCCTGTCAGTCCCGGTACATGTTGGATCGTATTGACGCCTGATAATTGTTAATCACTTTTTATGAATTAGTCTATCCTTTCTCACCTATGTCAGTTTGTTCAAATAAATATCATTTGGTTTTGAATAATCTTTAAAATGCCGCGCATAAAATGCGAATAACAACGAATTTATATCCTGAAATCATACGTATTTTTCAGATGGTGCTACTGTTTGTTATGATAGCGTGTAGCATCATCGTATCTAAAGGAGGCATGGAATGCGACATTTTCGCAAGTATCGTGACGATGCAGTCTCCCCTGTCATTGGCGTGATGCTAATGCTCGTGGTGACTATCATCATTGCCGCAGTTGTCTCGGGCTTTGCCGGGAGCTTCGGAGGGACCCAGGAGAAGGTCCCCTAGGCGAGCCTGGCAGTCAAGACCGGCTACGGCGTGAAGGACGATGGGTCCATCGACAAGACGGTCTACGATATCAGTATCGAACACCTTGGCGGCGACCCGATCAACACCAAGGAATGCCAGTTGATAACGTACCTTACCCTGCCTAACGGGACGGTAATCAGGCATGTCCAGTCGGCGACATCGCCGCTCGGGCGAGGAAACCAGGGGCCGGGCGGGGTCTACTTCTATTCACGCGGTCCACACCTGTACGACCACCAGCAATGGGGGTATCCCTGCAATGCACAGAATGACGCGATGGCAGGTGGAGTGACGATCCCAGGTTTCAACCCGGGTGGCGGTACCGGTATAACGTATGAGAACAAGGCATGGTTCGGGAATGCCATCTGGATGCCTGGCAGTATCGCCAGAAGCTACCGGGACTCGATGACTTCAGTCATCCTCGGGCTTGCACCGGGATGGAACCCCGTGACCCAGGCATCCGATCCGTCTGATTACCCTACCGCCGTTAACCTGCTCAACCAGTGCATCGGTAACCAGACGCAGCTCGAGGTGAAGCTGCTCCATGTACCCACCGGGAAGTACATCCTCGAGAAGAAGGTGAACCTGCAGGGGTGAGATGAGATGAAAGACTGCTACAAGCACAAGGAAGAGGGAGTCTCCCCGGTCATCGGCGTGATGCTGATGCTCGTGGTGACTATCATCATTGCCGCGGTTGTCAGTGCATTTGCCGGTGGTTTGGGTTCGGATACCAGCAAGCCGCCGGTCGCCACCGTGGTGGCAACCGAGATGAAGGTCAATGGTGCCCGTGACACCAACACGTCTGCGAGCTGGGGCCAGGGGTTCGAACGACCCGATAACGATGGGACCGCTGCCGATATCTACGTCCTCTTCGAGCACAAGGGAGGAGACCCGCTGAACCTGGCTTATGTCGATGTCCAGCTCTCGTCGCTCCAGAAGCCAAACGAGAAGTCCAAGGTGAGCGCGACCATGACCCCGCTTAACCGGACGACGGCGCAGGCAGCACCCCTATCGGGAGATATCGGTGACAAGGCATTGATAACCGGTTTCTCGAGTGGCTGGACCAAGTACATGGAACGCTGGCCAGACCATGGATCGATCGTCAACACCGGTGACAAGTTCATCCTCCACGCAGATTATGCCACGCAGAACAGTGTCGGCGTGAAGAAGGTAAACTGGTTAAATGACGGCGGGAAGTACCCGTTCTGGATCCAGCAGGGGGATGTCCTGTTGTATGACCTGATGGACAAGAACACCGGCAAGGTGATCAGCTCCGGGCAGATCGCGGTGCCCGAGTTCACGGTGGCGACCACGTGAGGAGGGATGAAGAATGATAATCAGAAAGAGAAAAAACGACGAGGCTGTATCCCCGGTCATTGGCGTGATGCTGATGCTCGTGGTGACTATCATCATCGCCGCGGTGGTCTCAGGTTTTGCCGGAGGGCTAGCAGGCGGTTCCCAGAAGGCCCCTGCAGCTTCTTTTGAGGCCCGCATCGTCAATTCAGGCTCGTGGGGTACGAGCATGTTCGATATCATGTGCAAAGGTACCGATGCGGGGATCCCCACGAAAGATATCAAGCTCGTAACGACCTGGACCAAGAAGGACGGTACGGTCGTCAGGACCTTGACAACCGGGCCGAGCACGGTGAACAACACCCAGTATTCCTCGAATAGTTATCACTCCCCGCTGGGGTTTGGACCCGGAGTGAACCGGACTGTCTTTTCTGGGAATTACTACATAGACCAGTGCTTTGGGCAATATACCCTTGTTGCCGGAACGCGGATGCATAACTCTGCCTATGGATGGAGCACTGCATATGGTGGGTATGGAGTCGACCCCTCGACAAGGTTCCAGTATACCTACGGGTCGACCTATACCAATACGAGCGTCGATGCGATGCAGGCCATCCTCGGACCTGACTGGAACGAGCTCAGGGTGGGTGATGTCGTGAATGTCCAGATGTTGCATGTCCCCTCCCAGAAGATAATCTTTAACGAGAACATCAAGGTGGAGGGATGACCATGAAAAAGAGGAGAAGTGAATCTGCCGTTTCCCCTGTCGTGGGTGTCATGCTGATGCTGGTCGTGACGATCATCATCGCCGCCGTTGTCAGCGCGTTTGCGGGAAACGTCGGATCAGGGACGGACCGGGCCCCCAATTGCCAGTTGAAGGTTGGGTACAGCCAGTCTAAGGGGATGTGGTTCGAGAATACCGGCCCCGACGACCTGAGCACCTCGAGCACGAATATCTGGGTCCGATTGTCAGACTCTTTCGGGACAGCCGAGCACCAGGCGTGGATGGTGAATAAGACCACGATCACCGACGTGTCGGTAAGTCCCGGGGACGGAAATTATTGGCTCCGGGCTGATGGACGCACCGGCGTGAAATCGTTCAAGGTCGGGGAGCGGCACTATGTAATTCCGCCCTACCACACCAACACGTACCTCCAGCCAGGTGGAAGTGCGACATACTCCTTGAGTGCCGCATCAAACCAGGGCAATTCGTTCTGGGTCGAGATGACTGACCGGAACGGGAAGATCTTTGCCAGGACAAAGGTGAAGATCGAGGCCTGACCGGTCCCCTTCCTTTTTCCTTTTGTTTTATCCCTCCCGTTTTCTCTGTCACGTGCCCAGGGACTTTTCTCCCACAACGACTCCCCCGAACCCTTTCTCGAAGATGGCTGATACACGGGTAAAACCCGCGTCCATCAACCGATCGCTGAAGGAATGGACCGTATCGAAAAGAGGATATCTCTCTTCCCGGCGACGCATCATCCCCATGATGACCTCCCGGGGGATACCGTATGACTGCATGTGGGCACACCACTCTTCCACCAGTCTCTCCTCGGTCTCCCGCGACTGCGGCCTGAAGATATCCCCGCAGATGAACCTGCCACCTGGTGCCAGGGAGCGGGCGGCCCGCAAGGCAACGGCCGACCGGTCAGCAGGGTCGAGGTGATGGAGCACGAGAGAGCTGACAATGACATCGTACGGCCCGGCTGGCCAGGGACTCCGGATATCTCCCTCAACGAGGATGACACCTGCCAGTTGCGATTTCCCTGCAGCAATGGCGAGCATCCTCGGGGAGATATCGATGCAGGTTATTCCTGCTGCCGGGAGGAAGGTGCGGATCTCCTGCGTCACAATCCCAGTCCCGCTCCCGAGCTCGAGGACGCCTGATGCTTCACTAGGGACCTGGGCAAGCAGGGTGGCAAGGAGTTCCTCGTAAAATGGGACGACTCCCTGGACCATCGTATCGTAGGCCGGGGTGTCCATCACGCGGTGCCACCAGTCATCTTCGAGTCCCATCTCGTATCATCCCGGATCTGAATTGAAAAGAATATAATATGTTAAATTCGAAAATAAATTATATTTTTTTTTATATTTATACATTCACAGCATTTTTGTATTACCCAGTTCAACGTACTACCATGGATCATGATTCCTGCGGCCACTGTAAATACTTCAATCTCCCAAAAGACTACTCAGTTGCCGACCTTGCCGCTTTCCATGGTCATCTCGGCCCTTATATTGTGATCGGTTATAGGATAGGCCGTTATGCCAGGACCCATCTTGGTGACGACCCCTTCCGGATCAGGGCAAAGGTCCATTGCTCCGGCCGTCCCCCCGACTCCTGTCTTGCCGACGGGGTGCAGATCGGGAGTGGCTGCACGCTTGGGAAAGGAAACATCACTGTTGTCCCCGGCGACGAGATCCGGTGCGAGTTCGTCTCGGACGGGAAGGTGATGACCGTATTACCAAGGCAGTTCACCCCGCCATCCGGCAGGGCCGGCACCCCGGAGTACGAGAGGGAGATCGAGGTTATTGCGGAGCGGATCTACCATCTTCCGGACTCGGAGATATTCGACGTCCACTTGTCGTGAGACCCCCATGCATCAGGACAACCCCGTTATCCGGCTCGACGGCGTCTTCACCGCCTACGAGGGAGCAGACCGCCCGACGCTGCGGAATATCTCCCTCTCCGTCAGGCCAGGGGAGTTCGTGATCATCGGCGGCCCGAACGGTGCAGGGAAGACGACCCTCCTCGAGACTATCAACGGGATGCTCCCGATCACGCACGGGTCTGCCCTCGTCCTCGGCCAGGAGGTGAGGGGGGACGGTGTCATGGTCCGGCGCCGGGTCGGCTACCTCCTCCAGAACTTCTCGTTCGATCCCCTCACCCCGTTCTCGGTCAGCGAAGTCGTCCTGATGGGCCGCTACGGCCTGATGGGTCTCCTGAAGAAGCCCGGGCCGGGAGACCTCGCGGCCGCCCGGGAGGCAATGGCGCTGCTGGGGATATCTGATCTGGCAGACCGGCCGATTGGGCAGCTCTCGGGAGGGCAGCAGCAGAAAGTCCTCCTCGCGCAGAACCTCGCACGTAACCCTGAGGTCCTCCTCCTCGATGAGCCGTTCTCCAACCTCGACCTCTTTGCACGGGAGTCCATCACCCGTATCCTCCTTGACCTTACCGGGAAGGGTGTGACAATCCTGATGGTCTCCCACGCGTTCGATGACCTCCCTGACCGTGTGATACGGGTGCTGGTGATGAGCGGGGGTTCCCTGCTGCTCGACCGGGAATGTGATCCCGGCGATGTCTCTGCCACTATCCGTGCCGCCGGGGGGTGCTGCTGCAGTGCTTGAGTTCCTGATCGAGAACACGGTCCTCTGCCATGCCGTGGAGGCGATGCTCTTTGCATCTGTCTCCTGTGCCATACTCGGGGTGATCATCACCCAGATCCAGATCTCCTCGATCGGGTTCACGATGGCCCACGCTGCCTTCGCCGGATCAGCGGCAGGGATGTTCTTCTCCCTCAATCCGACGGTCTGCGCCGTTGCCGCCGGGGTCCTGGTCGCCTTCCTGCTCGGTCCCCTGAGCGACCGCGCCCGCATGGCCCCTGACACGACCCTTGGCCTCCTCTTCGGGATCTCGATGGCGCTTGCGATCTTCTTTATCTCCTACATGCAGACGCTCGGGCGGGGTTTCTCGGCGATGGGGCTCCTCTTCGGGGATGTTATCTCGCTGTACCGCGAAGAGATCCTCCTCCTCGCTGTGATATCCCTGGTTGCGGTCATCTTCATTGTTGTCCTGTACAAGGAGATCTGCGCTATCATCTTCAACCGGAAGATCGCCGAGTCGGTTGGAATCCATGTAAAACCAGTCTACTACGCAACACTCTTTGTTATCGCACTGACCGTTGCCCTCTGTCTCCCTATCATCGGCGGACTCCTCCTCTATGTCTGGCTGGTCACACCCGCCGCGATTGCTCTCCAGTTCTCGTACCGGCTCAGCACCATGTTCGTCCTTGCGCCAGTCATCGCAGCCGTGGTGAGCGTGAGCGGGGCGGTCGCGGGGCTCGAGTACTCCCTTCCTGTCTCCCCCTTCACGGCGGTCCTCTTCTCGTTCGTCTTCGTCGCCGCCGTCCTCCTCTCCCCGAAGAGGAGGGTGGCCACCGGCCAGTCCTGAAACATCATGTGAAAAGGTGCATCATGAGAGAGAACACAGCAATCATCCTTGGGATAATCGCCTGTATCCTTATCCCCGCATGTTCAGCCCTGGACATTGTATCGACCACGAGTGTTACCTGGGACCCCCTCCAGTACATCGGCGGTGAGAAGGTCCACGTGATCTATGTTGCAGACCCCACGATCTGCCCCCACATGCAGTCTGACATCATACCGAACAGGATCCAGATGGAGAAAGAATTCATCCGGCACGCCGACATGTTCGTGGCCATCAATGGCTCAGTGGACCGCCAGTACGTCATGCCGTACGTCGTGGACTTCATGGCTGCGAATGGGTACGGGACCGTGAAATGGACCACCCTGGACAATCCTTCGATGACATGGAATACGCCGGCCGGTGCGAAAGCGCTCGCGGACGAGACGGCCGGCTGGCTGATCGCCGCTGACCCGGCGAATGAATCGTACTACCGCTCGCGCCTTGCAGAGTACCATGCGGCGATCGATGCGGCGGACCTGACGCCCGGAGAACGCAAGGTGATCGCCGGGCAGGACGCCGTTGTCATGGTCTGGCAGAAGGAGGCAGCCGGGGACTGGCTCGGGCTCAATATCGTGACCGTCTTCGCACCGGAGTTTTACGAGGGAGGAAAGTTCACGCCAGTCAAGATAGTCGACTACATCAACAACGATACCGGGAAGTACCGGAACGTCCGGTATGTCATCGAGAACATGCAGTCCGGTGAGGTCGCGAAGGGGATACACGAGTACCTCAACCTGAAGGCCGGTGTCAGGGCGAAGAGAATCATCTTCACCAACTTCCCAAAGTCTCTCCCGGGTGTTGACTCCCTCCCTGACGTCCTTTCCCACAACAAGCACCTCGTGATGCCGGATGCTACCGCGACCCCTGATGCGACCGCAGCAGTACCGGCCCGGGAGGGGACGCACGGTCCCCCCGGGCAGACACGGGCCGCTGCTCTCCCTCCTGCGGTGGTGGTCCTCGGTCTTGCAGCTGCAGGGGCAGTCCTGGCAACCCGGAGATGATCAGCCCTCCACCCATTTTTTGATCCGGGAAATCGCGGGAACGTGATAAAACCGGTTTTATTGTGCAGGGTATTATCTGGTACATTTGATAATATCAAAAATGTCAGAAAAAATCATATGAGAAATTATAATTGTTCATTATCCTATAATTTTTTCAGACATTTTATGGGTATTTTCATTAATCTGGGAATATCAGCCATGGTGAACGATCCTGTCGATCCCTGTCACTCTCCTGCTCTGGCGTATGAAAAGGATTTACCGGTCGATTGGGGCCCGGGACCGGGTGACAAGGAAAGATGCCGCGTCTTCTGCCACCTGGATAATAACGAGGCTGTATGACTTCCGGCCGTGCTATCCCAGATAGTGGAAAGAGGACCCTTGTCCACCGGCTCTACCACCAGGGCAGGGCCAGGCGGATGGTGTTGATGCTCTCCTTGGTGGTCATTCTCATCATCACGGCAGTTGTCGCAGCGGGGACCGGGACGATGCCCATCACGCCCCACGATGTCATCCTCGCCATCGTTCATTCGTGCACGGTCTCTCTTCACACCTTCCTGCAGGGTGGCCCCCCGGGGGTGAACGCCTGGTTTGGGACAATACTCCTCTCCGTTCCCTCTCCGGCAAACCCCCAGGCAGAGTTGATTGTCACCGGTTTTCGGCTTCCCCGTATTGTTCTTGCGGTTCTTACCGGGATCAGTCTTGCGGTGGCAGGGACCGTGATGCAGAGCCTGATGCGGAACCCCCTCGTCAGCCCTTTCACCCTGGGGCTTTCATCGGCGGCATCGTTCGGTGCAGCTGTTGCGATCGTTATCGGACCTGGGCTCTTTGGTGTCGCATCCCTCATCGGCCAGGACTCGTTCATCGCGTGCATGGCATTTCTCTTCGGTGTCGCGTCCATGCTGATGGTATATACGTTTTCCCGGTCCCGGGGGACAAACCAGGCTACGTTGATCCTTACAGGTGTTGTTCTCAGTTACCTTTTCTCGGCGGGCCTTATGCTGCTCCAGTACATCACCAACAATGAGAAGCTCCGCCAGCTGATGATCTGGCTGATGGGAGGGATGTGGGGTGCGACCTGGAGCGCCGTGTCCATCGTCCTGCCTGTGACTGCGGGGTGCGTGGTCTTCCTTGCTGCCAAGGCCTGGGACTTTAACGCAATGGCCGCAGGTGACGACGTGGCAAAGAACCTTGGTATCAACGTTTCGCGGCTACGCCTGGGAGGGTTGATGGCAGCGACGCTCGTCAGCTCCTGCTGCCTCGCCTTCACCGGTATCATCGGGTTCGTCGGGCTGATGGCTCCCCATATCTGCCGGATATTCATCGGGAATGACCACCGGTACCTCATACCCTGTGCAGCCCTGTGCGGTGCAGCGATCCTCCTGATCTCCGATACACTGGCTCGGACGGTTATGAGCCCCATAGAGATCCCGGTCGGCGTGATCATGTACGTCATTGGGGGAGTCTTCTTCATGTTCCTGATTGCGAGGTCCCGGGGGAGGGGCCTGTATTGAACGGAGGTGATAGCAGTGGAAGTTGCAGTCGAGGATGTCTGCAAGGAATACGGTGCGGTACGTGCACTTGATGCGATCTCGTTCTCCCTCGGGAAAGGAGAGATCGTGGCGCTTGTCGGGCCGAACGGGTCGGGGAAGTCGACGCTGATCAAGACCATTGTCCCGGTCTTTGACCCGACAGGAGGATCCATCACCCTTGACGGGAGGGAGATCCGGGAGATCGACCCGGTAGAGCTCGCCACCATGATCGGGTATGTCCCCCAGCAGTTCACCTACACGCTCTACTCATCAGTCTTCGAGACCGTCCTTCTCGGGAGGCGCAGGCACATCAAGTGGTCGGTCTCTGACGAAGAGCTCTCCCGCGTCCAGCACTCCCTCGATGCCCTCGGGATGGGGGAGATGGCGGGGAAAAACATGGACGAGCTCTCGGGTGGGGAGCGGCAGAAGGTATTTATTGCCCGGGCCCTTGCCCAGGACCCACTCCTCTACCTCTTTGATGAACCGACAAGTGCCCTTGACATCCGCTACCAAATCGAGGTGATGGAGACGATGAGGACTATTACCTGGGAGCGGGGGGCTGGGATGATCATCGCGGTCCACGACTTGAACATTGCCTACCGTTACGCGGACATGGTCGTCGTCCTGAACCGCGGGAAGATGGTCGGGTATGGCAAGCCGGAGAGGGTCCTGACGCCGGAGTGCATCAGGACCGTCTATGGCGTCGACTCATTCACCGTCGAGAACGAGCACGGGAAGTTCATCATCCCGTTCAGGGCACGGAACGGGAACTGAGTAGGGACCGGGAAGGGTAACGGGTTTGGGTACGCAGGACCGTGGTGAACATCTCATCCCGATTCCTCATGCCGATGACACAGTTCCCGCCGAGAGTGAACAATGCCTTACTCTTTAGATGCACGAGACTGGCATACCAAGGGATGAGCACGTCTCCAGGGAAGATCGCGGCTCTGTCTCTATCGCAACTGACCCATTTTTTATTTGAGAACCCTTCGGCCCAAAAAAACCAAATTTAACGGTGAATTTTTCTGATTTACCAATAATATAATTACATTTGGATAAATCAAACCAAAATATTTTTATTTTTATATGGTTATATCGATCAATCAAATAGTAAGACAAATTATCTCCTAGTGAGCCAAAATGAGACTAAATAGTGATCCAAACTGGGGAGCGGGAGCTGTCTCGCCTGTTATTGCTGTGATGCTGATGCTGGTTGTGACAATTATCATTGCTGCGGTGGTGAGCGGGTATTCAGGCGGGCTCGTAAAAGGGCAGGATACCGCTCCTTCCGCTGCAATAGACGTGACGATCAAGAACACGGGGGAGTGGAAAGGGAGTTACATCCAGTTCGACGTGAAATCGGTGAACGAACCGTTTTCATCGGGTGATCTGAAGATTGTCACGGCCTGGACGAGCACAAGTGGTACTAGTGGGGGAAACACGACCATGAAAGGGCTGAATTCTCCGAATACGCGCACGGTAAGCACGTATTACCAGTCTCCGCTGGGGTACGGGCCCGGCATCGAGAACTGGGTATCCGATGCGAATTCATCGTACATCGGAGGTTACCCGGGCATCCAGCAGTTTGGGAATTACTCGATCACTGCCGGGACGACGATGAAAGCCATGCCCTTTGGAGGGAATTCCACTGAAGGAGGGTACGGTGTCAGTACCCCGTACGAATACTCAGCAGGTTCGGAATATACGAATACGACTGCCAATTACGACGGGATGCAAGCGGTCCTCGGTAAGACCTGGTATACCCTGCGTGCCGGTGATACGGTCAGGGTCATGATCATGCATGTCCCTAGCGGGAAGACGATCTACAGCAAGAACATCCCGGTGGTGGGATAGATGAAACAGACAAGGGATAGCCGAAAGGTGATTGCCTGTAAAGGGGATGCCCATAAGGGTGATGCCCAAAAGAGGGACGCTGCGGTCTCTCCAGTTGTGGCTGTCATGTTAATGATCGTTGTGACGGTTATTATCGCAGCTGTCGTCAGCGGCTTCTCCGGTGGTTTCGTCAAGGACACCAAGAAAGCGCCGCAGGCGTCGATATCCGCGACATTCAGCCAGTCGGATGGGATGCAGATCTTCCATAACGGTGGTGACACGCTCAGTACACAGGATATCATCCTCCTTGTCAAACCCACCAGGACGTTCGGCAACTACCAGCACCTCTCCTGGGTCATCAATAAGAGCGTCATCACAACAAACAAAACCAAATGGGTCGACCCGACAGTAACCGAATCTTACAAGCTTGCCCGGAACTTCCAACCCGGTGAGTGTGCATTCATCAATGCGAGTGACCTGCCATACGTCCAGGAAAAGAATGGGGGAACTGCTGACTACTACTCGCCCGAGTACGGATTCGGGAACACGACCTACAGCCGTGGCAACAGATTTACCCTTAATATCAACGACCAGAACGGCCAGCCGATCGCAACCACTGAAGTACAGATCAAACCATAATGGAGGTGAAAACGATGAAAAAAACTATTAATCAACGGAATTCAACGGAGGCTGTCTCACCAGTCATCGCTGTCATGCTGATGCTTGTCGTGACGATTATTATCGCTGCAGTGGTCAGTGCGTTTGCTGGAGGATTAGCTTCGGAGCAGAAGAAGACGCCAACGGCGAGTATGGATGTTAAAATCACCAATAGCGGTATGAGCGCTGGATCCTCAATATCCTTCGTTGTAAGAGGAGTAAGTGAGCCTATCCCAACAAAGGATGTGAAGATTGTTACGTCGTGGACAGCCAAGGATGGGACAACAGGTGGAGCAACAATTCTGCCGTGGAGCGCTGATACAACGCCTAATACGCATCACTTTTATAGAGTCGGGGGAAATTGGTCGTATCAAGATTATCAGGCACCTCTTGGCACAGGACCTGGAATTAACGGGAGTCAGACATATGGCTATCCTATCTATGCCACAGCGCTAGATCAGAATTTTGGTAATTACACCCTTGACATCGGAACGGGAATGTCAGCCTATCCAATAGCGGTGGGTACCGGGGGATATGGAAAAGATGGTGTTACTAACACATGGTCTAAATCCTCAAGATTCCTGTATGCAGACGGTACATATTGGCACAGCGCAACAGATACAGATTCAATATCGGCAGTGCTTGGGAAAGGATGGAATCAGACCCGCTCGGGAGATATCGTCAATGTCAGACTGATTTATATTCCTACCGGCGGAACGATCTTTGAAAAGGACGTAGCGGTTGTTATACCATATGGTGATACCTTATGAAACCTGATAAAAGGAAATCAGAGGACGCCGTATCTCCGGTTGTCGGGGTGATGCTGATGCTTGTAGTGGTAATCATCATAGCGGCGGTAGTCAGCGCATTTGCGGGGGGACTAACAAAATCCAATGATAAGCCCTCGCAGGGATCAATTTCAGCAACATTCAGCCAGTCAAAGGGCATGTACGTATACTATGAAAACGGACCCACTCTGCAAGTGTCACATATATTATTCCTTATCCGTCCGGGTATGAAGAGTGCGGATCCTGACGCAATATCGTTTAAGGTGAATACAAGTGTTATACAGAGTCTGGATGGCCTCAATTCGTGGAATGTTGCAAATGCTATTAAACCTCCTTCCGGAGGGAGTGCTGTATTATGGATTGTACCCGGAGATGGCGCGTATATCTCACCCCAATACCTTAACTGGACCCAGATACGCGGTGACGGCGTTTCGGAGTATCTAATTTCTCCTAGAGGAATGGGAACTAAGGGCATGTTAGGGAACCAGGTTACTCTCGAGATGTATGATAAAAGCTCAAATAATCTCGTCGCCATGACAGAGATGACGATTACCCCCTAATATTTCATACCTTACTTTCTGGATTCGCATTATTCGACTGGTGAATGTGACGATTTAATTCACTTGAATGGATAAAATGGCAGGAAATCACATGGAAGAATCACATATTGACTGGAACGATCTCTGGAACCGCAAAAAAGAACGATCAAGTAAGCAGTTCCCAAAGGAGAAGAAGAGTCCTGAAGAGGCAAAGAAGAACGCCCTCCTGTACCTGAAAGGCCATGGCCACGGCGAGAATATGGAGGAACTCCTGCAGAGCCTTCCTCTCTCACCTGAAATCAGGGTACTGGACATCGGCCCCGGGCCAGGCAATATGGTCCTCCCCATGGCACCACAGGTTGCGCATATCACTGCAATCGAACCGGATGACGCTTATATCTCAGTTCTCCGGGACCAGATTGCCGAACGCGGGATAACAAATATCATCCCGATCCAGATGAAGTGGGAGGATGTCGATATCGCCCGGGATCTCGAAGGACAGTACGACCTCGTCATCGCCTCGCAGTCCCTCCACATGCCCGATATTAAAGATGCAATTACAAAGATGTGCGCTGCATCGAGAAAATGGGTGTACCTCTTCTGGGCTGCCGGGATATCGCCCGGCGAAAAAAGGTGGATCGAACTCTGGCCGAAGCTCTTCGGACGCGAATACTATCCCGGGCCTAAAGCCGATATTCTCTACAACCTGTTGTATGACATGGGGATCTACCCGAACGTGAAATCGGAACACCGGCCGTCCCGCTATCCATACCCGGATAATGAGACCGCGATCCAGGCGTTCTTAAAATCCTATAAGGAATCTACTATCCCTGGAAGAAAGATTACAACTCCGGAACAGGAGAAAATCGTACGTGAATATTATTCGGAGAAACTTGAACAAGGAGAGGGGGGGTATTTCGTAAGGAATTGGTTCCATGCAGCCACCTTCTGGTGGGACGTTAGTGATATACACGGATGACCGCTGGTTTGGCGGAAAGACAATCCGAATCCCATAACAGATGCCAGATTAACGGGTACCAAAAAAAGGAGCCAGCCGTTTCCCGATAATAATATACTATACCGGAGTACTTTATGCGAAAAAAACATTATTACCTTACCATCCCTGTCTTAAAAAGGATAACCGGTGTTCTTGTCCTATTTTTTTTTGCCGCACTGGTTTGCGGCTGTATACAGGATTCAGAAAATAATCCAACAGTTCGTGCAAATATCTCTCAAAATAAGATCATCTTCAACGATACCTACGGCAACAGGATCGAACTCCCCCATACCGCTTCGAGGATCATCGCTTTCCAGATTGATATTGTGGATATGCTCGTCACGATAGGAGCTGCCGATACAATAATCGCGATAGATACACAAGCGTCCTGGAGGTCCGATATCGTGAGCAAATTGTCTCCCGATATCAAGAATGTCGGCTCATATTCGCCCCTCAATATCGAAAGGATTCCTGAGCTAAAACCTGATGTTATGGTAATTTACGGGTATTCACTGCCGCAAAATATGGATATGATCAGGACCCTGAATGTTACCATAGTCCAGGCTGACTGCCATATGCTAAGTAACTTGAACCGGGATGCATATGTACTCGGGGAATTGACTGGTAACCAGGAAGGCGCCCGGAAGTATATCGAGTTCAACCAGAAATACATGGCACTGGTAGAATCGAGACTTACCAATCTCACGCCAGATGAAAGTCCCGATGTGTATGGGGCCCTGAAAACGTCTTCTGGAGCTGATTATGTAAGAACCCGTAATTGCTCATTCACTTACCTGATGACTGCACTTCATGCCAGGAACGTGAACGGAAACCTGATCGGTTACAATGCAGCGGCAAATCCCGAATGGATATTCCAGAAAGATCCTGATATGGTATTTATACTGGGTAACTGGGGACAAGATCGCGCTCGCTATGAAATCGGGGCTGATTCGCTTCGTTCGGTGAAGGAGAATTTTAAAAAACGCCCCGGATATGAGAATCTCAAGGCCGTTAAATCCGATCGGATCTATGTCTATAATCTGCGCTTGATCAGTGGTCCCCGCGGCGTTGTCGGTCTCATTTATTTCGCTAAAGCAATCTACCCCGACCGCTTCGCAGACATCGATCCGGACGCCGTTCGCAGGGAATATGCACAAGAGTTTGGATTAGGTGACGAACCGGCCGTGGAATGGTTCTACCCACTGTTCGAACCGGTGAACGCGACTTCGATGAGGAATACCAATGAATTATTAGCCAGATAGAGCCGCAGGAGAGATTTTTTTGTCAATTTATGATTTAATAACATCGAAACAGTTGTTTTACTTTGGGACTGTACTGTATCTAATTCTTTATTTACTAACGTGTACGTGCGGTTGTATTCACAATCCAGCAAACGATTCAACAATAGCCAACAATCCTGAAAAAATGATCGTTTTTAACGATATATACGGCAACAGGGTTGAACTGTCGCATCCAGTGGAACGAATTATCGTGAATTATGAATCGATCGCGGAAATGCTCATCGCGATTGGGGCTGCGGATCACATTGTCGGGGTTGATCGTTATACTTATGAAGGTAGAAAGGACCTCATGGGAAAAATGCAACCTGGCGTGATAAATATTGGAGATTATCAGAATTTTTATGTGGAAACAATCTCCCAGATGCATCCGGAAGATCTTGTTATTATTGTCGGGACTTCGCAACTCATCCAGAACGTTAAGAATGTTCAGGCTTTAAATCCTGAAGCCATTGTCTCTTTTAATTGTGACTCACCAGAACAACTCTATGATGAGGCCTATGCACTCGGTGAGATGACCGGTCACCGTGAAGGCGCCTTGCGATACATTGAGTTTAATAAGAAATATCAGGAACTTATCAAATCGAGGCTGGCCAATATTACCGACGAAGAGATGCCAACCATTTACAGAACATATGGATCATCTACGATTGATTATGTAACGGGAGGAATACCCCAGTTTAACTTTATAACAGATACATTGCATGTCCATAACGCGAACAGAGAACTGAACATAACCAATCCTATAGTAAATCGTGAATGGATTTTCCAGAAAGATCCGGATATCATATTTAAAGTGGAATTCTGGAGGCCATATTATGGCGATAATACTACGGGCAAATCGATCATCTCCGAACGAAAGGATTTCATCAACCGGCCCGGCTATGAAAAGCTCCGGGCGGTGCAGTCTGGCCGGGTCTATTTTATCAACCGATTTATTAACCTCAATCCTCGCGCCATTATCGGCCTCCTCTACCAAGCTAAAGCAATCTATCCGGACCGTTTTGCAGACATCAATCCGGACGCCGTCCGCAGGGAATATGCAGCGGAGTTCGGGATCGGTGATGAACCGGGTGTTGAGTGGTTCTACCCACCATTCGAATCGGTGAACGCGACACAATTAGGAATTGCTGGAACAAACGCTTAAAAAAACCGGCAGTGGTAGATGCACATTTTACAAAAATTCCCTTATTAATGACGTTGTTTCATGGTGGTTTTTGATGACAGGATCTCAGATTGACTGGAATGAGGTCTGGAAGCATTTGGCAGAAAACGCAGGCGATAACTGTGAGAATCGTGCCGAGCGGAAAAACCACTGGGATTCAAAGGAGAATGCTCTTGCTTTCCTGAAAAAAATTAAAGAACGCCCTGACATTTTAGATGCTGCTGCTCTGCAGGGATTCCCTCTTTCCTCCGAATTCCGGGTACTGGACATCGGAGCGGGAGTGGGGAGAATTTCAATCCCCATGTCAGCATATGTTGCACACATTACTGCAGTTGAACCCGGTAAAGGGATGGTGGAGGTCTTGCAAGAACAGATTGCCGAAGGCAGTATTACCAACATAACCACGGTCCAGAAGAAGTGGGAGGATGTTGATATTGTCGGCGATCTTGATGGCCCATACGATCTCGTCATCGCGTTCCAGTCCCTAGGGATGCCTGACATGAAGGATGCCATAAGGAAGATGTGTAATGTATCGCGGAAATGGGTGTATGTCATCTGGGTTAATGGCATACCCACATGGGAACAGAAAATGATAGATCTCTGGCCCGCACTTCACGGATGCGAATATCATACTGGGCCACGGGGGAATATCCTATTCAATATATTATACGACATGAAGATTTATCCCAATATAAAATCGGAATGGAGGGAATATATCAAGTATTATTCCACAATCGATGATGGTGTCAATGAGTTCAGGAAACAGTTCAGGATCTCGACCCCGCAACAGGAGATGATACTCAAAGACGATCTAATCCCGATGTTCGAAAAGACGGAAACAGGTTACATCCATCGTCACTTAGGGAATACTGCTATCTTCTGGTGGGATGTCACTGAAATCGATATTGAATGAATTTACAGGTAGCGTACACAATCTGATGTAAAATTGAAATGAACCCAGTTTCCATTATTATTAACAAATGAAGGTCATTACCTGAATCAATTCCTCACTTCCAGCCAGCGAGCCACCCCCTCCAGATATGATAGGTGATATGACAAAGAGGTAGTGTGCATATAAAGCTG
>LAHU01004321.1_pt1 | contig 27294 bp, 21 predicted proteins | sample 329631 | NCBI WGS metagenome assembly LAHU01 (sample SAMN03275698, study PRJNA271635) | activated sludge metagenome | isolation source: sample C-0 Zero hour mixed sludge faded in reactor as a methanogenic...
GGCTGGTCGGGATTGCCGTCCCGAGGTGTGTGGCAGAGAAGTCCGATGCCGAGATCAGTGCGAGGAAGGTGTTCCGCTTGCAGCAACGCGGACCACCGTTGAGGGCGATCACCCGGAGCGCTTCTGCGGTGGCGAGGTTCGCCTGCTGCCAGGTGAGCGTGGTGAGCGGGGTTGTCCCCGTAACCACCGAGACGAATATCCCCACCCCTACCGCTGCTCCGCACGCCCCCAGGAACCCGCAGGAACCGCCTTTCATGTCCCCCCCCCTCCGGACCGCTTCCCTGACCCGTACCGCCCGCATAGCTTCCTCTCCCCGGTAGTTGGACCAGGCCGCCACCAGGACTGCGGGGACGAGGAGGTGGTGCTCCGGCCCGTGCATCCTGATCGTGGGGTGGCGCATCAGGGTATTTGCCATTTCTACAGGGTCTTTCCCGGCAGCCTGCGCACAGAACGTCTCAATGAGCGACTCTGCCCCGGACCGGTGACATGTATCGCAGATATAGTGGCCCTTCGTGCAGGTGGCGGTCGTACGGTGCGTCTCCCCGCAGTACACGCAGGTGTGCTCCTCCGGGACCGGGAGGTACCGGATATCCGCACCACATACGAGGCACCCGCTCTTGTGGGCACTCCCGTTTTCATCTCCGCAACTCATACTCACCGCGTATAGGTGGGGAACCGTAAAGAACGAGATCCCTGCACGCCCCTTGCAGGGGACGCAAACGGGTTCAACCTCTTCTCTCCTATTATCTCATCTCTTCTTTCCGCATCCTCTCCCCCCGTCTCCTTTTTGAAATGAAGATCGCTCCCCCTCTCTTTCCACTACGCAACGAGACCAAACCCCTGTCCAGGCCTGGAACCGGCTCCATCCCCTGGGGCAACCCGATTGTTCCCGGCGGTATCGTATCCACTAATCTATACAGGTATTAACTGGCGTGACAGCCTGGTTGTTCCAGGGAAGGTTCCCTGGCCTTCTCACCCGAACGAGAGCTCGATGAACTCCCCTCTCTCCATCGCGAGCCGTGCGATCGCGAGGTCCTGGATCGACAGCCCGGTCGAGTCAAATACCGTGATCTCATTCGGACTGCGCCGACCGGTCTTCCCGTTCACGACCTCTCCAATCGTCCCGGCGATGTCCCCCGGGCTGAGGAGGCCGTGGGATATGGGGACATTCACCTCCCCCGAATGGACGGCCTGGCGCGGGTCGTCCACGAATATCCGCGCCCGTGCGAGGATGGCCGGGTCCAGTTCCTGCTTACCCGCTGCATCGGCCCCGATCGCGTTGATGTGCGTGCCTTCGTGGACCCACTCGTCCCTGACCACCGGCGACGTGGCAGGTGTCGTCGTCACGATCACGTCTGCATCGCAGACCTCCGGCAGGGGAGCCGGGCTGCAAGGGAACTCCCGGTGTGACCGGCAGAACCGCTCTGCATTTGCAGGGTTGCGGCTCCAGACACGGACCCTTGTCACCGTAACCTCGGCGGCGATGGCCCGGATCTGGGCCGAGGCCTGCCGCCCGCCCCCGACGAGCCCCACGGTCACCTCCTTCCCCCGGGCCAGGTGGCGGACCGCCACTGCACCGGCCGCCCCTGTCCGCATGTCGGTAAGGGTAGTGCCATTCAGGACCGCCAGGGGCGTGCCGGTCTGCGGGTCGAGGATGACTATCAGGGCCATCACGGTCGGCAGCCCCAGGGATGGGTTCCCGGGATGGACGTTCACCACCTTCACACCCGCGACCCCCATGTCAGGCAGGTACGCAGGCATGGTGCGGAAGTCCCCACCCGGCAGGTTCACGTAGACCTTCGGAGGCATCTCTGTCCTTCCCCGGGCGTGCGCGGAGAACGCCTCCTCCACCACCTGGTTCACCTCCCGGAACGAGAGGCCGGAATCGGGATGAGCAAAGTACCGCATCGGGATCACCGGGGAAGGGCAGGAACCCTTCTCCTGGGAGGACGTGGGGAGTCATCAGAGAAGATAACACCGGAACACACCCTACCCGGTCAACCGTTCCGTGGTGCACTTCCGCTTCCTTGATATCCCCTGACCTGCCACCTCCCATGGAGAGGCCATTCCAGGGACCTCAATGGACTGCCATGATCTACGTCATCCACAAGCCTACCGATAGACCGGGAGACGACTCCACTGCGATGGTCGAGGCAGAACTCGACCGTGCAGGGGCGAACCATGCAGTCCTCGACCTTGACCGGGTCGACCCTTTCTCCCGCCGGATCTCAGGGACTGTCATATGGGCCTGCGGGCTCGCCCAGGATGACCACCAGTTCGAGGTCCTCCAGGCCCTCGCAATTCGGAACCGCGTCATCAACACCCCCGCGACGATAGCTGCCTGTGCCAGCAAGGTGTATACCACGGCACTCCTCGTATCGCGGGGCATCCGCTCACCGGAGACCCTCTTCTCGGCCTCAAGGGAGACCGCAGCCGGCTTCATCGAACGGCACAACGGCGCGGTGTACAAGCCGGTCTATGGCTACGACGGAAATGGTATCCGTAGGGTCGGCTCGATCGACGACCTCGGGCCAGGCCCCTGGTACCTGCAGGAGTACATCCTCAATGACCGGGACTACCGCGTCTTCGTCCTCGACGGGAGAGCAGTCGGGGCAATCGAGCGGCAGTCCCCGCACCTCACCCACAATATCCACCAGGGTGGCACCGGCAGCCCGGTCACCATCGACCCTGCGATGGCAGCCATCGCCAGCGCGGCGGCATCGGCGGTCGGGGGAGACTACGCCGGTGTTGACCTCCTCCGGTGTGGCGATGGGTATACCGTGCTCGAAGTGAATGGGACTCCAAACTGGCACTGCATGGATGCCCCCATCCCGCGGCTCCTCGCTGACTACCTCGTCAAGGCTGAAAGGGAGACTCGGAGGAATTGAACCCTCGGTTTGCACGACCCCTCTCCTGGATATCCCGTTCTGCAGGATTCTGGCTGGGATGATTTGAGTCCTGGACGTGTCGGTCGACAACCACTGAGATCCTGTTCCTTCGCATTCTGACCATGAGGATTTGCGTCCTGGACTTGCAGGGCCACAACCGCTGAGATCCTGTTCCGGTGCATTCTGACCATGAGGAACGGTGCCTGGACTGGCACGTCAGCCCACCCGTTGCCAATTCCCGTAGCTTCCCATGACAGTACTAACCCAGCCCGAATCCCCCTGCCGCGATCTCCATTCCCGGTAAAAACGGGGATCTCGGGGGGACCGGGTGGAAGCACGACCACGTCTCCTACCCTGCTCGTCCCGGAAACCGAGCGGAAGGCAGAACCGCAGGTCACCCACACCTCGCCCAGGACCGGGCGACAGTCCACTCTGATTTCATTGGAAACTACCTGCATACCCCGCACAGACCAGTCCCGGGCCGTGCCTGGGTCCCCCCCGTGCAGGTGCGCGCAAAAACCTCCTGTTTCCGCTGGGCAACCAACCGTCCCGCCCTGCCTTGCCGGGGTTGCCAGTGCCACGGTCGATGACCCGGTCCTGTCCGGGGCATGCGGCCCGCCCCTTCCTATGACTCGTGGAAGACCACGGACCACATTACCGGGTATCGCAACGTTTCGATTCCCGATTCGGTAGGGGGTGCTCCGCCACGGTTCACATGTCCGGGTGTCGCAATGCAAGGGTTTCCCCGGGTGCAAACACGAAAAAAGGGAGTGTCCGGGTCAGCGGGCAGAAACCGCATACCACCTGGCAGGGGCCAGGGGGTCATGGATACCGGAAACGGGAAAGGACCGGCTGTCCCGGGAGCCAGGGGCGTATTCCGGCGGGAGATGAACGATGGAGTGCCGGCCTTACTGGATGTACTCCATTTCCTTGAGCGTGCGGTCCGCGAGGTCTTTCATCCGTGCTGCGATTCTCCCTGACGAGGAGAACTCGACGTCCTTCATCGCTGTCGCAAGCTCGTTCCCCAACACAAAAATGGCATACTTGTGCTCGAGCTTACTCCGGTGCAGCTGCGACGGGTGGATCTTAAGAGAATAATAGGCAGGGAACTTCAGGTCCGGTTGGCGGTATTCAAAGAAACCCTTGAGATCAAACAGCATCTGATGTAACGATATCAACTCTTCCTTATGCACAGTCACCACCAGACATGATGATGTGCGAACCGATTATTAAAATATTTGGTGAATCCAGGAATTCAGGAGATTTTCAACAACCGAAGCGATACCGGGCGTTTTACGATCCCCCCGAACTCCCGGGCCGCCAGGTAGTCAAGGCCCTTTCCCACCGCCCGGTCGACGGTCCTCTGGTTCACCCCGCCATCCACGATGACCCCTGAGACATCACCGTTCACCTCGTCGAACGCTGCATCGACCCCGTTGGCCGGGGACTCCTTCACGATGACGAGGTCGGCGGAAAGGAAGCGGGCGACCCCCAGCCCACGGACCGCTTCAAGGTGGTCTTTCAGCGTGGTGAGCGGTTTTTCCGGCTCTTTTGCCCTGCGGCCATGGTGTACCTTCCCCTTCGGCTGGGCCGTGGTCTCCCTGCGCGGCTCGGGAGGCTCCTCATCAGGGGCTAGGGCCTCTTCCCGGACGCCCCCTGCCTCATCAGCATCCAGTCCCTTCTCCACGAGGGCGAAGTGCTCGCGGACGTACTCCACCGGGATCTTGTTCCGTAGTGCCTTCACGATCTCCTTGCGGGACATGTCCTCGACACTCTTCTCCCGCGGCGCAAAGGCCACGTAATCGATCTCCGCCCGTTGGAGGAGTTCCTGGAGGATCAGGTCACCCCCGCGGTCCCCGTCAAAGAAGGCGGTCGCGGTCTTCTTGGAACAGAGGTCAATGATAGCCGCAGGGATGTTCGTCCCCTCGGCCGCCACGGCGTTCCGGATCCCGACCCTGAGCAAGTTGATGACATCGGCCCTCCCCTCGACGACGATGATGGCGTCCGATGCCAGCACGTGCGGCCCGGCAGGAATCTTCTCGTCACCGATCGCGCTGATCTTCTCGATCCGCATCGTCTCGCGGACCTGGTCGAGGAGCTCGTAGGTGTCGATCGTCCCTTCCTCGAAGTGGTCGATCAGGATCTCCTTCGCCCGAATAACGATCTTCTTTCGTTTTGTGACCCGTATGTCCTCTATCGTGGAGACCCTCACCTGTGCTACGCAGGGTCCCACGCGGTCGATAGTCTCGAAGGAGGCTGCAAGCACTGCAGTCTCCGCGCGGTCAAGCGAGGAGGAGATGAGGATCTCGCCGGTCGTCTCCCCCTTCCGCGAGGCAAGCTGGACGTCAATCCGTCCAATCCGCCCCGTCCTCTGGAGGTCCCGTAAATCGAGGTCTTCGCCGAGTAAGCCTTCAGTCTGGCCGAATATGGCCCCTACGACGTCAGGTTTCTCGACCACCCCCTCGGCCTGGAACTGTAAATGAATGAGATACTTCGTTGTGTCAGGTGAATACATGCAGACGCACCCCCACGGGAACCGTAGCTACCCGGATGCACATTCATAGTTACACTCAGCTATACCCCGTAACCGCTTATAAAGGAGATGGAAGGGGTAGAATAAAACTTTCAATATTCATCCTGGTAAATGGCCCGGCTACCGGCGGGAAACGTCTCCGTGAGTAGTACCTGCATGATCCTGATATGCAACGCATTTTCTGTCAGCCAGGTATGCCCCGTGCCAGTTCCACGCTATTTTCCGGATTATTTTTCAATTTCATCTGGAAAAACGGGGGTATTCCCGGTGGCAACAACCGGGAAGGCACCCGGGACAGGGAAGCGTTGCAGCCAGGGTAGGGATGAACGACCTGGTCACGTGGCAACCGCCGGGGTGGCACCCGGGACATGGGAGGGAAGCCAATCCTCCTGCGGTACCATGGGTTGCCAGCCCACCCGGACCCCTCTGGCAGGCATATGATGCTCCCAGCATACCGGCCCTGGGCGTGGATGCCCGGTGGCAGGTAGCGGATCTGACGGGCCCCCTCCCCACCCGCAGGACCGGGGCACCGTTGTTTGCGGCTTCCAACGCAGTCCCAACGCCCCCTCTCCACCCGCAGGACCGGGGCCAGCCCGATTGGTGAACCTCACCCTCTCTCTCCTCCCCCCCATGACCCCGTCCGGTATCATCACAGAAAAACGGACACGGTCCGCCCCCCTCCTCCCTGTGCAGGACCCAGGCCCGTGGACTCATACAAACGTTCACCGCCCTCTTCTTCTCCAGCCCGCAGGCCCGGGGGGCCCGGCGGACGGTCAGGTCCTGCCTGGTGCAGAGAGGGCCTGCACAACCACCTCGCAGGACCGTGACGCTACCCGCACCCTCTTCTGGGACGTGGTCTGCCCAGAGACGAGGGTCACGTCTCCGGATGGCACGCCGAGCCGGTCCGCAATGAGGCGGAGGACCGCCCGGTTCGCACGCCCGTCCACGGCCGGTGCGGTGACACGGCAGCGGATAGCCTGCCGCCACGGGTCAAAACCGGCGGGGAACACGTCCTCTTGCGCCCCTGCGGTTACCCCGATCGCCAGGATGCACCCATCTCCCGCCGGGGTACAGGCACTGGAGATCTCGTCCATATTGTCCTTTCGGAATATCGTACTATCAGAATTGCATAGGGTGTCGCCCGGCATTAACAACGCGGGGTCATTGGCGGTGGGTTACCGGTCCTCCCCGTTCTGAACCCAGCCGGGCGGTGCCTGTCGCACACCCGGGTTGTCCCGACGATCACCTCAGGGCGCTTGCCAGTCGATCACGCGGGGACCTATGGATGTGCCGTATCGGCACTGATCACGAGTCTCTCTCCCCCGGTATATATCCTCTTCCCGGGAACCAGTGTGGAGGGACCGGGAAGAACTGCCCGCCCTCGAATGCCACCAGCCCCTCGCGGACCACGACCTTTGGGAATATAGCGGGAAACCCTTCGAACGGGGTCCAGCCCGCCCTGGAATGGAGCCTGTCCGCATCAACCCGGGCCAGGCCGGGCGGGTAGAGCGCAAAGTCCGCACGGTCCCCCGGGGAGAAACCGGCAGGGGGGATACCGAGGATCCGGCACGGGGCGGTGACGGTCTTCTCGACCAGGGCAGGGAGGGTCATCCACCCCTTGGCTACCCCGGCAAGCAGGAGGGGGACCATCGTCTCCACTCCTGGGATACCGGACGGGGCATCGCCGAACGGGCCGACCTTCTCGACCCGGGTGTGGGGGGCATGGTCCGAGGCGATCACATCCGCCCGGGCCAGTTCTGCACGCAACGCTTTTTGCTCCTTCCCGCTGCGGAGCGGGGGGTTCACCTTTCCCCTCCCATCTTCCCCGGCGAAGCGGTCATGCGAGAGGAGGAGGTGGTGAGGGGTCACCTCCGCCGTCCCACCGCCCCGGCAGGCGGCAAGCCCCCCGGCAGTACTCATGTGGCAGAAGTGCAGGCGGCAGCCTGCGCGGTTCAGCAGGCGGACCCGTTCAACTGCCCTCACCTCGCCCTCACCCGGCCGAAGGCGGTCATGGTCAGGCAGCGAAGCAGGTATCCCGGGCAGGACCTCCTCGGCATGGATCGTCGCCAGACCCCCGCCCCTCGCAATCTCGGTGAACGAAGCAGCGAGGTCTCCTTCCGGGACCGCCTCCCCGTAACTCGACGGGGCAGCAAAGATCTCGCCAAAAGCCATTGCGCCGGCAGAGAAGAGCGGAACAATGCCCGATGGCCCTTTCACCCCGCCATTGATCGCGAACCCGCATACCGAGCCCGCCATCGCCTCGCGAACCCGCTCCCGGAACCGCTCCGGTGCGAGGACCGGCGGGACCGTGTTCGGCTGGTCGACCACAACCGTGACCCCGCCGGCGAGTGCACTCTGCGTCCCGCTCATCCAGTCCTCCTTTTCACGCTGGACCCCTCCCCGCATGTGGACGTGCATGTCCACCGCACCGGGAAGGACGGTCAGCCCGGTACAGTCGATCCCGCGGTCCGCTGGCAGAGGGGCACCGGCATGCCGGACGGTCCCGCCCCCGAGAGAAAGGTCGCAGGTCCGCCCGGAAGGGAGACGGACATTACGGAGGACAAGGTCGCACTTCATCTGGCGGGAGGGTCTGGCAGGAGAGGAGATAAGGATGGGTGCAGGGTCCCCCTCTGGGCAGGTGAACAACCGGGATATCAGAAATGGGGAGAAATGCTCCGGTGAACGCGGATCATTGAAATATTAATAAGTAACCAGGGCCAACTGCCCCAGTAGGGTTTCCACGTGGAGGTAATCGACCGTCTTATCGATCGGGTCGGGCAGGGAGACCGGAAGGGGAGCCTCCTCCTGATCGAGGAGGGGATACGATTGAACCCGGATACTGATGTTGTCACCACTCTCCTCGACCCCTTCCTGAACCAGGTAGGGTCGACTTGGCAGCGGGGAGAGTGTACCCTTGCCCAGGCGTACGTCGCCACCAAGGTGACCGAGGAGACCCTCAACCGCTTCGTACCCTCACCGGGCGATACAGGCCCTGCAACACCGAAGAAAGGTCCCGCGGTGGAGACACCGGAAGAGTTCCTCACCCTCCCGGTCCCTGACCCGGATACGACCCCGCTGCTTCGCTCCTTCATAGAAGGTACCCGGCTCACCCGCGAGGTTGCAGGGCCGGACCTCCCGGTGGGCGGGATCGTCCTGAACCCCTTCGATCTCATAGCAGTCGTCATCGGGCTCGAGACCTGGATCGACACCCTCCTCTTCCGGGAGGACATCCTGCCGCAGGTATTCGCCAATACCTCCTCGGATTTCGTCGATTTTTCCAAGGCGCTCCTTGAAAACGGGGCGTCCTTTATTGTCTCCTCGGGTGGGGTCATCAATACCACTGTCCTGCCCCGGCACATGGTCGAACAGATCGTGGTACCCATGCTCCGGGAGACGTTTTCCCGTGTTTCCGCCCCTGTTATCATCCATAACGGCGGCGGTTCGATCACCCCCTCCATGGACCTCTTCCATAGTCTCCCGAACGTCGCCGGGATGGTGGTCAACGAGGGGAATGACCAGACAGTCGCCCGCAGGCTCGCGGGTGAAGATGCACTCCTGGTCTGCGGGCTGGATGCGCCGACCCTCCACCGGAGGAGTCCCCGGGAGATCCGAAAGAGCACCAGTGCGGTCCTGAAGGGCCGTGCCGGGGACCGGTGCATTGCCATCGGGACCACCGGTCCTGATCCTGGCTGTGAAACGACAAGCGAACACGTCCTGGCAATGAAAAGCGCCGTCTGTGCTACCGGACCATGACCGGCGAAAAGGAGCCCGAAGGGACGGCTGTGATATGCCTCTCATGTGCCATCTTCCGGGACGTCCTCCCCCGCCTTACCCACCCGTTTCCCGGCCCGATCAATCTCCGGTTCTTTAATTCCATGCTGCACATGGACCCCGACCGGATGAAAGCGGAACTCTTCCCCGCCATCCGCCGGGAAGGAGCCACCCGCAAGGTCGTGGTCGGGTACGGGGACTGCCACCCGGACCCTGCATACCAGGAGAAGAGGATCGCTGATTCCATAGCAGCGCGTGGGAGGGAATAGTGCCAGATATTGCGTTCGACCCGGCAAGTGCCGTGCTGATGGTGGACCTGCTCAACGAGATCCTGCAGAACGCCGTCATCCCCCGCCAGGCAGAGCTGGCCCTGACCCGGCAGGTCCGCGATATCACCGGCTCCCGCCTGGTCCTCCTCTTAAAGGAGGACGAACAGGGGCACCCTGTCCGCATTGCGACCGCACCTCCACAGCAGGAGAGTATCCTTGACTCTCCAGATGGGGGGAGGTTTTTTGAGATGGTCAGCGGGATCGAAGCGATCACGATATGGGATAATACGACGCCAGACTCGCTTGTCTCTCTCCTTCTTGCCGCGAACAGGATGCAGAACGCCCTCGTGGTCCCCCTGGTTACCGGGGAGGCCCGGGTCGGGACCCTGGTCATCCTGGACTTCACCTACACCGGTAATATCAGGTCCCTGACCTGGCTCATGGAGATGATGTCCCGGGTCCTTGCACTGGTGCTGCAGAACGCTTCCATCCACGAAGAGACCGTGTTTTATTCCCGCCAGCTCGAGAATGAGATAGAGTGGCGGAAGCAGGCAGAACAGGTACTCCTGGAGAGGACCGAGGAGCTGGACAACTACTTTAACACCAGCCTTGACCTCTTCTGCATCGCAGACACGAACGGGTATTTCCGGCGCCTGAATCCCGAATGGGAGCAGTCGCTTGGTTACCCGGTATCCGAGCTGGAGGGCCGGCGGTTCCTCGACTTCGTGCATCCCGATGACCTCCAGCCGACCCTCGATGCGATCAGGGACCTGGAGAACCAGAAGACGGTGATCAACTTCACGAACCGTTACCGTCACCGCGACGGCACGTACCGGTGGATCGAGTGGCGGTCCATCCCGAAAGGGGAGTGCATCTTTGCCGCAGCCCGGGATATCACGGACCGAAAGCGGATGGAGGAGGAAATGCGCGAGAGCGAGGAGTTGTACCGTTCCATCCTCCGGGCCTCACCTGACGATATCACGATCACGGATCTTGAGGGCACTATCCTGATGGTCTCCCCTGCCACACTCACCTTCTTTGGGTATTCCCGGGAGGAAGACCTCATCGGTCACCCCATTACTGAGTTCATCGTCCCGGATGATCATGAACGTGCAATGGTCCATATTACCCAGATGATGAGGGGTATCTTCACCGGGCCAGGAGAGTTCCGTGCCATCCATGCCGATGGGAGCACCTTCTACATCGAGTCAAATGCCGATTTCATCCGCGATGATGCTGGCCGGCCGTCCCGCATGATCTTCGTGGTCAGGGATATCACCGAGCGGAAACGGATGGAAGAAGCACTCCGCCAGAGCGAAGAGAAGTTCCGGGCACTGGTCGAGACCACGAGCGACTTCATCTGGGAGGTTGATACCAGCGGGCTCTACACCTATGTCAGCCCGCAGGTTACCCAGATGCTCGGCTACCGGCCGGATGAGATGATAGGGAAGAACCAGTTCGACTTCATGGAAATGGATGAAGCAGAGAGGATACGTGCAGTGTCCGAGCGGTTCGGGGGGCCGCCGCATCCGCTCGTGTCCCTGGAGGACCGGTGTATCCACCGGGACGGGTCGCTCGTTATCATGGAGACAAACAGTGTCCCCTTTTATACCAAAGATGGGAACCTGGCAGGTTACCGGGGAATCGTCCGGGACATCACCAGGCGCAAGCAGTACGAGACCGATCTGCGGGAGAGCAAGGCCAGGTTACGGTCGATCCTCAATGGCACACCTGTCATGCAGTTCGTCATCGATTGCAACCACCGCGTCATTTCCTGGAACCTGGCGATGGAGGAGTACTCAGGGATCCGGGCTGCAGACATAATCGGTACGGACGGTCATTGGAAGGCATTATACCATAAAAAAAGACCCACTCTCCCGGACCTCCTTATCGATGACGATGAAGAGAGCATTACCAGGTGGTACCCGGGGACTGAGAAGGTCCGGAAGTCCGGCTTCATCGAGGGAGCCTACCAGATAACGACTTTCTTCCCTGGCATGGGTGCGTCCGGGGCCTGGCTGGTGGGAACCGCAGCCCCGATCCGCGATACCGGGGGAGCGATCATAGCTGCCATCGAGACGCTCGAGGACATCACCGAGCAGCGCAGGGCAGAGGATGCGCTGCGGGAGAGCGAGGAGAAGTACCGCGGCATCATCGAGGGAATGCAGGACATATTCTACCGGACTGACCTTGCAGGGAAGATCACGATGATCAGCCCGTCTGCGGTGAAAATCGGGGGATTTGAATCGGTAGACCAGTTGATCGGGCAGGACGCAGCAGCGATGTATACCGACCCGGCAGAACGGGAGTTACTCCTTTCGGTCCTTAGGGAGAAGGGAACGGTCGAGGCATTCCCCCTCACGCTCAGGCGTCGTGATGGAACGCTCCGCCGCGCAGTTGTCAGCAGCCATTTCTTCCACGATGCAAAGGGAACAGTCCAGGGCGTGGAGGGTGTCATCCATGACCTCACCGACCTTATCCAGGCCCAGGAAGGGTTCCAGGCTGCCAACAAGAAACTCAACCTCCTCTCCAGCATCACCCGGCACGATATCAACAACCAACTGACTGTGATGAAAGGATACCTCGCCATCCTGAAAGATTCGCAAAAAGACAGCCCGACGGAGATATTCTTGCAAAAGGTCAGCGATGCGGCAGACCGGATCACGTCCATGATCCAGTTTACCAAGAACTACGAGAACATCGGGGTGGAAGCACCCGCATGGCAGGACCTCCGGGCCCTGGTCGCGACCGCGGCAATGGACCTGAAACCCGAAACCATCCGGATCATCAACAACCCGGCCCCTGGAACAGAGATCTTCGCCGATCCCCTCGTCGGGAAAGTCTTTTACAACCTCCTTGACAATGCCATCCGGTACGGTGGCACGATCACCCAGGTATCGTTCTCTACCAGGAGAAAGGGTGAACACCTGGTTATCATATGCGAGGATGACGGGGTCGGCGTCCCGCCAGGAGAGAAGGAGAAGATCTTCGCACGCGGTTTTGGGAAGAACACCGGTCTCGGCCTCTTCCTTTCCCGCGAGATCCTCGCAATTACCAATATTACCATTACCGAGAACGGGACGCCGGGAGTGGGGGCCCGGTTCGAGATCACGGTCCCGGTAGGGGCATTCCGGTTCAGCGGGAGCGGGATGCCACGGTGAGCCGGGTGTGTTCCGGGAGCTCCCCCCGATGCAGGGGATCGGGCTGGGGACGGTCCGCGACCCATATACCCTTGCCCTTCATCAAGGATGTACCGGGTTCTCATCTGCGCACAGGGTCTACGACCTCCAGGAATACGAATCCCTCATTGTTTCGTCTTTTCAAAAAACACCTCGAATGAAGGGATAATTGGACCGTTCCTGTTCAAGACCGTGGCGATGGGAGACCGATGCAGGGGGATGGTCTGGCACTACGATGGTTCAGGTCTCGCAAGATTTCCTCCAAACAACATGTCTCCCGTTCTGGTGACCGGTATGATAAGCCAATCGAATGAAGGCGGCAATCACGTGATGGCTGGGAAAAAGGCAGTCTTCTCATTTGATATTCATACTTCGACTGCGACGTTTCCAATTGCAACCGCGGGGTGACCGGGGATCCCCCTGCGGGGTTGTATCCATGACTCTATACTTGCTTCAACTGGTTCGTTTGCATTTTTTCTCCCCTTTTCCGGTTTGTTCCTAGGTGGATAGTAGCAAGGAAATCACCCTGCACCGCCCCGTCGAGGGTGTCCACAGCCTCCTGGCCCCGGCAGTAGCCGGATGCAGGTATTTGCCGGTCCAAACCATTACGTGACTACGGGGATCAGACCGCCTGACCTTGTGGGAATGGGGTTTATTCCCCGGGGAAAATGAGAAGGAAGGGGGCGTCCCCGTTCCCTTCAGGCAGGAGTCACTTCCGACTGGGGATGGTCTTTTCCCTTGTCCCAGCGGCCGAGGAGGATCATCGTGGCCGGCATCACGATGATTGCGCCGAGGAGCGAGAAGCTGACCGTGATCACGGTGACCACGCCGAAGTTGCTGATCAGGTTGAAGTTTGAGAAGATCAGCGCTGCGAACCCGCAGACCGTCGCGATCCCGGAGACCGTGATGGCGGTACCGATCTGTTTGGTGCTGTGGCAGATGGCGCCGAGGAGGGGCAGACCCCCGTCCCGCTCCTCGTTGCAACGCTCCATCATCACGATGGTGTACTCCGAGGCAACCCCGATCGCGAGGGAACCGAGTGTCGCCGTCATCGGGGTGTAATCGATCTTCAACGCGTACATGATCAGCCCGATCCAGCCGACCAGCATCACGATCGGGACAAGCGGCATGAGCGCCCGCACAGGGTTGCGGTAGATGAGGCAGAGGAGGCCGAAGATCAGGACGAATGCCAGGAGGGTCATCTGGATCTTGCCCTTCTCGATCTCCTTGATCAGGTTGCCAAAGAGCTCCATCGTCCCGGTCACGGTCGCGGTCACCCCGGGCGGGGGTGACACTTCCACGAGGTTCCGCTTGATGAGGTCGACATTGGACATCGAGATCTCAGAGTCCATCTTGACGGTAGTGAAGTCCATGACCGCCTCGGTCTTCCCGTTCAGGTAGCGTTTCCTGGTATCCTCCGGGATATTCATCGTTGCCGCGATGATATCCTGGGATGTCTGGGGGATCACCCCGCCATTGTACATCCGGATCAACGTGGCTATGCTCGTAGACCCGGTGATCTTCTCGTTCCGGGTCATCTCGTATTGCTGGAAGGTCTCCATCCATTCCAGGGTCTCCGGGCTGAGCACGTTCTCACTCTGGACATAGATCGGGAGGGATGACGTGGACCCCATCGTCCGGCGGACCTTGTCAAGGTCTACCTTTGCCGGCATATCCTTCGGCACAAAGGTGTTCTCGTCTGTGTTGACCGGGATCTCGTTGTCCATCTGGAAGCCCACGACCCCGAGCAGGGCACAGACAAGGAGAATTGGGACGGCGTGGCGGACGATCTTCCCCGCAAGGGAGCCGATGGCACAGTTGTAATTCTCCATATGGTGGGAGTTGCCGCGCTCGTCCTGTCCATGGGCACTGAACCGCGACGTGTAATGGACAAGGAGGCCGAAGGCAGGGACTCCGATCAATGCCGCGAGGTAACAGCAGAAGACACCGATGACGCAGACGATACCGAAGTCACGGATCATCGGGACGGGGGAGATGTACATCGCGAGAAATCCCATCGAGGTCGCGAGCATCGCGTACAGGATTGATGGGCCGGAACGTATGATGGTCCTCGCGGCAGCTTCCGGGAGGGGATGGTTCCGGACCTCCTCGTCGAACCGCGAGTGGAACTGGATCGCGTAATCGATCCCCACCCCGATCAGGACCGGGAATGCACTGATCGTCACCATCGAGATGGGGATCCTGGCAAAGCCGACGGTCCCGAAGGTGAATATCAGGCCGCAGCCAACGATCGCCACCGAGAGGAGCCGGTAGCGCATGTGGGAGAAGAGCAACCCCACGGCAATGATCATGAAGACCATTGCGATCAGGATGAGTATCCCCATCGACTGGCTCATCTCTGATGCCATCTCCTGCTGGAAGACAGGGTCACCGGTCACCGTCAGTGTGGCACCCGGCGGAGGCTGGGAGATCTTTGCGATCGAATTGATATTATTGGTGATCCCGTTCTTGGTCGTCTGGGTCAGGCCCGGTTCCAGCCTGACCTGGATGATCGTCATCAGCTGGGATGGGACGAACCGGTTGAACGTGCTGGGCGGCACACGTGCCAGGGCGCCCTGGATCTCGGCCTGCGAGGAGGGGAGGGCCCCGTTATTCGCAGCCCTGGCCATGTCCGCGAGGCTGATCGTACTCGTGATATACCGCTGGGAACCAATTTCCTTCTGCAGGCGGTCGATGTACGCGATCATGTCCGGCGTAAGGACGTTATCGCTCTCGACCATCAGCATCAGGCTGTCTGACTGGAATGTCTCCGTGTAGGAATCGAGGACCATCCCACGGGGTGTTGATTTGTCCACGTAGGTGTCAGTACCGGTTGTCATCGTGACCGTGGACGCCCCGATGAGTGCGACCACTATACAGGCAATAAAGACAGAGATGACCACGCCCGGGCGGCGGGTGACGATCCCTGCGACCGGTTCATAGATACGGGAGATCACAGCCTATCCAGTCTATCAGGTGGGCACGCCGATCTGATAAATGATTTGTTGTGAAAAAAACAACATGTGGGACCACTGGCCAGGTGGCAGGGCAATCATGAAGAATTGATGGACAATCAGCTCAATTTCATAATGGTTGCCAAGCTGCAACTAAAGGACCGGTAACTCCTCATGACCGAAGCCCAAAAGGACATAGGTGACGTGAAATACCTCCAAAAATTCTGTAAACAACGATTTTTACGAAACCGATCACCCATGCCGTTAATTCCCTCACCGTTCGAGGATACGTTTACTATGACCCGAAACTGGATCAGTCCGAGCGAAAGACTCTCCGAAGCAGGCTCTATGATATCCGCGAAGAACTGATAAAATGCGGTTGAAGAAAGATAGCAGTCCATTCTTCGTATTCAAGGAGAAATATCAGGTTTCATGAACTTTGTTTTTAACAGGTGGTTGAGGATCGCTTCAAGGTGATGATCAAACAAAATGCAGTAGCCCGGCGGGTGAAAAAATGGGGAAGTATATCCTGTTCTATTCGGGAGGCTTTGACTGGATGACCTGCCTCTCCCTCTATCGTGAACGCGATGAGATTGAAAAGGCCTTTAAGGGGATAAAAAATGAGATTGATCTCCTCCCCCTCAATACGCAAAGTGAGAAAACGACTCGGAGGTTCGTCTTCGTTGCATTAGTTCGCCTGGTCATAAGGACCCGACTGATGGATAAAATGAGAGAACCCGGCCTTATAGATAAATATTCTGTCGAGCTCCTCCTTCTCCAGATGGATACCTTGAGAATGATCTCTCTGGCTGATGGACAGGTCTTTAAGACCGACGTTACCAAGAAGTAGCGGGATATCATGGAAGCTTTAAAAATATGCGCCTAATTTTTTCCGGGGAGGTTCGGTTTATACGATTGTGATACTCGTTCGGCATCGAGGAGAACACCAGTCAGAAAGCACGCCTTCCATCCGGGGCAGGAATGCCAGGGATAAGAATCCTGGTTCGAAGACCGTGACCGTCCTTGTAGCCCTCGAAACTGACACTCGCCGTTTCCATGTTCATCATTCTTGATAATCGAGAAGGGAATGTCCTGGATTTCCCTGCGATCCAGGACGAGGGAGTAATCATACCTTGAAGGTAAATGTCCGCCAGGGACTGGGATTGGATGCCAACCATTCCGTTGATAAACTACCTGCGGTAACACGCCACCTGCCCTGGGTTGCCGCGATAAAGTCTATATTACATCCTGTGTGCTGAGATCCGAATGTTGCCGTCATTGCGGCGGGAGTCCATTGTTTCGTGACAGGGTGCATGTATTCTACTTCGATGGAATATGCATCTGCACCGGGGACCGGTTTCCAGCTCAGGGTGACCCTTCGGACGAAATTATTATGATAAAAAGTGGTGCCACTTGCGGGAGAGAGCAGGACAGGAGTCGCAAGCTTGAAGCTGTTCATCGAGAAATCAAAGGTTCTCCACGCACTCGGATTGGACTCATCCGCAGGGACTCCGTTTTGTGCAATAACCCGCCACCGGTACGTCCCAGGAAATAGAACGGTAAGGGGGGCGTAATTCGTACTAGGAGTCCATATTCCCCATGGTATCCATAATGCACCGGATTTCTGTTGGATTTCAAGCTTATACTGGGTGATACCTGTAACCGGTTTCCAGGCAAATGTGATCAACCCGGCCGCATCATAAAAATGCTGGTTGTTTGCGGGCGATATCGTTACCGGTGTCGCCAGTTTGGCAGCAGTGGCTGGTATAGCCAGCAGTGAGAGAAGGATGATTCCGAACAGCAGGATACCGAGAATTGTTCGGTCTCCTCTCAATACAAGGTGATCTCCAAATGCATTCTTCCGCATAAGACCGAATCCTCCCTATTCCCTGATCACGGGGGTATTTCGACGTATTCAGGAACGAGAACTGGAATATTCCCGTTTCGATACTCATTCTCTTTGCAGATGATGTGGAATGCCCCCCGGATCAAACGGTTATTTGATGGGATAGTAAATAATACCAATAGTAACGCGTGTAGAGAATGGATCAAGGGTAAACCACAATGTAATCTTCCACTCGCTGGTGAAGAGGGTAAAATGGTATAGAACGGGGACATCAGGCATACAATACTGGCATCTTGGTATCTTCCCTGGTAAAAGGGGATGGAAAAACTGTTTGAGCGAGTTTACTCCATAAATGTGGATCAATTTGTCAATCTGTGAGAATGTACCCGTACTGGCGACCTGGGTGACTTGGGAGGTTTGCACCACCTCGCTTCGTTACCTGGAATGGATAAAGCTTAGTTACCTGGAATGGATCAAGAAATCTTCATCCTGGTATTGTTCTGGGAAAAGGGACGAGGGTATATATTTAGACACCCTTTTTCCCTGTGTTATTGTTCCACCGGGAAGCGGGACCCAATCAGATCCTAATGCTTTCCATTCCATTTCATACCGGTAACTGGTCGCACCCGGGACGGGTTTCCATGCCAGGGTCAATTCGCTGCTTAAAGCGTAGAAATGCTGGTCGTTCGCAGGCGATATTAGCTCAGACGTTGCCAGCTTGGCTGCAGAGACCGGCAGGAGCAGGAGCGAGAAAAAAACGAGTCCGATTACCAGCGTCCAGAGAACTCCGCCATCACGTCCAACAGGCAGTTTCTCATTCCCTTCTGTTATCATCAAGTTCCATCTCCACGTGATCACGGAGACATTCCAACCAAGATAGAATGAATGCGTTGATACTCTCATTATCTGGAATGCTCGTGTATGCGGATGACGTTGAATGCCCCCCAGATCAACAGGGTGGTTGGTGGGACCCTGTATCATCCCCCCAGTAGCAGGGTGAAGAACTTGGACCAGGAAGAGATCCTGGCTTAAAAGAGATCATGTGCCGATTAAAGAGCTAGATGCATTATTTGGGATATAACAAAAGAGCGTGCGAATGCGAGGGATGGGATTTGAACCCAAGAACTCCTGCGAGAATAGGCCCTGAACCTATCGCCTTTGACCTGGCTCGGCAACCCTCGCCCGTGTGGTAAATTTGTCTATACGCGGTCTCGTGCCAACACCTGGCGGCATACCCTGAACCTGGCGCCCTTAACCTGGCCCGGCAACCCTCGCGTCTGGAAAAATGTGTGTGCGGAAGAGATAAAGTTACTTGGCCCCGGGGTGGCCGTTGCGGCTCTCAATGAAGCGGCGCTCTTCCAGCTCGCGAAGTTCTTTGCGTCGGATCTTGCCGGATATCGTCTTGGGAAGGCTGTCTACGAACTCTATTGCCCTCGGATATTTGTACGGGGCGGTCACGTTCTTGACGTGTTTCTGAAGGTCCTTGATCAGGCTTTCAGATCCCTTTTCGCCGGGCTTGAGGATGACGAATGCCTTGACGATAAGGCCGCGGATCTCGTCAGGCGAGCCAACGACTGCGGCCTCCTGCACGGCCGGGTGCTCGAGGAGCGCGCTCTCCACCTCGAATGGACCGATCCGGTAGCCCGAGGCCTTGATGACGTCGTCGTCCCGCCCGATGAACCAGAGATAGCCGTCCTCGTCCCGGTAGGCCTTGTCCCCCGTGTAATACCAGCCATTCCGGAATGAGTTCGCGGTCTCCTCCTCGTTGCGGAAATAGCCCTGGAAGAGGCCGATCGGGTACGGATCGGTCTTAATCGCGATGATACCCTCATCGCCGACCGGGACCTCCCTCCCTTTCTCGTCGTGGAGCTGCACCACCCAGCCAGGGGATGGCCGGCCCATCGAGCCTGGCTTTGTTTTCATCCCCGGGAAGGTCCCGACACAGAGGATCGTCTCGGTCTGGCCGTAGCCTTCGTAGATCGTCAGCCCGGTCGCTTCCTCCCAGGCCTTGATCACTTCAGGGTTGAGGGGTTCCCCGGCGCTCGTGCAGTGCCGGAGCTCGGAAAAGTCAAACTTGTCAAGGTCAGCAAGGATGAGCATCCGGTAAATGGTTGGTGGTGCACAGAACGTGGTGATCCCGTACTTCTCGATCAGGGGCAGGATCTCAGTAGCATTGAACCTCCCGCGGATATTGTAGACAAAGATGGCGGCACCCTCGATCCACTGGCCATAGAGCTTGCCCCAGGCACTCTTCGCCCAGCCGGTGTCCGAGAGGGTAAAGTGCAGGTCAGTGCTCCGGACATCATGCCAGAACCGGACCGTCACGATGTGGCCGAGCGGGTACGAGTGGTTGTGTATCACCATCTTCGGCTCGCCGGTCGTGCCCGAGGTGAAGAAGATGACGAGGGGGTCTGTCGCCCGGGTCTTCCCGATGCCACCGATATTGACGAGTTTCCAGGATACCGGTGCCGGGTAATCGAGCTCGGTAAGGTAACTGATCCAGCCCTCACGCCGGTCGTCCGTGATCATCTTGCAAGTGAGGGATGGGCATTGTTCAAAGATCTCGTCGACCTTGGGCGCGTTCTCGGCATCGGTGATGATCATCTTGATGTCAGCAGTGTCCACCCTGTACTTGATGTCCTTCGGGGTGAGCATCGTCGGGGCAGGGCAGTAGACGACACCCATCTTCACGAGCGCAATCGTGAAGATCCACCACTCCGGCACCCTGGGGAGCATGATCATCACGCGGTCCCCCTTCTTGATGCCGTACTTGATGAACATGTTCGCGACCTGGTTCGAGAGGCGCGAGAAGTCCTGGAACGTGAACTTCTTCTCGACTCCCTTCTGGTTCACCCAGAGCATCGCGAGCTTGTTCCGGTCCTTCTTGGCCCATGCATCAACCACGTCAAAGCCGAAGTTGAAGAACTCCGGGACCTTTGGTGCGAACGTGCGGTAGGTCTCCTCGTAGTTGCCGATGTTTGCCTGGGGCCTGATCCCGAGCTTTCCTGACCGGGCTTCCTCGTATATTGACCCGGCCGATGAAACGACAGGAGCAGCTTCCGACAGCCTCTGTGTACATGTCTCTGAGATCCACTCAGAACGGGACATTTCCCGGGTTTCACATATCGTATCGATGGACCTGGTGAGCGATTCGTCCATGGTGATCGAGTACCGCACCATATTGATCGGTTTGGTGGTGCAGTATATAAATACCGTGGGTTTACCGCACTAGGAAGTCACCTATGGCAGGAACCGAAAAAACGGTACCACGAGGCGATTAGTTGAAAAGAGATGACATTATCCGGGGTATCTCCCGGTAGCGGGGTGAGGGCCGCACCCCCTTCCCGCCACGGTGATGCACCACGGCAGCTATCTGGTGCACTTCACGGCGGCCCCTCACCGGGAGTCCCGGGCAGCCCGTTCGAACTCCTGCTGTTTGAGTGCGTTCCGCCGTATCTTCCCGGAGAGGGTCTTTGGGAGCTCGTTGACGAACTCGATTGCCCGCGGGTACTTGTAAGGTGCCGTGGACTGCCGTACGTACGCCTGGAGTTCCCTGACGAGGCCATCAGAGGGAGAAATGCCGGGCTTGAGGACAATGAACGCCTTGACAATAAGGCCCCGGAGGACATCCGGGGAGCCGACGACCGCCGATTCCTGGACCGCCGGGTGCTCGAGGAGGGCGCTCTCCACCTCGAACGGGCCGATCCGGTAGCCGGAACTCTTGATTATGTCATCGTCCCTGCCCACGAACCAGAAGTACCCGTCCTCGTCCATCCTGGCCTTGTCCCCGGTATAGTAGAACCCCTTCTGGAAGGCCTCCTCGTTGGCCTCCTTGTTATCCAGGTACTCGGCAAAGAGTCCCGGGGGCCTGGGGTTGAGCCGTATTGCAATCCTCCCCTCTTCACCGGGAGGGAGGGGCCTGCCCTCGTCATCATGGAGTTCGACCTCCCAGCCGGGTGAAGGCCTCCCCATGGACCCCGGCTTGACCCTCATCCCAGGGAAGGCCGCGATACAGCAGACCGTCTCGGTCTGGCCGTAGCCTTCCATGATGTCGAGGCCGGTCCCCTCCTTCCAGACCCGGATCACCTCGGGATTGAGGGGTTCCCCGGCGCTCGTGCAGTGCCGGAGGGCACGGAGGTCGAATTTCTTCAGGTCGGCAAGGATCAGCATCCGGTATACCGTCGGCGGGGCGCAGAAGGTCGTCACCTCGTACTTCTCGAGGAGGGGGAGCAGCTCGGTCGCCTTGAACTTGCCGGTGCCGTCGTAGATGAAGATGCATGCCCCCTCGATCCACTGACCGAAGATTTTCCCCCACGCACACTTGGCCCAGCCCGTATCAGAGTAGGTGAAGTGGAGGTCATTGCCGGTGAGGTCCTGCCAGAGCCGGGCGGTCACGACATGACCAAGCGGGTAAGAGTGGGTATGGAGGGCCATCTTCGGCTCGCCTGTCGTCCCGGAGGTGAAGTAGATCAGCATCGGGTCGGTCGCCTTCGTATCCTTCCCGAGCGGCATGCTGACCGCATGGTGCGAGACCGGGGCCGGATAGACGAGTTCGACCGGGTAGCTGATCCAGCCGGGGCGCTCCCCGTCCACGAGGAACCGGCAGCTCAGCCCCGGGCACTCCGTGGCAATCTCCTCGATCTTCTCCGCCTGGTCGTGTGTCGTGATCACCATTTTGAAGTGCCCGGTATTAATCCGGTACCGGATATCCTTTGACGTGAGCATCGTCGGGCACGGGCAGAAGACTGCCCCGAGCTTGATCAGGGCGATGACAAAGATCCACCACTCAGGAACCCTGCCGATGAGGAGCATCACGCGGTCCCCCTTCTGAATCCCGTACTTCAGGAGGATATTGGCGGCCTTGTTCGAGAGGTTCTTCATATCGCGGAAGGAGTATTTCCGCTCTTCCCCGTTCTGGTCTGCCCAGATCATGGCGAGCTTGTTGCGTTCCTTCTCTGCCCAGGCATCAATGACATCATAGCCGAAGTTGAACGTGGGTGGCACATCTATCCGGAACTGTGCAATCAGGTCTTCATAGTCTGTCATGGGTTCCCCCGGCCGGTCGGCCAGGACAGTAATAGTTGACGTCAATATTGATGTACATTGCTCTTTTTGACAAGAAACGCAGATCCGGGGCGCACCATAAACATTTTGGCACAGTATTATGATACGACGGAGAGCATGTATATCTCGATGGACGGGAAGAAGTACGAATCACTCAAGATCGAGAATATCGTCGCTTCCGGGGCGATTGCGGACTCGATCGACCTCTCCGAGATCTCAAGAAAGATTGAGCACTGCGAGCTCAATACCAAGAGGTTTCCAGGGGCGGTCTACCGCATCGAGAACCCGAAGATTGCATCTCTCATCTTCTCGTCCGGGAAAGTGGTCCTTACCGGGATCCGTGACCGTGACGCCCTTGACACCGGCCTGGCCCTGATCATCCGCGCGATGCGCGAAGCAGGTGTCCAGACCTTTGAGCAGCCGAGGGTCGCGGTCACCAACATTGTCTGCTCGTACGACATCGGGAAGTACATCAACCTGAACAAAGTCGTCATCACGCTGAACCTCGAGAACATCGAGTACGAGCCAGAGCAGTTCCCCGGCCTGGTCTACCGTATCAAGGACCCGAAGATCGTTGCCCTCCTCTTCTCCTCCGGAAAGATCATCTTAACCGGCGGGAAGAACATGGAGGACATCAAGCGTGGCCTCGACTTCCTCGAGCAGAAGCTCGAAGCGATCATGTGAGGTCCCCCGGTCTCCCGCGCGGGTGGTGTACCTCCGCGGGGGCCCCTCTTCTCCTTTCATATCCCTGCCAAGAAACTCAGGAGATGTGACCGGAGATCACGTACCAGTCACGTTTTCAAAGAAGAGCGCTGTTCTGCTCATATCCTGTGTGTTTCAACCGTTCCGGTCAGTAACTACCAGTGAACCGTGCCAGTCGCGGGTCGGTCCCGGCACTCAGCACAGGTACAGTCCCATGCTCCGGTAGGGGACCATGCTCTGGTGACGGGGAATAGTCGACTATCCGGGACCGTCCCATGCTCCGGCAGGGGACCAGGTGACCCGTGTGGGGTCCTCCGTTCATCCATCCAGTCCTGTGTGGCCGTCATCGGCTCTGGCTCTCCCTGCAAGACCCTATGCAGGCCATTGAAAAACCGGAAATAGAAATACCGTTATCTCTACCTGTATAACGCTCTCCCGCGGTCCCTTGTGAACCAACCCCGTTTCATCCCGGCAGAAGATCACCAGAACCGGTGGGTGCGGATAAAAGTCCTCTCGGCCTTGAGGATCTCCTTGTAGAAGCCATCCCCCTCTGCAAGGGTCGCCAGGATCCGCGAGGCGTTCTCCGGGCCGACACCCTTCGCCGCGAGCGCGGTCACTGCTTTCTTGCCGCTCGAGAGGACGATGTGGGCATTGCGCAGCAGTCTCTGCTCGGCCTGCCGCTCTTCACTGTTCCTGCCTTTCTTTGATGCGAGGGAGATGAGCGGCTCGTCCCAGGGCTTCACCACCGCGATGAGCCGTGCCCCGCAGAGCGGGCACTCGGGCACCTCGGGGGCCCGTGCCACCGTGGTGTGGCTCTTCCACTTCCTACAGTGCATGCAGGCAAGGATGATCTCCTGCTTGTCAATCCGGCGACGGAGGGTGGAGATAACTGCCTGGTCAGGGTCCGGGGGCGGGACCTGGTCGCGCGAGGAGAAGAGGCCCGCGGAGCCGATGATACTCGCCGGGCCCGTGACGACCCGTATCTTCCCCTCGCGCATCCCGGCGAGGACAGAGGATGCCATTGCAACATCCATGTAGTCTGAAAAGAGCTCGCGGTAGGCCTCTTTTTGCACAACCGAGCGTTCAAATAGGTCTGAGAGGGTATGGGCCGAGAGGCGCTCGAAGTCGGCATCGGGATCGATAGCCCCGAACTTCTTGGCGACCTGGACCAGCTTCCACTTGTAAAGGGCCGTCCTCTTCAGCGAGAGTTCAAGGATACCCGCGACATGGCGGGGGTCGAGGGAGAGCAGGACCTCCTGGACCTGCACGGCCCCGGTCCCCGGCGGGAGGCGCAGCAGGATCCGGTATGCATCAATCTCGATGCCGACGGTTGAGCCTGACCTGGCCGATATCAGGGCCGAGAGCGATCGTGCAAGTGCCTCGTTCGCCCGATGGCCGGCACAGATGTTGCAGACGACCCCCTCTCCCCCGTACTCCAGGACCACGACGCGGTCATCCGGGATCGTCGTCCGGTTCTTCTCCATCTCCGCGAGGACACGTTCTGCGACCGCCTGCGTTACCTTGTCACTAGTATACCGGGAAAAGTCCCGCTCCCGGCGCAGGGCCCCTGCCTCGCGGGCAACTGCGAAGGGCACCGGGATCTGCTCCCCCTCCCACGAGGGGATCTCACCACGTGCATGGCGGGCCGGTTCGACCGTGATCCGGCCGTCCTCCATGTCAAGGACCCGCCAGAGTTGCCCCTTGGTCACGAAGACCGCTCCGGTGTGGACCCACCCGACAACAAAGGACTCGTCCAGGGTCCCCACGGTCTTGCGGGTTATCATGTCAAAGACCGGGACCTTGCGTTCATCATGGATCATCGAGAGTGTGGCTGACAGGTAGCGCCTCGCCCGGGCAGTCGTGATGATCGTCGGACCCTCGAGCCGGATGAGCCGGTGACCGGCCATCTGGGTGCAGACCTCGGGGAGCTGGACCGCGAGGTCAGGGTAGAGGGAGGTCCGTCCAATGATCGCCGACACCCGCCCGAGAGGGATCTCGCCATACTCAACCGCGAGCGCGGCGATCTGGTTTGCGAGTACATCTGCCGCCCCCACCGGGGAGACGACGTCTTCCACCTCCCCGGCATGGGCACGGCGGGCTATCACGAGGGACTCGAGGAGGTCGTCAAAACCTGTGGCAAGGATCGTCCCCCTGGAGACCGTGTCGATCCGGTGGCCTGCCCTCCCGACCCTCTGGACGATACGGGCGACCTCCCTTGGAGAGCCGAACTGGATCACGTGCCCCACGTGGCCGATGTCGATCCCGAGCTCCATCGAGGAGGTGCAGATGAGGGCCCTGATATCCCCTGCCTTGAACCGTTCCTCGGCTTCGATCCGCACTTCGCGGGAGAGGGAACCGTGGTGGACCTCGACATCCCCCCGCGAGTACAGGGCGTGGCCGAGGGCCTCGGCAGTCACCCTGGTGTTCACGAAGACGAGGATCGATCCGTGGCGGTCGATCGCATCCCCGACAAACGCGGCCTGCCGCTCGAACGAGTCGCCAGTGTAATGGACCTCGATAGAGATCTGCTTGGCGACCGGTACCCTGATGATCGTGCACTGCCGGCTGCTCCCGCAGAGGAATGAGGCCACATCCTCCGGGTTTCCCACCGTGGCGGAGAGCCCGATCCGCTGGTACTCCCCTGCGTACTCCACGAGCCTCTCCAGTGCAATGGCGAGCTGGGCGCCCCGCTTGCTCCCTGCCAGCTCGTGGATCTCGTCGATAATGACGTGGCGGACATAGGTGAGATGCTTCCGGAGGACCTTGCCCATGAAGAGGGCCTGGAGGGTCTCGGGCGTGGTGATTAGGAGATCCGGCGGGTGGACTGCCTGCTTCCGCCGCTCGCTGGCAGGGGTGTCCCCGTGCCTGACCCCGACCGTGATACCGAGCTCCCCTCCCCACCACTTCAGCCGGGAGAGCATGTCCCGGTTGAGGGACCGGAGCGGAGTGATATACAGTGTCGAGAACCCGGAACCAGTCTCCCGGAGCATGGAGTCAAAGACCGGGATCATTGCACTCTCGGTCTTCCCGGTCCCTGTCGGTGCGAGGAGCAGGGTGTGGGCCCCGGTGTGGATGGGCGGGATCGCCTCTTCCTGGACCGGGGAGAGCGTTAAGAACCCCCGCCGGACGACGCACTCCCGGACGGCGGAGGAGAGGAGGTCAATCGCACGCATCGTCCATCACCACCGGGAGGGGTCCGAGCCAGGTCCCGTCGGCGAGAATGACCTCTGCCCGTTCCGTATCCAGGCATCGGGCGAGGGGACTTGTCGGTTCAGCGATGATACGCCTGATGTCATATCCGGCGATCTCGTTGAAGGCTGGGAGGATGAGCACCCTGCTCTCCTCTCCCTCCCCGTGTCCGGGCAGTCCCAGGCACTCCTCTTTCAGGGGAGAGAAGATGTACCCCGGGGCCCTGAGTGCACATCCCACGGTGTCTGTCAGGGTCACCAGGGGGTGGTGGTGACCAGCGAGGATAAGGTGGCCGGCGAGCACCGGGGAGGGGCGCGTGTGGCCATGGAAGTACCCCGTCCCGTCAATCACCACTCCTGCCGGATCGAGGAGTTCTTCCGGGGAGAGGAACCGTTCGATCCCGCCGTCATGGTTGCCAGGGATTACCCTGACCGTGACCCTCTCCCGGAGGGCATCTAAGAATGTGGGGAGCTCGCGGAACTCCTGCCGGGTCGTGACCGGGACATTGTGCTTGATATCGCCAAGGAGGATGAGGAGATCGGGTGCCGTCTCCCGGATACAGGCGAGGACCCTCTTTGTACGTTCCACGCTCCCGCTGGGGAAGTGTATCCCATGCCGGGCGAGGTCTGCCTCGATCCCGAAGTGGAGGTCTGCGATGACAAGGACTTTTTCTGTCTCCTCGACCAGGAGGGCGGGCCCGGAGGGAAGGAACCGCAGGTTCATAAGAGGCGGACCCTGCCCTTGGTGGGCTGGTAGACCTCGTCCTCGCGCACAAGGTCGGCGAGTGCCTGGAGGACTGCATCGCGGGAGACGCCCCGGTTCACGGCAGCGGCAATGATATCTTCCACCGCCATCCCTCCCTTGCCGGTATCTCCGCTGAGAATGTCAAGAACTGCCCC
>LAHU01001417.1_pt1 | contig 26859 bp, 12 predicted proteins | sample 329631 | NCBI WGS metagenome assembly LAHU01 (sample SAMN03275698, study PRJNA271635) | activated sludge metagenome | isolation source: sample C-0 Zero hour mixed sludge faded in reactor as a methanogenic...
CCGACGAGATCAGGGAGCTCCGTGAACAGTACGCCCAGTGGATCCGCACAAAGGCATGAGAACTCCGTTTACCACTTTTTCCCGCACCCGTGGCAGAGAAGCGTGATCTCGTGGCCACATTTTGGGCATTGGAGCCCGGTACGCTCGTTGTGAACCACCGGTGTCCCGCACCTCCTGCAGAAGATCTCCTGCTCGTACCCGCACTCGTGCCTGACCATAGGAAGGGTATGGAAGAGGGTGAGAGAAAAAGGTTGTGGGAGCAGAACGGCGCTTTACGCCGTTCTGCGGGGGTGTGCAGGAGAGGTGCGGAGGGGGTTATACCCCCTCCGGCAAGTGAAGCTCGGTTTATCGCTTGCAGGAGAAAGCCGAGATTCAAATGAGGGATAGTGGGCCATAGGCCCGGTTCTGCGGGGGTGTACGGGGGAGGTGCGGAGGGGGATATACCCCCTCCGGCAAGTGAAGCTCGGTTTATCGCTTGCAGGAGAAAGCCGAGATTCAAATGAGGGATAGTGGGCGCTTTGCGCCGTTCTGCGGGGGTGTGCAGGAGAAAGCCGAGGGGGTTATACACCCTCCTGCAGATGAATAGCGGTTTATCGCTTGCAGGAGAAAGCCGAGATTTAAATGAGGGATAGTGGGCCATTGGTGCCGTTCTGCTCACTGTATCCGGTACCGCAGCAATGCCGCAACCCCCCCTAGGGCCTCGAGCTGCTTTCCGGGCTCGAACACGGTGGAGAGCACCACGATCCTGGCATTCTGGAGCTCGGCGCGGTCAAGGAGGTGGACGATGCCTTCGTCGCGGAGGAGCGAATCGGAGACCAGCACCTCCTCTGTGGCCCCGTACTCGATGGCCTTCTGGACCTCCCCTCTCCCGTAAGCGGCAGGAAGGTCCTTGGAGATCCGCGTCAGCAGTTCCTCCATGGCCCGAACCTCGCTTCCGAGCTGCACGTCCTCGTGAATCCTCTCGAGGATGCCCTGGCCTATCACTTCCTGGACAGCGCCCGCGCCGATACGCCTGGTCTCGGCAACGAGCATCCTCTCGGCAATATCGGGGAGTTTCGAACGGAGGAAGCGTGCAAAGTCATCCTTGATGAACCCGGGCCCGGCGATGACGAGTGGGCCTTTTAGTTCCGCGAGCTGGTCTGCCACACGCGCAAAGAATGCAGGGCGTGTATCCGCGTCGCCTCCCTTGCCGCTCCCCATGGTGACGGTGACCACCCCCTCCGGCCCGTACTGGCGCATGCGGAAGAGCTCGGCCTCGCCTTCCTCGATGGTCAGGACGTGCACCAGCTCGTGGATGGAGGCCTTCACCGCCCTGTCGATACGCTCGAGATCGCGGGGCCTCCAGCGCTTGATGACCGAGAGTTCGTAACCCGGCTCGGTGTTGAAGGTGTGATACGAGCCGGAGTCCATGCCGTGCTCGATGGTCCCTGATATCCTGAGCCGGTTTGAGAAGGTGTGTAACTCCACGCGTTCCACCCGGATACCCAGTCTCACAGGCCTTTTCTCGAGCTTCTCAGGACGCAACTTGTCCTGCGCCGAGTCCACGGTGCGAAGCGTCGTGGCAAAGACAAGGTCGCCGGGGCCGACGAGGTGTGAGAGGTGCCAGAGGTCGTCCACGCTCTCCGGGAAGAGACGGATCTCCCCGAAGGACCGCTGCATCTCGCAGTACTCGGCCTTCATTCCTCCTCCAGGACATCCGATCCACCCGGCGGGACGAACGCTGCGACCGCCTCAGTGTTCAGGACTGCCTTCATCCCCCTCTGCTCATCGGCAGGGACCTTCTCTTTCAGGATGCGCAGGACTTTCTTTGCGATGTCGTTTGGCTCGAAACGCCCGGGACGAAGCTCCACCGCGGGAGAAGCACGCAGCTTCACGGCCGACTGAGGACCCCCGATGACTCCGAGTTCCGGGGTGCGCTGCAGCCCGATGGCCACCCCGAGGGGGACGTCCCGGTAATAGGTCCTCTCTCCGCGGATGATGAACGAGCCACGGCTCACGTACTCCCCTGACTCGGGGGTCTTGCTCACCTGCCCGGGGGTGGCGCTGTACACGTCTGCTGAGAAGTGCCCGCTCCTCCAGGCCCCCGAGTAGGAGGCAGCAAACGCCGCGACCTCGTCCATTCGTGCGGTCGTCCCCTTGACGATCACCACCGATGCCCCGTGCACGTCTGCATGTACGAAGAGGTCGCCGCCTTCCATATACTTCTTTACGAGCTCCTCGTTCTGGGAGGCATCCCGTCCTCCCACCACCAGCACCCCGTCGCTCGTGTAGAACCAGCGGAAGCGGTGGAACCACCGTTTCTTCATTGTCTGGAGTGTGACAGTCTTCCTCTCAGGCCGGGTCCGTACCCGCTCCATGGCGGCGGACGCACCCGCGATCTTCCTTCTGAACTTTTTCGTCTCCTCGTAGTACCGTGCGGCGTTGGCCTCCACACTCTCCCCTACCACAAGGGTGACGCGCTCCCCGAGATCCACGTCAACCGCCGCCCGGTCGGGATACACTGCGAGGACCTTTGTGGCGGGACCGCGCTCCTGAGACTTCAGTATGGCCTCGATCTCCTGCCAGGAACGGCTGAGGCGTGCCTCCTGCAGCGTGGCGAGAAGTTCCTGGACGAACGGGTAGTTTGAGTATATGGCATCCACGGCCCGTTCGCACCGGGCGATGTTCCGGTTGAACTTTGCGACCGCAGCCTCCTGCTGGGCCCTGATCCGCGCCTCGCGCGATACCTTCTCCTTCGCCCCTGCAGGACCCTGCCGCGCCTGCGAGACGGGGGGATAGAAGGCGTCGAGCGCCTCGTTGAAGAGGGCGTATTCTCTTCCGCCGGGACTGCCGTCGAGAGGGAAGGGGAGGCATTCTTTCCGCGTCATGACGGGTTCTATCACCGTCTCCGCCCTCTTCAGGAGGTCCGCGACTGCCTGGTGGAGGAGGGCGGCATCTGCATCGGACGCAGGCGTCGCCTTCTCGATCCCGGCAGATTTCACGAGGCATTCTGCGTACTGCCCCCCGAGCATGGCACCCACCGCGAGCGCCCGCACAATATCCCTCCCGTCGCGTGCGAGGAACTCTGCAAATGCCTCCTGTCCGGATGTTGCAGGCCCCTCGGGCGGGAAGACATACTGTGCACCCGTCACCACGTCCCTCTCCTTGAACCTGTGTATGGAGAACGGCTGGATGATGCGGTAGTCCTCGTCGCAGAGGATGATGTTTCCCTGGTCGAAGAGCTCGATGACCAGGTGATAAGTTCGCTCATGCTTGCCGATGTCGAGGGTGATGATGCGCTGGATCCCGTGCTGCCGTATGCCAAGCACTCTTCCTCCCTGGAGGTACTTTCGCAGCAACATTGCGAACGCGGGAGGGTTCTTCGGCGGAGCGAGGGGATGGGAGGTGAGGTGTGCCCGTCGTCCCGGCTCGACCAGCAGCTGGTGACGGGCGTGCTCCTTTCCATGGAGGCGGATGACCATGACCCCGGGAAAGACCACATAGACTTTATACACCCACAGGGGGAGCAGGCGGTTCCACTCAGTGACTGCTGCCCGGACATCGATGCCGCTTATGCCCTTTTCGGTGGCCATGGTATACCAAATTAGATATGGCCCCAGCGCCTAAAAATAGGACTACTGGTGTTGCGATGAGTTCCGGACCTTCTGGAAAATCTGACAAGAATCCCCGCAAGAAGTCTTTCATGGATAAATATCGGGAGTATCTCGAGCAGCAGAAGAGTGCCAGCAGCGCTGCGAAGAAGGACGACTCCTCGAAAAAGAAGGCTGGGAGCGGAAAGGAGAAGGAGATCCCTGAACCGGAAGCGAGCGCAGACACCCCTGACGAGGTCGAAGTCGCCCCGAAGAAGAAGACCCGCGAGGAGAAGCAGAAGGAGCACCTTGGCAGGATCGAGAAGACACTCATCGCCTGCGTACTTGGGATCGGGACAGGGATCATCTCTTTCCTGGTGATCAGCCCCTCTCAGATAGAAGGGTTCCAGAGCTATACCATCCTCGCGCTCCTGATCATGATCGCGGGGATCGTGGTCCAGCGGCACATATTCATGCTGTTGCGGCTCGGGTCACAGAAGCTCGGGGCAAAGGACTGGCTTTACCAGGGTTTCATGACGTTTGCCTTCTGGTTCATCACGTGGACGCTCCTCCTTACAAAAGGAGCCTGAATAGACCGGCACGAGTATGCGGATTGCAATCGTCCACAAGGACCGGTGCCACCCCCGGAAGTGCGGTACCGAGTGCATCATCTACTGCCCGAGAGTGCGGACGGGCGACGAGACAGTGATTATCGGGGAGGATGGAAAGGCGTTCATATCCGAGGAGCTCTGTGTGGGCTGCGGGATCTGCGTCAAAAAGTGCCCCTTCGAGGCACTCGATATCGTCAGCCTTCCCGAGGAACTCGAGCACCCTACCCACCGCTACGGCGAGAACGGGTTCGCCCTCTATGGGCTTCCCGCGCCCGTCGAGGGGAAGGTGACCGGGATCCTCGGGCCGAACGGGATCGGGAAGAGTACCGCGGTGAAGATCCTTTCCGGTCAGCTCAAGCCGAACCTCGGCCTCTTCGAACGGGAGATCGCGTGGGAGGAGATCCTCAAAAAATACGCGGGCACCGAGCTCTTCGAGTACCTGAACACCGTTTCCCAGAAGAAGCTGAAAGTAGCGGTCAAGCCGCAGTACATCGACTACATCCCGAAGGTCTTCTCAGGGACACCGCGGGAACTTCTGAAGAGCACGGACGAGCGCGGGGTGCTCTCGTCCTACATCCAGGCCCTGAACATCACTCCAATTATCGAGAACGAGATTTCCACTCTCTCGGGCGGGGAACTGCAGCGGGTGGCGATCGCCGCCTGCCTTGCAAGGGAGGCTGACTTCTACTTCCTCGACGAGATCACGCCGTTCCTGGACATCTACCAGCGGATGGCGGCAGCAAACCTCATCCGCGAGCTCGCACTCCGCAGGCCTATCGTGATCGTCGAGCACGACCTTGCCATCCTCGACATGCTGGCCGACACCGTGCACGTCGCCTACGGAAAGCCGGCGGCGTTCGGCGTGATCACCCAGCCAAAGGGGGTGAGGGTCGGGATCAACCAGTACCTGGAAGGGTTCCTGCCGGAAGAAAACGTCCGGTTCCGCGACCACCCTGTCCTCTTCGAGAAGAGGGCGCACGCCGCGGGATCTGAGAGGACCACGCTGCTTGAGTTCCCGCCAATGAAGAAGACCTTCGACCGGTTCAGCCTTGAGATCTCGGGGGGAAGTATCAGGGCAGGCGAGGTTCTCGGGGTTCTCGGGGCGAACGGGATCGGGAAGAGCACGTTCGCACGCCTGCTGGCTGGCGCAGAGGAGCCGGACGGCGGTCCCGTGGAACTATCGGCACGAGTCTCTTACAAGCCGCAGTATGTCAAGGCGCCGAGCTCTGATACGGTCGAGTTCTACCTTCGCTCCTGCACCACGACGTTCGACAGCTCCCTCTACCAGCACGATATCGTCGAGCCCCTCTCGCTTCGGCCGCTGCTCCAGTCCCCCCTCGACACGCTCTCGGGCGGGGAGCTGCAGCGGGTTGCAATTGCCGCCTGCCTCTCCCGGCCCGCCGACCTGTACATCCTCGACGAGCCCAGCGCACACCTCGACGTGGAGCAGAGGGTGAAGATCACCCGGATGTTCCGCCACCATGTCGACGGCAGGGATGCGGCGATCCTCGTCATCGACCACGATATCTACCTCGTCGACATGATAAGCGAGCGGATCCTCGTCTTTGACGGGGAACCCGGTGTGCACGGCGAAGCGACGGGGCCGTTCGATATGCGGGAGGGGATGAACAGGTTCCTCTCCCGCCTCGGCATCACCTTCCGCAGGGACAAGACAGGTCGGCCGCGGATCAACAAGCCGGAGTCGTACCTGGACAGGGAACAGCGGGCGAGCGGAGAGTACTATTACTACACCGACAAGGAGATGGGGGAGTGACGGGTTTGCCACAACAGTCCTCCCCGTCATCACCCTTGTAGAATGGAGCCACAGACCTCCTGCTGCTCCCTTCGGTCACCTGATTTTTCAACGCGTTTTTCGGAATGCGTAAAGCGTGGTTGATGAATCACAGGAGTGTAACCGTGAGTGGAGTGCGGTCGCATCCAGTTGGTAAAAAATTGAATTCCCGGATCGGAAGGCAGCGTGTGAAACAGAGAGTTCCCGGGCTGCTGTCTGCACAACCCCTGCAGTTGGGGCTGATACCCCAACTGCTCCCAGTCCTGGCATTATCGCATTTTGGCGTTGTTATAGCGGCGGGGCGTTAGCCCCAAGAACGTCATCATGTGACGAGTACGATCGGTGTTTAGCCTGGAAACGGATTTCACTGGAACCTGTGACAGGGAGGGGGAGAATCCCCCTCCCCGACCCCTCCCCCGATACGCGATATCCTGCACGAAGAGTAAACTGGAGAACCTTTGATTATCACAGGTATCAAGCACTGGCTCTTTCGTGCTAAAGGGTCGCCACAGTGGCGGGGCGAAGCCCCAAGAACGTCATCGTTGATGAGTGCGGCTAAATTGAGACAGGAGTGGGAAACGACATGAGATCTCTGCTCCTCGATGTTGAGGTAAAGTTCAAATGCATGTCAAAAAAGATGGCTGCCGTTCAGTCTCGTGCCGAGATAGGCACTTTCCAGCAATCCGTGTCCGAAAAAGAAAAAAAAGGGTTATTGCAGTCCCTTGATGTCCCAGTCTTCAGCGGGGGTTTCTCCAGGGGTCTCTGCCGGCTTCTTCCTCTTTTTGAGGAAGAAGAGGATGATGAGGACCGCTGCGATGACGATGATCACAAGGATGACGATCCTGATGATCATGTCCATTGGGAATCCGCCGTTGATGGGGGTTGCAGGGACCATTGTGGTGACTTCGGTGTCGACCGTTGTCGTGGGTGGACTGGCCACGAACAGCGCAAAGATGCTGGTGTGGGTGATCTTGGCGCTCACGGTCCTGGTCTCGCTGCTCACGGTAGTGGGGAGGTCCTCCCAGGCAGTGGTGGTCGGGTTGAACCACTTGATGGAGAGGTCGCGTCCCTGGAGGCCGGACCATTCGTTCTCCGGTATGGTGATGGCGAAGGTCACGTAGGGATCAAATGTTGCACCGGTGGGCTCGATCTCGTAGGCATACCCGGCAAACGAGTAACCGGACGCAGGGACCGTGGGGACCTCAGAATTCGGGATCCTCCTGATGGAGATCGTCAGGAGCGGGCCTCCTGCCGAGTCCTGCGGCCTCATGCCGCTTGGCATGGATATCGATCCGATTCCGTCCTCCGAGACGATCACGACCGACTGGGAGAGTGCGAGCGCCGAGTTCAGGGGCAGGACGCCGCCCGGTGTCGAGGGGATGCCCGGCGTGGTCGGAGTCGGAGTGGGGGTTGGTGTGGGCGTTGCGGTTGCCCCGCCGGCCGCAAAGAAGCCTCCTCCTCCTCCACCGCCGCCGCCTCCACCGCCGCCGCTTGCGCCGCTGCGGACGTCGATGAAGTTGACCTTGGTGATGCTTCCGCTTGTCTCGTCATTCCAGGCAGTGAGGGTGACATTGTAAATCCCGTACATGTACCTGTGGACAGGGTGCTGCACATCAGACGACGTACCATCACCGAAGTTCCAGAGCCATTGGTCGGGATACCCGGTAGTGGTATCATAGAATTTGACTTCTAGGGGTTCGTTGCCGTAGGTGGGGCTTGCGGCAAAGTCCACTAACATACTCGTGCGGTTTGTTCTGAGATTGAGCTGCGTGATAAGCCCGGAATGATAGGGATAAGTACTCCTCCATTCTCCACCCGCATGCACATCCTGGCATTCAGCAGGGATCCTGTCCACGAAGAACTGGATGGGGGCACCCTCCTGGATACACCCGGAGACCTGGAGTTTTGGATCATAAAGTCCTGGACCACCATACTGCCCGGCGGAAACGATGGAATAGGGGTTCCCTACCCCGGTCTGGACACCTGTTACCCGTGCCTCAATATGCGATCCTATAGGTGCAGGTATTTCTCCGCGGATGGTCACCTCGCCATGGAACTGGTGAGGGACGGAGGGTATGCAGCTTTGATCAGGCGTGGGAGAGACAGTCGGGGAGACAGTTGGAGAAACCGTTGGCGAGATCGTTGGAGACACTGTTGGAGATGGTGTGGGTGTAATTGTCACAATCGGGCCTGGGCCTGTTGTGGTGAGATCCAACCTTGTCATCTCACCCTCATTAAAATTCGCGGTCTGTTGAGCTTTTTTCCCACTCACATAAAACTCGATTAGAATCGACTGGCCGCAGGGCTGGCAATAGCCTGCGTATTCTGATTCACTAAGGGAGACTTGCAGTTTTTGGTCAAATGTGTCAGGCCCTCCGTATACGCCCTCCTGCGTTGTGACAATCCTCCCATGTTCCGCTCCGGATATTTTTGCAACGATCTCCGTGCCGACAGGGGCGGGTACCCCACCGACGGTAACCGTCCCGTAAAATGCACACGGTTTCGGAGGAGCAGCTCCTGCCACTCCGACGAGGATGACCAGCAGCACAAAAAATGCAAGGAGTGTTCTTTTCATGCTCTCTCCATTTGCATCAGAGCCTCATGAGAGTATCCACGGTGGGTTCTCGCCGTTCATGAACAGCCAGTAGCCCTTTGTGGGGTACATGAGTGCCGTGCTGTCTGGGTATACGTTCGCGATCGGTGTGCTATACGATTGTGTCACTGCATTCCAACCTACAACCTGCGCCCATTTCTTCCTTGGTTCGTCATTCACCGTCGAAAGGGTTGCCTGGGCTGAACGTGACTCTTCCCCGGCAAATCCTATTGCGTTCCATCCAGGATAGACGTTCTTTGTCGGCGGCGTGGTCGCTCCTCCCGCTCTGAAGACGAGGTTCACCTGCTTCGGGGTCGTAGAGTAGACCCATATCCCGTCGAGTGGCTTGAAGAGATCAGTTGCCATCATTGCGTTCCAGTTTCCGGTCGATGCATCGTAGAGGTAGATCGAGCGGCCTCCTGTATCGATACCGGCAAAGACTGTCCCGATGGTATTGCTTCCATCAGCGAGTACTCGCGGAGTCGAGACAAAGTTCCACCCGGTGTTAAGGTTGATGACATTTGCGGGGACGACCGTCGGGGTGACCGTCGGGCTGACCTGGGTCACGGTGATGTATGTCCTCTTCGTGATGGAGGATGTCGTGTGGGTGTTCTGGATCTGGAGGCTCACGTCATATGTCCCGGGTGCGGTGTAGATGTGGGTGGGGTTCTGGACATTTGACGTCGTTCCATCACCAAAGGACCAGGTCCATGAGGTCGGACCGCCGAAGGAGAGGTCCGTGAACTGGACCTGCAGGGGCGCAGTCCCTGTCACGGGTGTGCCGGAGAAGTCAGCCTGCAGTGCGGTATTGCTCTCGACACGGAAGGTGAGGAGCATGTACGTGTCGTCGATTGCCGGGTTCTCGAACCCTGCGATCAGATATGGCGAGATGTTCTGCCACCCGATCAACCGGTCTGGGCCATCGATGGTGAAGAGCTTGCTCCACCGGAAGGGAACGGCAGAGACAACGAACTCGCGCATCGTGTCGAAGGAGTAGTAACCGCAGTCGCCGGTCTGGGTGCACTTGTAAACCGAGTTCCACCAGCTGATCTTCCTGTCAGGGATGATGTCGAGCCTGTGGTTGTACATGGGGTGCTGAAGTACCACCCGATACGTCCCCGGCTCTAACATAAGTGTATTGATCTCATTCTTGAGATCGATTGAGAATGTTCCTTCTGGGCAGTTGACCTCTTTGGTATTGAAAATAAACTTCTGCCCTGCAACCTTGTTCTCGCCGAAGACCCAGTACGCAATCGGAACCGGTGAGTAGAATTCCTCTGCGGTATCTGCCATGATTCCTGTTGCAGAACCACTCACCACGATAGATACAGGGTCACAGCAGACAATTTTCAGATTTTTGGGATTGATATCTGCGTTGATTGTTGGCCGGTCTAATGTAAATGGTTTCTTGGTCCATGCAGCACAGGATGTCCCAGCCGGGTAACAGTCGTTGCATTGCAGGTTTTCGAGTGCCTGCCAGTCGTCAGGCCTGCTTGATGCATAGATGGTATATGCCCCTGTGTCGATCGAGAGGTTCTTGGTATACCAGTTGTATTCCCATGTCTTGTCTGAGCGGACAGAGACTGTCGTGAAAGTTAACGGGTGATCTTTGATAACTGGGCCCTTCCCGTCCATGTTTGCACCGGCACAGTCTGTGCAGGGGCCTTTGATAAAGAGATAGATAACGTCGCTGTCGGTGTTTCTACCCATTATCTTGACCGTTTCTCCCAAATATGCCGCATTTTCCGGCTTTCCGTAAACATAGGTATCGAAGGTGACCTCGCCCTTGTTGACTGTCACCGTCGTCTCTGCATGAGGTGTGTTGGGATCGAAGTAAGGTTTTAACTCCTGGATGGCAATTGTATACGTTCCAGGTTTTGTGTCAACGCTCGTCTCCCACATAACTGATTTACCAATTATATTACCAGAGGAACCACTTGGTAATGACTTGTAATCGATAATTGCATAATAATATAGGCCATTATCGGGGTAATGGGGGACCGTGTCATAGATGTTCTTCAGGCATCCGCTGCATTCCACCGTGGTATTCCGGTAATATCCAGTTGAATCAAATATCACTCCTGATTGGGGATGGACAATTATTGGAGGCTGGTCACAGGGTGTTCCTGTCATCATTCCTGAGCAGTCTCTCACTGCGAGGAGATAGTACGTATTACGGCCCTCAATAATTGTTTCAGTGCGATTCCCTCTAATAAGTGAGGAGGATGTAGGCTGAATTTTCAAGGTGTCGAATCCCCCCAGCGTGACCGTCATCGTTGGTGATACTGTCTTTCCGGTATACGTGGTCCCGTCAGGAGCTTTATAATTCTCCTTCATCTTGTTGAGGTCAAGCTCTGCAGAGACAACGTAGGTCCCCGTCTTGTAAATCCATGCCCCGTTTTGGGTGCGGGCATCCGTAAACCATCCTCGGGTTGGGTTAACCGGAACCCAGAAGTAAGCGGAGTTATCAGGTGCAAGTCTTGTAAGTGGAATTGTTTGTGTGCTATCCTGGTGGAGATATATATAATCTGTCCCGTCAGGGGCACGAACTTTTATCGTCACGAACCCTTCGAGTGCTGCATTGGTTCTCTGCTGCGTGACTGTGTAAGCATTGGTCTCTATCCGGAAGTTGAGGTAATCTCCAGCAGGAATTGTCTGACCTGAAACGTCCTTATTTCCATTGTTATCCCAGATTTTTACAGAGATTTGCGGATCAACAACGGTAATTGCAATGGGGCCCCTTGCTCCTGTCCACTGATACCATGGGCCTGTTTTCCCCACAAAAATCTGCGGAGATACATAGAAATTTGTTGGAGTTCCGACTGTAATGATAAAGCTAGGTTGATCTGCAGTTGAAGTTCCCGGAGCCCAATACGCAATCTGGGCAGCAGAACCGAGCCCTGCAGTAATATCCAGCCCCTCTTCACCGATGAAGACATCTCCGCCTTGCGGAATCTTATTAATGCTCGGCGTGGGAGTGGGCGTTGGTGTGGGTGTCACCGTCACCGTTGGCGTGGGCGTTGGTGTGGGGGTTGCTGTTGTCGGGGTCGTAGTGGGGACAGGGACCGTGTATGACAGGGCGATCTCGGTCTTTCCTCCCTCATGGTACACTGCAGTCGGGGAGGCCTGGTAGCCGCCCACCCAGAAGACGATGGTCTGGCCAACCTCGGAGGAATCGGCAGTCACGACAAGCTTGTCGTCCCAGTCACCCGATCCGCCGAATGTTCCGGCCGCGGTCATGGTGAACGTCCCGCGGACGTTGTCATTGATCTTTGCGACGATCACGCTTCCTGCAGGAGCGGGCCCGAGATTGTTCGAGACTGTCCCATAGAACTGGTGTGCGATTGCAGGCGTTGCTGCTGCTGCACCGATGAGCAGGAAAACGATAGTGATGGCCAAAAGGCCACCCCTTATCAGTTGTCTGTTACGTTCTGTCATCTAGAGCACCCCCTGGTACAGGGCATTGGCGTTCATGGATATCCAGTACCCGTGTGTCGGATTCATCATGCGGGTATCAGAGTATCTTGGATCGGTACTCCCCCGAATAATCGGATCTTCCGGCGTGGCCCCATCATGGTAGCCAATCACCGTGTTCCAGCTGCTGCCGATTGAGATGAGCGAGTCCCTCGCAGACATCTGGTTGACACCGGAAATTCCAATCGCATTCCACCCGGAATACAGTTGTTTCTGCGGCGGAACGGGGATACTGCTGGTATCGAACTGGAGAGTGACATCCGTTCGCCCGACCGAGTAAACCCAGAGTCCGTCGAGTGGTTTTACCTCATCAGTAGCCCTGAGCTGCTTCCACATTTCTGTCGATGCATCGTAGAGAAGGATCGCCCGTCCACCCATATCCACTCCGCCAAACACCTGCTGGGCAGTCTTGTGCCCGTCGGCAAGCTTCCTCGGGGTCGAGACGAAGTTCCAGCCTGGGTAGAGGGATATGACATCAGCAGGCGGTGCGGGAGGAGTGGGCAGCACAGTGATGTACTGCGCCCTTGTCGCACTGTTCGAACCACCATCGTTGCCGACGGTCAGCCTGACCGTGTAGGTGCCCGGCTCGTTGTAGATGTAACGCGGGCTCTGGATGGTGGACGTCCCTCCGTCGCCAAACTCCCAGTTCCAGCTGGTAATCCCCAGGCCCGCGGAGAGGTCCGTGAACTGGATGGTCAGCGGCGCATTTCCTGTGGTGGGCGTAGCATTGAATGCGGCAACCGGTGGCGTGTTCCTGACATAGATATAGTCCGGCTCGATCTTTGCATTCACTCCTTTTGCATTGCTCACCGTCAGGCTCACGGTGTACTTCCGGGGAGTCGTGTAAGTATGCGTCGGGCTCTGCAGTGTCGAGGTCGTCCCATCACCAAAGTCCCAGAGCCAACTCGTCGGGCCGCCAGTGGAGGTGTCTGTGAAGGAGACAGTCAGCGGGGTGATCCCGGTCAGCGGGGTCGCGACGAAGTGTGCTGCAGGGAGAGCGATGTCATTGACCTGGATGTATGATGGTTTCGTATTGATGTTATACCCGCCGTTATTCGTGACATTCAGACGGATGGTGTATGTTCCGGGTGTCGCATAAGTATGGGAGGGGTTCCTCTCCGTGGACAATGTCCCGTCACCAAAGTCCCATGACCAGGATGTCGGGTTTCCTGTCGACTGATCGATGAAGTTGACGGTCAGCGGCCTGGTCCCGCTCCTCGGCGAGGCGGTGAACTCGGAGACTGGTGCAGGGATATCAGAGACAGTAACATACCCGGTCTTGATGGTCGTATCACTGCCCCCTTCATTGGTCACTGTAATCTTGACCGCATAGGTCCCGACTGCGTTGTAAGTCCAGGTCGGGTGCTGGTCATAGCTGTCGATGAACCCGTCATTCATGAAGTCCCAGGCCCATCCGGTGGGGTTCCCGGTCGAGAGGTCCGTGAAGTCCACGGTCAGTGGCCTTGTGCCGGACCGGGGCGATGCAGAGAAGTCTGCAATGGGACCCGGCACTTCATTGACCACAATGTAGGCACTCTTGGTATTGGTGTTGGATCCTCCCTCGTTTGTGGCGGTCAGGGAAACATCATAGGTTCCCGGGATATCGTAGGTATGGGTTGGGTTCTGTGCCAGGGAGGTCGCCCCGTCGCCAAAGTTCCAGGACCATGCTGTCGGGTTCCCGGTCGAGAGGTCCGTGAAGCCCACAGTCAGGTCACGTGTCCCACTCCGGGGAGAACCCGTGAAATCAGCTTCGGGTGCAGGGACCTGCGAGACGGTAACATATGCCGTCTTTGTTTCTGAATGCGCCCATGGCCATGAGTAATCGACCGTGAGCCTTACTGTGTATGTCCCATCGTTGGAATAGGACCATACTGGATTCCGTTCGTTACTGTCGGTGACCCCGTCATTGTTGAAGTCCCAGGCCCATTCTGTCGGGTTCCCGGTCGAGAGGTCCGTGAAGTACACGGTGAGGGGTTTTGTCCCGGACCGCGGGGAGGCGGTGAAGTCGGCCTGGGGCCCGATAACGGTGATGTAATCGGTCTTCGAACTCAGATCGCTTCCCCCGCTGTTCGATACATCGAGGGAGACGGTGTAGGTCCCGGGGTTGGCATAGGTGTGGCTTGGGTTCTGCAGGTTCGAGAACGATCCATCCCCGAATGTCCAGGCCCACTCTGTCGGGTTGTTGGTCGAGAGGTCGGTGAACTGGACGCTGAGCGGTTTCTGACCCGTCAGGGGTGAGGCGGTGAAGTCAGCGGTGGGAGAAAGAGAAGCTCTCACATCAATAATGTCATTCTTCGTTTCCGTGTAAGTTCCATGGCTTCCCATGACTGTCAGGGAGACATCATACGTTCCGGGAGTGTCATAACGGACAACAGCGTTCTGTTCTGTTGATGTTGATGGGTTTCCTCCAGGGAAGCTCCAGAAGTAACTCGTCCCACTGACCGTTGAGGTATCGGTGAAGGTGACAACGAGCGGTGCTGGACCAACCGTTGGTGTGGCAGTGAAGTCGGCCCGGGGTCCGACGTTCACGGTCACTGATGCGGTACTTGCCCCTGCACACGGTTCAGCAAAACACCTGCTTGCAGTAAGGGTGACTGTGTAACTGCCATCGGCCGTGTAGGTATGGGAGGGGTGCTGTTCATGAGATTGTGTTCCGTCGCCAAAGTCCCAGGCCCAGCAGGTCGGTGACCCCGTACTGGTGTCCGTGAAGGTTACGGTGAGAGGAACGCTTCCTTCCGGAGGAGTGGGGTCAGTGGAGAAGCTCGCATTCAGGGCGTTCCAGAGCGGGAAGTAGTCGATGTTGGTGTCCCCGTTGACTGTGTAGTAGTTGATGATGAATTCGTCCTCGTTGTGACCGAATTTCTGGGAGTGGCCCTGTCCGTCCGGTTGTGCCCAGTAGTTACCGCCGAGGTATTTGCCACCTACAATGTTTGGCCCGGGCTGTTTGAGGACGTTCCAGGTGTTGTAGTGGATCATGCCCCCGAAGGCACGGTTCTCGTTGTTGTTGAAGCAGTTGTTGAAGATGTTGTTGTTCTGTGAATCCTTGATCAGTATACCCACATTCCCGTTATTCGCGATGCAGTTGTTCTTCAGGGTGTTGGAGTTGGCAAAATCAAGCTGGACACCAATCCCTGGATTCTCAACAACACTGTTTCCATCGAGAATATTGAGCGTGGTAATTCTGGCGTAATCGTGTCCATGAACTGATATTCCTATGTGTTCATTGAACGAGACGTGATTTCCTGTCAGTTCATTCGCATCACTGAGCAGGAACGCAGAGAACAGGTCTACTTCGCCGATGTCGATCCCAATCGGGTTCGAGCTGACAGTGTTGTCCCTGTAGGTGTTGCCTGATGCGCCACGACTGAGAATGCCATACATGAAATTGTATCGGGCGGTGTTGTCTGCAACAAGGTTATCCGTGGTGTCATAGCCATATGATGCGTAATCAAAATCGTTCAGCGATATGCCCGCATTACCGTTGCTTTCGACAGAGTTACCTGAGATAGTGTGATGGGACGAGTGAGTCAGGTTGATGCCATCCCATTGGTTGTACCAGGCCTGGTTGTCCCCAACCACATTACCCTCGTGAGAATAGGAGTCACATTTCAGGAGAAGGATACCATTATTCCCGTTGTAATCAGCAGTATTCTCCAGGACATCGGAGTCCCACGTTGCTGTCAGGTTGAATCCACTCTCTGCATTCTGGTTTGCAGTATTCAGGGTGAAGGTGTTCTCGGATCCACCCTCAGAAAGGATACCGTCGAACCTGTTATTCGTCGCAGTATTGCTTCGAATCTCATTCTCATAGGCATTCAGGAGGCGTATTCCCACATCATTGTTCTGTGCGGTATTCCCCATGACAAAGCCATTGAAATACCCCTGACAGAGTATTCCATCATAATCGTTATTCGTGACGGTGTTCCCTATGATATCGACGTTGTTGGTGTTCCATGTAAAAATACCGTACAGGTTCCCACTGATCTCGTTGTTCTCAATTAAGCCGTCAACGGTTGGGTAATAATCGATCGCAACATCAAATCCACCAAGGATTCTTAAATTCTTGATATGGACCCGTTCCAGGCCGGGGTTCACCATGACACAGTCCTGGTCAGGGACCAAGTCGTTGGAGAGATACCATTGGGAACGGGTGGCATTCACCACCCCTGTGATAGAGTGCCCGTTTCCATCCAGCACAACATCCGAGGCAAGGATTTTGAAGGGGGGTTCCCAGTACTCGGTCCCGTTGTAGACAACGGACCCATGGTAATCGACAATATCATTCATCAGGACATAGGTTCCTGGCTTATCGATGACCATCGGGCCAAAGATAGGTGTCGAGGCTGTCGCTGCCATCACAAGGCAGGAGAGGATGAGGAGACCAAAGGTGAAATGCTTCCCCATTTTTGTATATTTTGTATATTCTGTTGACATTTCCCTCACCTCCTCAACGCACCCTCACATAATTTGGCATCGTGATGCTGTAATAGTCGGTCGGGCTGTTCCGGACGGTGAGTGTCACACTGTATACTCCGGGATTTGTGTAGGTATGTTGAATGAATTGCGGGACCCACCAAAGGTTTCCTGGAGGTACACCGACAACCGCAGGAGCTGACCCATCCCCAAAGTCCCATGTATATGTGGTCTCCTTCTGCAATCGGGATGGATAGGGATAAAATGTGGCGGTAAAGGGTGCAGTCCCGACAATCCGGTCAACACTGAAGAAACTGGTCTTTCCATTGATATTTGCCCGGAGTGGGCGGGGCGGTGTATTCACAAAGATGAAATTGGTCTTTTGCTCGGTGTCCGAGAGTCCTGCCCTTGAGACGGTCAGTGTCACGGTATATGCACCGATGGATGTGTAGACATGGGTCGGGTTCTGCACGGTCGAGGTCTGCCCATCACCGAATTCCCAGGACCAGGAGTTCGGGTTCCCGGTGGAGGTATCTGTAAACTGAACCGTGAGGGGATAGATGCCCGATTGGGGGACTGCAATGAAATCAGCATCTGGATAGACAGTAATATCCCTGATCGCAGCTGGACTTCCGCTCACCCCGGAACGGGTTGCCACCAGGGTGACCGCGTAGATACCGGCGGTATTGAAGATGTGTAATGGGTTTTGAGAAGTCGAAGTCCCATCGCCCCCAAAGTTCCAGGCCCATGAGGTCGGGCTCCCTGTGGAGGTATCATTGAACTGCACTGCCAGCGGGGCCTTTCCTGACGTGACATTCGCATTGAAGCTGTTGAGTGGTCTGGCAGTGATATACTGTGTCAGGGTTGATGTATTGGTCCGGAAGTCGTTGCCCATAACTGTCAGGGTTACATTATATCTTCCGGCGATAGTATACGCATATGGTGCCGGGTTCTGGTCGTATGAGTCAACAATCCCATCACCGTTAAAGTCCCACGACCAGTTATTGGGGAACCCTTTGGAAGCATCTGTGAACTGGACCGAGAGCGGGGCATCGCCGATGGTGGGAGTACCACTGAACACGGCCAGAGGATTGACCTGGATGTAATCTACTTTGACCTCTGAATCAAAGGAGCCATTATCTTCCACTGTAAGATTGACCCTGAAATTACCTGCAGTCACATACGAGTGCAGCGGATGCTGGGCATTTGAGGTCTGCCCATCTCCGAAATCCCAGTGCCACCCTGTGATATTTACCGTGGGCACGGAGAGATCAGTAAACTGGACTGTTAAGTCTGCATTACCCGTCTGGGGTGATCCTGAAAAGTCGACTGTAGCCGCACTCATAGGAGATGTAACACTCCAGATTACACACACAAATACAAGAGAAATTACAAGGATTCTTCCAGAAACTCTCTTGCTTTTTTCATATGTCAACATACCTTTGCCACCTCGATATCTTCCGATAGCCAGAAGTGATAGAATGATGAATCTATAAGCCTGCCTGCCTTTGATGCCACCTTATCTATCCATCACTCGGTCGCTCTGACTTGTGCGTTGGATATAAATGATTTTTGTTCTTTACAATGATATAAAGATTTCGCAGTAACAAGGCTCGGAATTACGCGTAAAGGGCATCGGCTCCCAATTTCAGGTAATCAGGTATCTCTTCGTCACACTCATATTGCCAGATCTCTGTATGGCCCAACTGGAAGCATTCACCTGTTGTCTTTACCAAAATAATTCTCGTGTTCATCTTAGTCTTCTGGTTCGTTGAAATGAGTATTACGATTTGCGCTATTATGAATACCGATTAGAGACAGCAATGACACAACCCATTTATTACAGAGATCAAACGCCAGGAAATATTCATTTCTTCAACTTGAGAGTTACACTTTTCCTGATTACTGAAAACAGGAGAAAAATCTGGAAAGAGTGTTTTGAGAAAAGAAAAAGGAAATTCATTGACGAGGCTGGACACTGATCAGCCCCGTTTTAAGCACCCTGTATCCCCCGGTCGTGGTCGTGATGCGGAGGGAGACAGAGTATATCCCGGCATTTGTGTAGGTGTGAACGGGGTTCTGGATTGTAGAGGTTTTCCCGTCGCCGAAGTTCCAGGACCATCCGGTGGGGTTGCCTGTCGATGTATCGATGAACTGGACTGTAAGCTGAGCAGGACCTGATGCAGGCTCGGCAGTGAAGTCAGCCATCAGTGGTGCAGGAGTCAGGGTCGGGGTAACAGTCGTCGGAACGATTGTTGGCGGAGTGGTCGGGACAGTAGTCGGCATTGTAGTGGGTATCGTCGTTGGCACCGTTGTGGGGGTTGTTGTCAGAATTGTAGTGGGAATAAGAGTTGGAACTGTCGTTGGAAAAGATGTCGGGACGGTGGTTGGTACAGCCGACTGAACCGTGATATACCCTGGCTTGAGCACCCTGGATCCTCCGGAAACCGAAGTGACGCGGAGGGAGACCGAATAGGTCCCGGGGCGGGTGTAGGTGTGGATCGGGTTCTGGAGAGTGGAGGTTCCGCCGTCGCCAAAATTCCAGGACCAGCCGGTGAGATCGCCCGTGGAAGTATCGGTGAACTGGACCGTGAGGGGAGCAGGGCCTGTGGTGACATCAGCGGAAAAGTCAGCGCCTCCTCCAGCGTGGGTTGGTGTTGGGGATACTGTGGTTGGGATAGTGGTTGGGACGGTGGTCGGGTAGGGAGCGAGTAAGGATAAAGCCCGGTACGCATTGATCCGTCCCCCCGAGATGGTGACACCGGAGAGCGGGCCGGAATCGGCCGAGGAGAGGATCAGGTTCTTCACCTGCAGGGGGGAAAGGGAAGGATCCTTCGAGAGGAGGAGACAGGCAACGCCGACAACATGGGGAGCGGCATAAGAAGTACCCGATGCAGTCACGGGTACATGCGAGCGGGAGTAAACAGGGACATCAACACCCGGTGCACCGACATGGACTGTTGACTGGCCGAAATTGGACCAGGGGCAGACAGAATCATCCTGTCCTGTGGCGGCAACCGAGATGATGTTGGAGAGGGGATAGCTTGCAGGGAAAAAGGGCATCAGATCGTTGTTGTTCCCGTCGTTTCCGGCCGCACAGATGAAGATCTGGGTTGGAGACTGCTGGATCTGGAGACGTTCAAGGGTGTCGGAAACATACTTTCCAAACGAGCAGAGCACCAGATGGGCACCGTTCTCGCGAGCATACCCGGTTGCTTTTGCGATGTCCCTTGAGTAGAGGATCCCGTTTTGGTCTCCTGCCTTAAGCGGCATGATACGGACATCCGGCATCATCCCCGCGATTCCAAACCCGTTATTCACTCGGGCAGCAATGACGGACGAGACTGCAGTGCCGTGTCCGTAATCATCGCCAGGGTTATTGTCGGCATTCACAAAGTCCCAGCCATGTATATCATCGATAAACCCGTTGCCATCGTCATCGATGACATTCTGGGGAATTTCCCGGGAATTTGTCCATATCCTTTCAGAGAAGTCCGGGTTGGAAAAATCAATACCTGTATCTATCACCGCGATGATAACTGAGGGAGAGCCGGCGGAGATATCCCACGCATTCGGTGCATAGACCTTTTTCAGGTTCCACTGCCTTGCAAACTCGGGGTCATTGGGATAGGAGATAAAGGAAGACGGCCATGCTCCGGCCATCCTGATTGACATCGGCGCATTCGGGAAAGAATCCGAAGGCTCTTGATCGGGGAGCATTTCATTGACGGGCTCTGGTATCCGCACGATGTAGTTCGGTTCGGCCCAGAGGATAGCCGGATCCGAGAGGTAATAGATCATCGCAGCTTCGACTGAGACCTCCGGTGAGAGTGCTATGTACTGGACCCCCTCAAGGCCGAGATCTTCTGAATCCTCAAGGACTGCTGACCCGATTGCCTGGTGCAGCTGGGATGCTGCCTCTTCAAGATAATGCACGTCTCCGGCAACTTCGGGAGTGAAGCAGATGATGAGCACACCTGGCTCATGGTCTCTGGGTGCAGGAGTTTCGAGAGATGCAGACCCGATACCGGAAAAGAAGAATACAATGAGTAATAAAAAAGCCACCTTTTGTTTGAAAAGGTAAGACATAGGATAAACCACCTACGGGGTAATCCTCACTGGGGAAAATAAACATTATTATTTTGTTTTCTTGATAGTTATCGAAAACAGAAAGGGACGCAGGTAACCTCGAACGCTTCCGAATCTCTCGGTTTTAGGGCCTTCGATGGAATTAGACTCGAGAATGGATCGAGGTTATCCCAGTTCATTCTCTCGGTCTTTTTTTATAGAATCATCTCCATTCTCTCCTTGGATGATCTGAATATGAAACCGCTTCGTATTGGGGTACTCTTCATGGCCGTGGCATTCTCTCTCTTGCTGCTGGTCCCAGGAGCATTTGCCCAGAATGAACCCCTGATGCCCCACCTCTTCTATGGCCAGGCGTACACTCGGGAAGTGCCTGCATCCGCAGGAACAATGGTTGAGGCGTGGTGTCCTGGCATACAGAACGGGACTGCCGGAAATCCTGTTTTCGTCGGTGACAACGGTCAGTTCGGGGGACCCGGATCCTTTGACGAGAAGCTGATCGTATCAGGAGCTATCACGGTGGATACCCCGGTATTCTTCTCAGTCGGTGGTACCCGGGCCCTCTGCCGTCAGACCGGTTCAGGGTCTGCATATGCCGAAAGCTATCCTTTCCGGCCTTCAGAGCAGACGGATATCGACCTTCTCGTGGAAGATCAACCGGGTTCAGTTATGGGATCTTCCGGTACAACCTCTGTCACCGCATCAGTCACTACAGTTGCCACTTCAGGGAGTACCGGGACGGGAGGTGCAGGTGGGGGCGGGAGCGGCGGTAGTAGCAGCGCGGTCTCAAGCAGCATTGGCTCTATGGCAAATCCCACGGCAACATCGGCTGTCATTATGCCAACAGCAATTGGAGGAGATTCTGGGACTGCAACCACTCAATCCGAGGAGAAAGGAAAAAATGAGACAGTCACTTTCCCCACGGGCTCCCCTAGCTCGCAGACCCAGCCGGAAGATACTCCAAAGAAGGCAGGAAATGAGCCGATATTCTTCTGCACTTTTTTTATGTTGGGAATAATACTCCTCCTCTCCATGAGAAGGAACACTTAAACCCAAACGTCTTTTTTTCCCGGGTAAATAAAAAGGGTCTCATTCCTCACCCGGTTGTCAGGCAATCTCGTCTTCTCCAGGCGGTTTCCCCGCACCAGGCCGGATCTTGAGGAAATATATCGCCACCCCTGCGATGACGATCACCCCCACAGCAACAATGATTATCCAGGTCCAGGGGACCGGAACCTCTTCCTGGACCGCGGTGGTGACCGGCACTGCAGTCTGGGTGGGGGTGACAGGCTGCCGGGCAAGCAGGCCATAGATCCCTCCACGAGATATCCCGGTGATCACCGTCCGCCCGGCACCATCGACCGAGGTGGGAAGCGGCAGCCATGTGCCCGCCGATGAGTCATACTGCATCAATACAAGGTCGTGGCCGGAAAGCGCCACCCATTCTTCAGGAGTAAACGAGAATGTGAACAAAACCTCGGTCTCGAACCCTGCCTCTTCGGGTGACACCAGGTACATGTATCCCATGAAGGCGGGATCGACAGGAAGGTTGGAGAGGTCGCCTGCGTTGACCGGGGAGATACTGATGTCCGCGAGCGGTGTTCCGTTCGCACCGGTCACTGCCACCCCCGCACCGATGGAGAGGATCGCAATGCCGTCAAAGGAACCGATGGTCACCGGCTGGGAAGTCCGGTTGTCGGGTCCGAGCGGGAGCGTTCCGATGCCTGCCGGAGTGGTGGGCTTTTGGGTGACTGTTGCTGTCGGGGTGGGTGTCGCGGTGACAAGGAACGTCCCGCCTCCACCGCCTCCCCCGCCTCCACCGCCTCCCCTCGAGGAGACGATGATGTAGGTTGTCCTGGTCAGGGTGTCCTCCACCGTCCCGTTCGAGACCGTCAGGGAGACGCTGAAGGCACCGGCGGTATTGTACACGTGGCTGGGATGTTGTTGCGTTGAGGAAGCGCCGTCACCGAACGACCAGTTCCACGAAACAGGGTTGCCCGTCGAGGTGTCGGCGAAGAGAACGGTGAGCGGGGCGTACCCGGATGTCAGGGCTGCCGCGAAACCTGCCTTGAGTACCGGGGGCGGCGGCGTGAGCCCTGTCACGTTGATATTGCCTGCCTTCACGTTTGTATCGGTTCCCTGGGCATTGCCTGCAGTGAGGCTCACGGTATAGTTGCCTGCATACAGGTAGATGTGGACCGGGTGCTGCTCGTTCGATATGCCACCGTCACCGAAGGTCCAGGACCAGGAGGTCGGGTCGCCGGATGAGAGGTCCGTGAACCGGACCGGGAGCGGGGCATCGCCTGCTGTAACGTTTGCGGCAAAGTCAGCGATCGGGGGGTGTGCGAGTACGTGGATGTAATTGGTCTTCGTCTCTGTATCGAAGCCGCCAAGGCCCCTGACAGTCAGCGAGACGGTGTAGTTCCCCGGAGATGCGTAGGAATGAACCGGGTTCCGTTCGGTGCTGCTCCCGCCGTCGCCAAACGACCAGTTCCATTCATAGGGGGATCCGCTGGATGTGTCGGTGAACTGGACAAAGTGGGGAACAAACCCTGCGGTAGGCGTCCCGTAAAAGTCAGCCTGGAGTGCGGGGGGCGTGACAGTGATATAGCCGGTCTTGGTCTGCGTGTCCGATCCGCCGGGGCCGGTGACGTTCAGGGAGACAGTGTACGTCCCTGCAGAGAGGTACGTATGGGACGGATTGACACCGGTCGAGGTCCCCCCGTCCCCGAAGGTCCATGCACGGGAGGTAATCGTCCCGGTGGAATTGTCGGTGAACTGGACAGTGAGCGGTGCAGGGCCCGTGGTGGGGAATGCGGCAAAGTCCGCAACCGGCGGGAGGTACGGAGTGACATTGATGTAGAAGTCCTTCCGCTCGGTGCCGGACCCGAATGCGTTCGACGCGGTCAGGGTGACGTTGTAGAGGCCCGGAGCGGAATAAGTGTAATTGGGGTTCTGTGCAGCCGAGGTCCCTCCATCGCCGAACGTCCAGTTCCACGCAGTGGGAGAGTCGCTGGAGAGGTCGGTGAACTGGACCGGGAGGGGGGCCGGACCAGTAGTGGGGGAGGCATTGAAGTCTGCCAGAGGGGAATTCCCGATTGAGATCCGGTCCTGGTCGAGCGCGACGACCGTGTTGTTCCCGTCGGCTCCAAGTGCATAGATGCTGAAATTTCCGGAGAGCAATCCCTGCAGGTCATCGAAGGGGATGGTCACCTGGCTCGCATCGAGCGCATACCCGGATGTGCCATACCCGGGCGTGATGTTGATCTTTGAGAAGTGGGAGGAGTGGGGGGAGGTGGAATTGCCGACGGCCTGGATGGAATACGAGACCACTTTCTTCAGGTCGCTCTGACCGAGTCCCAGATCTTTTAAAATAGAAAGGAACGGGTTTGCGGAGAGGATGAGGTCCAGGCCCACCGCACCGCCGGACTCCTCGAGCGCCGTCATGTTCACGTGCACGTCGGCATCGTAGGTCTCGCCTTCCCTGATAAGGACATAGCTGAGGTTGTGGATATTCGCGGTGTTATCGAAGGTGAGGGCAAGGTCGCCCCCCGTCCTCTTGTTGTAGAGGTATGGGGGAGTCTTGCCGACCAGTTCGAGGCGGTTGTCTCCGTCAAGGATGATGACAGGCCATGCAGCGTAGGTGGTGACCTTTCCGGGACTGGGAGGATGATATTGGAATCCAGAGAGGAGATATTCGCCGTGGATGGGTGGGAACAGCGATGACATGCTGTTCGCGTGGGAGGAGGAGAGTACAAAGTTGGTGAGTGAAATATTATTCTCGAGCAGTATTTTTCCAAGATCTGGAGGATACCCAAAACTCCAGGGCGATCCGACCTCGTATGTATTCCATCCTGCAGGAGTCTTCTCGATACCAGCGATACCCTTGGTATGCAATATGTACATCCGTTCCGCCGATTCAAACAGGGTCGAGAGGTTATAGTTCCTCGCGGTTGTGTTGCCCTTAATCAGGAAAAGGTCCCCGTCCGCACCGGGGACCTGGCACTGGACGACCGGCATCTTCTCCTGGATGAATATGGTATAGGTGTCCATCCCGCTGCCGGACACAGTCGAGTCGAGAGCGCCGAGTATGACAAGCGTATTTCCGTGCCAGGTGGAAGTGTTGCGGGAAAATACCCTGCGAATGGCATTCACAGAGGGGAGTGTCAGGTTCTTTGTGTCGGTCCAGTCCCCTGACGTTGAGTGGAGCGTGACCCGGGAGAGGGAGAGGTCCATCAGGTCTATTGTCTCCAGTTCAGATACAGTCATGTTCCTGTACGTCTGGGAATGGTTCAGTGTGAGCCGGGCAAATGGGGGTGGTGCCGCGCTGACGGCCTGGGCAAGGACAAGCAGCAGCACCAGGAGTCCGGCAGTCAACCATAATGCCCTCCATTTATTCAATGCGCCATGACGACGCTTCGCGAACCTTGCGTGCCGGGGATATGATACCTCTTTCCCACTCTCCATATCTCGTTTTCTCCTCCCACCCCTGTATGCACCTTTGGCATGGTGCACAGCTTTATATATATGGTCCTTGTATTACCCTGCATTTAAATGTATGGGGAAAAAACGCCTGTTCCCACGCTGGATTTCAAATGCGGGGAGGCAATCAGCGGGAGGTCATCATCAAGGAATTGTGCATTATCCCGTGAGGACAATACGTTTTGAACCCGGTTCCTGACACACCGAATTGATAATAAGAAGGCCCACACCATGTGAATATAAAAGCCAGGGGGAATAACTGGTGAAAAGAATACGATCAATACTCAGTATAATTCTCGTCGCAATCCTCGTACAGGGGGTCTTTGCACTCTCCATTACTGTTGAACCAGAGAGCATCGAGAGAGGAGACCAGGTCACCGTCGCAATCGTCGACCTTCCGGATAACAGCACCTTCTCGATGCACATCGAGGGGACCTTTGCCGCAACACCGGGGGGAACCTTTTCGTTCGAGACCAGGAACCTCGTGCTCCCCTTCGCCCTGAACGACGGCTCTCTCTCCGCGACACTTCGGAATACTGATACCAACGTGCTGATTGTAAAGAAGGGCGACACCGAGGTGAAGAAGGTGGGACTCTCCCAGAACGGGGTCTTCTCGACAACCGATTCCGGTTCTATCCCGGCTGGCACCTACGAAACGATCTCCCTTGGGGGGACGGCAGCCGCGGATGCCACCCATATCATTGCGAGCATGACCATCCAGGGGAGGAAGTCCGGTCCTCCCGACTCAGAGATCACGTTTATAGTTGACGGGGTTGCCGATGGCGAGGTCGCCATCACCGTATCTGTGGACGGCGGGACGGCACTCTCCCGGACCATCCAGGTGGGAAGCCCCGTGACCATAACCCCCACTCAAACATATTACTCCAGTGGCGGCGGCGGAGGGCGAACCTCGGTATACGCGACGACTGCAACCACGGCCGTGACCACCACGCCGACAACTACGCGGACGACAACCGTGACGGCCTCCCCCACAGGAGAAGAGACCGCTGCACCTGCTGCGGTCCAGACTGTGGGAGAGGTGACAGTCACCCATGAACCGCCGGTGACGTCTTCTCCCTCCCCCACTGCAACACCACTTGCGGCATACCTCGCCCCGCTCGGGATTGCCCTTCTGCTCCTCATCGGCTCGATGAGGCGCCGCTGAACCAGGATGGCTGAACCAGGGACGGTCTCCCCGCTGGGGAGATTCTTCTCCTCGTTTACCCTGGAGAATACCCCCGCTGACCTCGTGGCAGTCTACCTGTGGACGGGCCTTGCGGCCCTTTCCATATATGCCCCTGTCATACACGAGACGCCACTTCGGGTGATCCTGGCCCTCCCCATGGTGCTGTTTTTCCCGGGATATGCCCTGATCGCAGCGCTCTTCCCCGGCAGGGGCGAGATCGACGGGTTGGAGAGGCTGGCACTCTCATTCGGCCTCTCCATTGCGGTGGTTCCCCTTATCGGCCTCGTGCTCAATTACACACCGTTTGGCATACGCCTTGACCCTGTGGTGACCTCGCTTGTGCTCTTCACCCTTTTCATGGCGGCCGCAGCACAATACAGGAGGGCAGGCCTGCCAAGGGGCGAGCGGTTCGAGGTCCCGTTTGGGGAGATGTGGGTGTCGCTCCGGGCGGAGTTCTTCCCAAGAGAAGGGTCAGCGGTCGACCGCGCCCTCTCGGCAATCCTTCTTTTCGCCATCGTCGCCGCGGTCGCGGCCACCGTGTACGTGGTGGTTGTCCCAAAGGAGGGAGAGAAGTTCACGGAGTTCTACATCCTGGGAAAGGAGGGAAAAGCTGCAGATTACCCGACGGACCTTCGCACCGGGCAGCCAGAATC
>LAHU01001137.1_pt1 | contig 26788 bp, 25 predicted proteins | sample 329631 | NCBI WGS metagenome assembly LAHU01 (sample SAMN03275698, study PRJNA271635) | activated sludge metagenome | isolation source: sample C-0 Zero hour mixed sludge faded in reactor as a methanogenic...
ACTGCATCCGGAACGTCTGGCAGGTCTGCAAAAGGGAATCGGTGGTTGCCATGAACAGCGGGGTGATCGTGAACATGGGTCTTTCCGGCATCGAGTTCACCGTCACCACCGGCGGTCGTCCGTTCGAGGGTGCGAGGGAATCCATCAGTGAGCTCCACCGCATGGGGATCCCCACCTACATCGCTTCCGGCGACCGGGTGACAAAACTCGAGAAGATGGCAGACTTCCTCGGCATCCCCCGGGACCGTGTCTTCGGGAATGCCACGCCCACGGTCAAAGCCCAGATTGTCGCAGACCTCCAGGAGGAGTACGACCGGGTGCTGATGGTCGGTGACGGGATCAACGACATTTGTGCCATGAAGAAGTCGGATGTCGCTATTCTCACAGAGGAGCAGTCAGGGGAGCGGCACCCCGAGCTCTACCAGGCTGCAGACCACGTAGTCAAGAATGTGCGGGAAGTGGTTGCCATCGTGAAAAGGCTTGTACACTGATGAGAAAGGGCAGGATCAGATGCAAGATGAAAAGTAATATGCACCATGCATCATATTGTCTAGTAAGAGGAAGAGAATGAACCCGCTGATCACCGTTGAGAATCTCTGTATGGACTTCGATGGAAAAAGGGTCCTTCATAACATTTCTTTTGAGATCGGTGAGGGGGAGGTCCTCGGGATCATCGGCCGCAGTGGGGCCGGAAAGACCGTGCTCATGCACCTGATGAGGGGTGTCGAGCAGCCGCCAACAGAGGGGAAGATCATCTATCACGTCGCGGTCTGCGATAGCTGCCCCTTTCTTGGCGTAGGCAGTCTCGCCGGAAAGCCATGCCCCGGGTGCGGAAAAACGCTCAAGGCCAGGGACATCGACCTCTGGAACGAGCCCGACGAGGGCATGAGGCGGAGGCTCATGCGGCATACCGCCATCATGTTCCAGAGGACATTTGCCCTGTATGGAAACGACCGCGTGATAGAGAACGTCCTTCACGCCCTGGACGACATCGGTTACCCGCAGGAGAAGGCCATCAACAGGGCTGCGGACCTCCTCGACCAGGTGCGCCTCTCCCACCGCATGATGCACATCGCCCGCGACCTGTCGGGAGGGGAGAAACAGCGGGTGGTGCTCGCCCGCCAGCTTGCAAAAGAGCCCTTCCTCCTCTTTGCGGACGAACCGACCGGGACGCTCGACCCCGAAACCGCCCACCTTGTCCATTCCATGCTGATCGATGCGGCCGAGACGAACCACATGGGCATGGTCGTCACCTCCCACTTCTCCCAGGTGATCAACGAAGTTGCCGACAGGGCTATGCTCCTTGCAGAGGGAAAGATCGCCGCACTCGGGTCCCCCGAAGAGGTGATCCGTACCTTCATGGCTGACCTGTCCGATACCGAGGAGTTCGAGGTCCCCTCCTTTGGAGGAGAGATCATGATCGCACGGGATGTCTTCAAGCGCTATATCTCAGTGGACAGGGGAGTCGTACGGGCGGTCAACGGTGTCACGTTCGAGGTAAAAGAGAAGGAGATATTCGGGATCATCGGGAAGAGCGGAGCAGGAAAGACCACCCTCTCACGGATCATCTCCGGGATTATCGAGCCGACAACCGGCGAGATGATCATCCGTATCGGTGACGATTCGGTCGATATGACAAAGCCCGGGATCGAGAACAGGGGGAGGGCAAAGGGCTATATCGGTCTCCTTCACCAGGAGTACGACCTTTATCCCCACCGCACGGTGCTTGACAACCTCACGGATGCCATAGGTCTCGAATTCCCCAAGGAACTGGCAATGAGGAAGGCCATCATCACCCTCAAGATGGCAGGGTTCAACGAGACAAAGAGCCGGGAGATCCTGGACCGCCTCCCCGGGCAGCTCTCGGAAGGTGAGCGGCACCGGGTGGCACTCGCACAGGTGCTGATCCGTGAGCCGAGGATGGTAATCCTCGACGAGCCGACCGGGACGATGGACCCCCTCACCAAGATCGACGTAAAACATTCCATCATGCACGCCCGCGACGAGATGGACGAGACGTTCATCGTCGTCTCCCATGACATGGACTTTGTGCGGGACATCTGCGACCGCCTTGCATTGATGAGGGGAGGAAAGATCGTGCAGATCGGACAGACCGCCGAGGTCCTCGCGAGCCTTACTGAAGAAGAGCGAGAGGTCATGGGCAAGGCTGTCACCTCCTGAAGGGACAGGCATGATCAAAATCCTGCTCGACGGAGAGAGGCTGGAGACCGGGGATGGAGCAAGGTTAAGAGACCTGCTGCCGGACCATGACAAGGCGTGCTGCGTCGGGATCATCCGCCCGGGCGCCCGCGAATCCGCCACGACCGGGAGCATGCGGCTCGATACCTCTGCAGGCGAGGTGGTCGTCGAGCTGAACCCTGCGGGGCAGGCGATATTTGGATCCGCCAGCCTGCAATTTCCCCTCTCCCTGCACTGGCAGGACAGGTACGCCGCCGCGTTCGGCCCGTTTCATTCGTCGTTCACCCCGGCCAGGACCGCGTCGCTGTACGAGAGGGGGGACGTGGTCCTCGGCTGCGGAGGGTATGACCCTCACAGGTCCTACCTCATCTTCTGCCGGAGCCGCCATACTTCGGACCACGGTGCCGCGGCAGGGGGAGGCGTGATCGGAAAGGTGGTCAGCGGGCGGGGCGTCCTTGACCGGTGGAGCACGGGCGACCTCGTCAACACGGCATCTCCCGTCCTCAACTGGGCCGACACCAGCCGGTCTTTCACCACCACGGACCCGGACACCGTCCTCGAGGACGGCATGGAAGTGATCTCGCATCTGCGGATCACGTCGTTTGGATACAGCGGCAGTGAAGTGACTTCCACGGCCGCAGCCGAAAGCATCGAGCACCTCCTCCTCGCACTCGAAGATGCACATTTCGTGGTAGGACGGTCGTCAAGCACCCATATCAGGGATGACAGGAAAGCGGGGACCGAGGTAGCCTACCAGGTGAAGCAGCCTCGTCGCGAGGGAGCGGTCAGCGTGAGGACGGCGGGGAGGTCCGGGGGTTCGGTATACATATATATCCAGGACCTGCCCGGGACCCCCCAGCATACCGCGGTAGGGCAGGTCACGCACGGGCTCGAACTGGCAAGACTTGCCCGGGACGGCGACGTGCTCTCCGCCTGGGTCGTGCCCTCCCGCTTTGATCTCATCGGGCTTCCTCTCGAGCAAGCAATTGACACCGCTGAACAGAGGGGCATCCGGATCCTGGGGGAACTGGAAGGCCGCGACCTCGTTGTCGTCGGGCAGGAGCCTGCCACGACGATCGAGAGCCTTGCGGCAGGTGCCGTGGAACTTTCGGTGGTGCCGCTCGAGAAGGTCATCGACATCACGCTCGACGATGATGCTGCCCCCGCGTCCTGCGACATCTTCAGGCACCTCACGGGACTTCACCTCCACGATGTGGGGAGGATCCCGTTCTTCTTCAATTTCGAGGACGTGTTCCTCTTCAAGCCGAAAATCCCGAGGGGTGTGAACATCATACCGGAAAATACCCCCACTGACCTGGTCCCCTCAGGGGCCCTTGCCATCACCAACGACTCGAGGAAAGGGTCGGGGCTTGTGGGAGTTCGCACCAGTGAGAACAGCGAGTTCGGACCGACTTCAGAGCCTTTCGAAGGGACGAACATCATCGGAAAGGTCCTTGACCTCGAAAAGCTTGCTGCGCTGCAGGAGAAAGAGATCGTATACATTAGGGAGAGACAACCATGACGGCCTACAAGCCCCGGTACGCAGGTTCCGTGACCAAGTATGTCTTCGTTGAGTCGCCGGAGATGACGCCCTCCGACCACGCGATCAGGGCATACGAGATCTCGCAGGGGGTGATGATCAAGGAGACGTGTTTTGGACTCCAGGTCACAGGGAAAGAGGAGGATGTGGAACGAATCATCGCATCGCTCCGGGCACTCGACCCGACCCACATCTTTGTAAAAGACAGGGGGTTCCCCCCCGGGGACCCCAGGAGGTGCCGGGCCAACCTCGGGGGAGCCAGGCCAGGATACTATGGCCACGAGTTCGAGATGGGGCTGATCCAAAACATCTCCAGAGGCCTTGCGTTGCTCCCCTCACGGGCACGCGATGACCTCCCTCATCCCCCTGCCCCCTCGAAAGAACCGAGGCTCGATGCCTCCCGGTTGAAGAAGATCATAGAATCACAGGAGTCCTGACATGGCGAAGGTCTTTCTCTATCCCACCACGAGCCTCATCCTCTCAGACCTGGTGGCACGGTTCGGGCACAAACCCCTCTCTGCAGCACTCAAGATCCGAGAGAGGATCCAGACACCCGGGATCGACTCCCCCCCGCTCCAGATCACCCCAGAAGAGCCGAAGAAGGGTCTCAAATGGGCCGCCGTGGAGGTCCCGTCCGGCGTTCGGGGGAGGATGTCCCTCTATGGCCCCATGATCGACGAGGCGGAGGCGGCAATCATCATCAACAATGCAGACTACTCCTTCGGGTGCATGGGATGTGCCAGGACAAACGAGCTGATCAAGTACCTTATCCGGAAACGGGACATCCCTGTCCTCGATCTCGAATATCCAACGACAGAGGATGAGGGTGTCGAGTTCGTGGCCGCAATAAAGAAGTTCCTGGATACGCTTGGGGCGGGTTCGCCATGACAAGGGTGAGGATTGCGCAGCTCTCATGCGGCCCTGAGTACAGCGGGGTGCAGAAGGAGATCGAGGCGGCTGCGGCTTCGGTGGATGCCGAGGTCTTCTTTCCCGACCTGAAACTTGCGGACATCAGGCATTCGTTCAATGAGTTCGGTCTCGAGGTGCGAAGCCCTGACCTCAAGCTCGCGATAGCCCGCGCCAAGGCGCTCGTGGAGGGGAGGGTCGAGGCAGACGCAGTCTTCATTGCAACCTGTTTCAGGTGCGCCGAGGCAGCAATCGTCAGGAACGAGCTTCGCCGCTACATCCATGAGAACTCCCGGCTCCCGGTGGTCAGTTACTCGTTCACCGAGCGTACCACCGCGGGGACACTCCTCACCCGCATGGAGGCCCTGACCACTATCGCCCGGAGAAGGGCGCTCCTTGCACGTGAAGTTCAGCAGGGGCTCACCATGGGCGTCGACTCCGGTTCCAGCACCACGAAGGCAGTGGTGATGCGCGACAACGAGATCATCGGCACCGGGTGGCTCCCCACCACTGGTGTCCTCCAGAGCGCCGACGATGCGGTATCCCAGGCCCTCTCTGCCGCTGGCGTGAAACGCGACGATCTGCAGGCGATCGGGACCACCGGATACGGCCGGTTCCTGGTCGGGGAGCACCTGAAGGCGGACCTCATCCAGGAAGAACTGACGGTCAATTCCAAAGGTGCGGTCTTCCTGGCTGATACCCAGAGAGGTCCATCGACTGTGATCGACATCGGGGGAATGGACAACAAGGCCATCAGTGTCCAGGACGGCATCCCCGGGACGTTCACGATGGGGGGTATCTGCGCAGGAGCGAGCGGCCGGTTCCTCGAGATGACATCAAAGAGGCTCGGCGTGGATATCACGGAGCTTGGTCCGCTGGCAATGAAGGGTCTCTCGCGCAATGTCCCCATGAACAGCTACTGCATCGTATTCGGCACACAGAGCCTGGTGAACGCCCTGGCCGCGGGCAGCAGTCCCGAAGACGTGGCCGCTGCCGCCTGCCACAGCGTTGCAGAGCAGGTCTTCGAGCAACAGCTCCAGGAGGTGGACATCAAGGACCCGGTGATCATGGTTGGGGGGACCTCCCTTATCCAGGGCCTTGTCCGGGCCATGGGAGACCTCCTCCAGACCGAGATCGTGGTCCCGCACCACTCCCAGTACATCGGCGCGGTGGGGTCCGCACTCCTGGCATCAGGGTTTATCAAGGGAGACTAGATGGAGGCAGTGGAGTATTTCGAGGTGGAATGCCCTGAAAAGGCCGGCGGAGAATACTATCGCCGCATCGCCGACGTGGTGCTCCTCGACCATAACCTCATCCGGGTGATCCAGAAACTGCACATCTTCATCGACCCCCGGGTCCCCCTTTTCATCGCGACCGGGATAACGAGGAAGCTCCCGGGAACTGTGAAAGTGCGCGATTTTTCCGATGTGAACAGGAAAGAGCGGAAAGTGACCATCTCCATCGGCGACGAGGCATACCTTGCACCGCTGCTGCGGATACTCTGGGAGAAGTTCGGAAAGGAGCGGGTCGAACAGCCTGACCGCTTCACCATCATGCTTGATATTGGCGACGATGAGTCGGAAGGTCTCGAAGAGATCCCGGTCTTTGACCCGAGCGAGTCCATCTACAAGGACCTGATTTACGCCCTGCAGGTGATCCAGCCAGAGGGGTTCAAGGTGCGGAGGCAGTATTACGGGAACGGGCGGTTCTATCTCGTCGCAAGCGAGGACACGCTCCCCGAGGATATCGAGGACATGGTCAGGGAGAAATTTTCGTTGATGGGGGAGCGCCTGTGATCCTGGTTCCTGTCACCTACAAGGGGGGCATCTACCGCCACGACGAGATCATTGACCTCATCGAGGATCTCGGCGGCTACATTATCCAGAAACACATCATCGCGCAGGAGGTCGTGCTCCAGGCACTCGTGCCAAAGGAGGACATAGATCTTATCCGGAAGGTGGGTAAGCCGCTTACCGGGGAGATCACCCCTTCACCCCTGGTGGGGACTGAGATCGCGGTGGTGACCATGTCGCTTGAGATCCATCACCTCCCCCATGCGTCATGCGACGTTGCTGAGTACATCCGCCGCTTCGGGGCCAAGACCAACATGGTAGGACTCGCAAGGGGCTTTGGGAAGCGCATCGCTCAGCTGAATGACGAGGAGAGGGATGTGATCAACGAGCATGACCTGGCAGTATACCTGCTCGGGGACTTCGAGACCTGCATCGAGCAGAAGTTCCCAGTCCTCCGCAGGGGAATCGATGTCCCCATTGTCCTCTGCGGTGGTCCGCGGGTAGAGGCCCTCAGGGCCATCATCGATCCACCCGTGGATGGATACGTGGGCGGGGTTGGCCGTTTCATGCACCGGACCAAGGAAGCCGAAGAGATATCAAGGCTTGACGACGTGGTGGCAGAAGTCACACGCGTGCTTGACAGGAAACGTGAGGAGATGGCCAAGGACCCACTCTCCATCTCCCCTGCACGCCTGATGGACATCATATCCGAAAAAATTGACGACATCCACGAAGTCCTCTCCCCGACCCCCATCACCGTGCAGATGACGGGGCTCCGGGTCAAGCTGCCATACGACGCGTATGCGTCACGGCTCCGGGCAACAGTGGTCGACGAAGGAGTGACGATCGGGGACCTCGCAGAGGTTTTACCCTCCCGAATGAGAGACTACATCCTCGTCAGGATAAAGCCATTTTCAGAGACCAACATGATGGTCTGAACGGGCGACATGTGGGAGGGAGGGCCCCTCAATCCCCCTCGTTCAGGCGGTGAATGTCCCGGCCATCTCGTAATACTGGTAATCTTTGTAGGCGAACGGGTTTGTCGTAAACCTCCACACTTTTCCGGGGCCAAGCGAGTTCACGCTTGCATATGCATTCCCGATGAGATTTCCGTTCGAATTGTACAGGTTGAAATACACGGTGATATGGTCGATGCGATAATTCTCGTCGTTCTTGATCTTCCCGCTGATGACCCGCTGCCCAGTGGCATCGAGATCATCTTTTATCTCTATGACTGAGAGACGGACCCCGGTAGTAGGACTCGTCACCATGTATCCGTACGGCATCTTCACGAAATACTGTGATGTCCCTCCCCGGACCACTGGCAGTACACCAATTCCTCCCTCCTCTGTGGGAATGCCGGCGGTGGGAGTCGTTGCAGGGGTGAGCGTCCCTGTAGGACCGGGGCCGGGTTCTGCCACGAAGTCCTGAGGCGAGATGCAGCCAGAAAACGAGAGGAGCACCGCCATTGCCACAAATAACATCAACCAGTGAATATTGCGCCATACCTTCATTCCGACCCCTCCCATGCACAAGACTCTCGGTTGCGCTGATATAAAAGGAATCGGTCGGTCCGTTCAACTGCGACTGCCTTAAAAAGGGGAAGAGGTGTCGTCCTTCCGGTGAGGGTCCTTCCAGGGGGTGCAGGTATTCCCCATGGGCAACAAGGACAACGAGAAAAAAAGGGGGGGGGAAGTGTGTTCAGTGAATTCGTGGGGGTGCGATGTCATCCGGGGCATTCTCCTCCACCAGGCGGACAAGCTCGTCGATGAGGGGCTGGAGGGATCCCGGTATCACGGTGTCCTCTGCGAGCACGGTCTTCCCATGTGCGCGGACCTGGTAGAGGAAAAGATCCGCACTCCCGGGAGCAGCCCGGTACTCGGAGGAGAGGGCCATGAACCCTGATTCCTGGAGAAGTGAGTTGAGGGTCCCGAGGTCTGCTTCAGAGAGTGTGAACCTGACAGAATACTCCTTCCGGGTCAGGGAAACGCTCCCGTCGGGATACACTTCCAGGTGGTCGTTCATCCCTGCAAACCCGCCGGTCCTCCAGAACTCAACGAGAGGTTCTGTTCTGTCGGATGCATCCGCAATACCGGGTGAAAAGACCAGTATCTCCTGGCCTGATGCGTCCGAGATCACGAGATTGCCTCCACTGATCTTCCAGGATGCTGCCTCCCCCAGGAGCTGCAGGTAGGTACTCTCCTGCTTCATGATCGTTCTCGACGCATCGAAACAGTACATTTCTGTCGAACCTGCAGGCCCGATGCGGAGGGTAGTGCCACTCTGCTCGAATGGTGCAAAATAGAGGTTACAGCCTGCGGTCCCGCTGACCCTGCCATCACTGGTAAACTCTGCCGTGATCGTAGTCCCCTGGATCACAGGGGCGACCGCAGCTCCCCTTGCCATGCCGGAAAGGGTCCATGGCCCGATGAGGGACTGGGAAGCCGACTTGTCCTCCCCCTGTCTTGCAGATATGGAGATGACGGTGACCGGAATTCCCCACATGTAGATGCCCAGGGTGTCAGGGACCGTTCTCGCAGTAAAAGAGACCTTCATCCCGTCAACCTGGAATTCTTTGTTCAGGTTCAGGGGGAGGTAAGACCTTCCATCAGCGGCGACGATGCCATAGAAGCCGCCCTCAAGGTCGATATACTGGATACGCCCCTCGGCCTTTACCTCTTCACCGAGAGGCATTGCCGTCAGGATTCGAAGGGATGTTCCCCACATGTAAATGCTGGCTTCCCCGCTCTTCTCCATGCCCGTGAACTTCACCCTTATCCCATCCACCTTGCAGGATGCCGGGAGGAGATCGGGGAGGTAACGGGCGCCGTCATCGGCGATGATGCCATAGAAGCCGCCCTCGAGATCCATGTAGACCACGGTCCCGGTGCCTGACACGAGGGATGCTTTCCCGACCGGGCGGTTGAATGAGATGTTCCTGCCAGGAACCGTCGTCGTGTTCCGTTCAGGGATGGTGAAGTTGAACTTCTGGGTGCCCGACACAATCGGAATTGTCTCACCCATGCCGCTTTCGCGCATGACAATGCCCGGGGAAGAGTGATCTCTCTTCCAGGGTGCGGCTGCACTGGCAATATCAGCGCGGGAATACGTAACCGGTGCAAACATGTTTCCTCCCGGCGTATTGCCAGGACTGTTATCCTGCATCCGGTGCGATGAAAATTTTTCGGTAAGATCGTATCTCATCGGTGCAGCCTGGACCGCTCCTATCGCTCCGAAACAAAGCGCGACGAGCAGCACCAGGCATGTGGAGTGTAGAAAAGGACTCCAGTTTACCATATATATCTCTCCTGGTCCTCAATTGTCTGGGAACCATCCAGATCTTTGGCGCAACTCGGATAAAAACATGACTTTCACTGCGAATTTTTTCACACCTATCGGGCCCTTGCAGCAGTATAATGAGTCCTGCAGGACGATATGTAGACTGGAAGGCTGCACATGAACGACCTTGAGGAGTTCGAACTCACCCTTCAGGAGATCGTATCCCGCGGTGGAGAAGAGATCGCAGAGGCATGGATGAAGGATATCGAGGTGGAGTACGGCCGTGCACCTCTCATCTTCAAACGGATGGCAGAACGGCCCGAGGTGCTCATATCCCACCTACTCTACAAGACCGCGGTGATAAAGACCAGTGCCATCGACCCCAAGTATACAGAACTTATCAGCATGGCGGTCGGTGCGGCTCTGCGCTGTCCGCACTGTACCAGCTACCACATGCAGGCTGCGGCGAAGAAAGGAGCTACCAGGGAGGAGATCCTGGAAGTGATCCTGATTGCAGGGATGATCTCAAACTCTTCGGTGCTGGCAAACGCGTACCGCATATTCGACGAGAAGATGTCCCGTTGCCTCCCCTGCGAGAACAGGGGGATCGATATCCCGGAACGCTAACACTCCTCCTGCCTCATCCCTGACTTTCCCTTTTTTTCGCGCGAAGAAAGGAGGCCCCCCCTCCCTTTCTGCAGGAGATCTTTTCTCCCGGCAAAGCAAAGCCCCTCTTCTACCAGGCCCCTGACATGCCTGTCCCGGTACCGGAGAAGGGCCCGCTGGACCTGTTTCTCATGTCCTTTCGGCACATGGACAGGATCGAGGGTGAGGGGATTGAGCCCGGTATAGTACATGCAGGTCGACACCGTCATCGGGGTGGGCGTGAAATCCTGCACCTGCTCGGTGTAGAGGTCGTGGTCGCGGATGAATACTGCGAGGTCGACCATGTCCCCGACAGTACACCCGGGATGGCTGGACATGAAGTAAGGGAGAATGTACTGCTTTTTCTCCTTTCCTTCCTGGCATTTGCTGAATGATGCAAGGAACCGCTCGAAGACTTCCTTTCCCGGCTTTCCCATCAACGCGGTGACTGCAGGGGAGGTGTGCTCGGGGGCGACCTTCAGGTGTCCCGATATGTGGTGCGCGCACATCTCGGGAAGGGGATCTTCGGGGTCTGCCACGATGAGGTCGTACCGCATGCCGGACCCGATGAAGACCCTTCTCACACCCGGCACTTCTCTTAAGCGCCTGAGAAGTGCCATCTGCCTCCGGTGAGAGGCCAGGAGGTTCGGGCACCCGACGCTGCAGGCCCTGTCAGGGCAGGGTCCTTCCGTCTGCCAGCGGGCGCACTCCATCCCGTACATGTTCGCGGTCGGCCCGCCGACATCGCTGATAATCCCTGAAAAACCCCGCATCCTTGTCAGGCGGATTGCCTCTTTTACGAGCGAATCGATGCTCCTGCTCTGGATTATGCGCCCCTGGTGATGGGTGAGGGCGCAAAAAGAACAGCCTCCAAAGCACCCGCGATGGCTGGTGAGCGAGAACCTGACCGGTTCCAGCGCCGGGACAGGAAGCGTATACGACGGGTGGACCTCCCGGGAATATGGCAGCTCATAGATGGCATCCAGATCCTGCGTAGAGAGAGGGAGCGCAGGCGGGTTCTGGATGATGATGGTCTTCGGGTGCCTCTGCACGACCGCCCTCCCCCTGAGAGGGTTCTGCTCGCGGTAATGCGTGGCAAATGCCCGGGCATAGGCGACTTTGTCGGCCGCCACTTCGGAGAATGGAGGTATCTCGAGAGCGGGGAATCCGCATGTGCCATCGTACTGCGCGGGCGGGACCCGGTAGACTGTTCCACGGATATCGGTCAGGGATACGGGGGGTTCTCCCTTATCGAGGCGAAGGGCAATCTCCCTGACCTGCTGCTCTCCCATTCCGTACACCAGGAGGTCTGCGGGTGCATCCGCGAGGATGGAGTGACGGACAGAGTCGGACCAGTAATCGTAGTGGGCAAATCTCCGCAGGGACGCTTCGATCCCGCCCAGCACGATAGGAATTCCGGGGAATAGTGCATGGACCCTGTCCGTATAGACGATCCCTGCCCTATCCGGCCTCCGGGGTATGCCCCCCGGGGAGTAGACGTCGCTTGAGCGCCTTTTCTTTGCAGCCGTGTAATTATTCACGAGAGAGTCACAGTTGCCGGGGCAGATAGCAAAGAATAGGCGGGGGTCCCCGAGCCGCAGGAAATCATCGTTGCCCTTCCAGTCCGGCTGGGCGATCACCCCCACAGTGAACCCGGCATCCCAGAGCACCCTGCCGATGATCGCGGTTGAGAATGAGGGATGGTCTACGTAGGCGTCACCACTGACAAGGATCACGTCGAACTGGTCGATTCGGAGGCCCTTTCCCTCCCCCTTGCTCATCGGCAGGAACTTCGGCTGTCTCCTCTTCATGGGGGATTCCCCGGGAGAAACCGGGGAAGGGTGAGCCCGGTTGTTTCGTCGTGAGTCCGGACCGTATGAATGCCATTGATCTCAAGAATGACCGCCTCCACCACGATGTAGACTCGCGCCTGTTCGCGGAGGCACCCTGCCAGTGAACGCGTTCCTCGTCCCACCGCCGAGTGAAGGTGGAGGTGCGGGCCGTCCTCTCCCCATGAGATAGTGCCTACCCCGAAGATATCCCACCCCCCATCAACCTTCTCCCAGTGAGGGAGGGGAGGGAGGACCGGTTCTTCTGACCCTGTCACCATCTGCCCCTTCCCGAGTGCCCCGAGCACCTGGACAGTCCCGCAGAAAATCTCCTTCTCCCGGATGCATTGCAAAAGTGTCTCAAGGATGTCTTCTCCGTGATCGATGCGGAGGACAAAGACCCGGCCAATGCGTCCTTCAGTGCAGTCCATGAAGACCTCCCCATACAGACGCCCCATACTTCATCGGCCACCCACTCCCCCGCCTCCGAATCCTCCGCCTCCCCCAAAAGATCCTCCGCCTCCGAACCCTCCCCCGCTTCCTCCGTGCGATGGCGCTGAGAATGCGAGGACGGGGATAAACGCGGTCCGGAGCCCCATCGCCAGCGGAACTCCAGCCTCTGGCAGGCTGATGTGGAGAGTCTCCATTGCCTTCTCCACCTTCTCACCCACCCCGAGCGCCGTCCCATAGACAAGCCATTCACCCCACATCGAGATGTCCTGGGGGCTGTACTGCTTGATCAGGGCCAGGTCTGAGAGGAAACGGGCAAACGAATCCCACTCCAGCTTCTCCTTGTACCGGTCGTCTTTCCAGTGACCAAAAAGCGTGGATGGGAATGCAAGGGCGACCCCGGACTGGACGATCACCCCGGCCCAAAGGACAACCGCGGGTCCAAGAATGGCTGCGAGAACGGGAACCACGATGAGCACCATCACTGAAACAGTGCAGAACGCGATGCCAACGAAGAGGAGAGGGAAGAGGTGGTCCCTCCCGTCGACGATATACTGCGAGATGAGGCGGGGATCTGACTTTTTCGTAACCCCCGAGAGCTGCTGCTGGTATCCAAGCATCCTCTTCTCCACCTCCCTGTCACTTCTTGCCAGGACCGCCATCTTCTGGAGGGAGTCCGAGTCGATGATCCCCTCCTCCTCGACGTTGCGGAGAAAGTCCAGCACCCGCTGCTCGTATGGCTCCTCCGACTGCCACTCGTTCACGTTGATGGTGATGCCTTTCCCTTCAGTCTTCTCTCTGATGGTGATCACGCGCCTTCTATGAAGGTCGAGGAGGGTGGCATAATACCCGTCCTGGTCGAACTCGATCGCATCCCCCTTGAAAAGGAGGTTCACTGCCCAGGGCTTCATCGCCGGGTTGGGGGTAAAACTCAAAAACTCTGGAACTGTGAACTCTTTCTCCCGGCCGAACCTCCTGTGAATGAGGAGGAGAAGGAGCGGGGTGAGGAATATCATCACGACCCCGGAACCGTAGAGTACCCATGCACCCAGGAGGGGGATTTGTTGGATGATGGAGTTTGCGGCCCGGGTCTTTCCCCTCACATCCTCAACGTAACTGGAAAAACCCGGGATGCCCGCTGCTTCAGCAGCCGGAAAGAGCAGCTCAAAACCAAGGGTCTCGTCTGCTGCAACACTCCCCGTGATCAACACCCCTCCGCCCTCACGCGTGACTGCAAGGCCTGGCGGATGGGGGAAGACTTCGCCGGCATACCGTTCGGGGATTCGGATCTCGACTGTTCGGAACGGGACATGCTCGTCCACAAGGCGAAGGTTCAGGTGAGCGTCAATGTTGTCATATTCAACAGGAGGATGGAGAACATACGTATACGAGACAGTATACTTTCCGGCTGGGAAATATCCGGGGTTGTAGATCCCGACCTCGTTTCTCTCGGCGCGGTCCTCGACAAACCGGATGTAGAGTGGATTATCGTCACCGAAGAGTGTGACCTTCCCGGACCAGTCTTTCATGTATCCCACGTTGCCTGCCGGATAGTCCATCTCCACGAACAGGATATACGGCGAGTCGAGCGGCTGGGATGAGAGCGAGTCCTGCCAGTATCGGTACAGCATTCGGTACTGCCCGCTGCTCTTCACCTCGTACGTATAGAACTCCTGGAACGTGCCGTCCTCATGGAGCGTGGCCCTGTACTGGTCAACGACCAGGTCTCCCTCCAGGAGTACGGGGATGGCCAGTGATACGAGTACTGCAGCTGCACCCAGCACGAAGCCGAGCACGATCAGGAGCAGGAGTTCTCTCGTCTCTCCCATGACCTGCTCCGTTCAGAACGCGATCTTGGGCGGTGTCTGAATGGCCTCTTCAAACTCCAGGTACTCGAGCTTGGACAGTCCAAGGATCCTGGCAACGATATTCGAGGGTATCACGTCGCGGAGGGTGTTGTACTGCTGGGAGATGTTGTTGTAGGTATACCTCTGGCGGGCGATCTCGTCCTCGACACCCCGGACCGCGTCCATCAGGTTCATCACCGTGGCGTTCGTCTTCAGGTCAGGGTAATTCTCCGCGACGGCAAAGAGGCGCCCGAGGAGGGAGCGCGATTCCCGTTCGATCTGGTTGAGGTCGCCGGGGCCGGCGCTCCCCACGCTCGCCCGCATGGCAGTGACCTTCTCGAAGGTCTCGCGCTCGAAAGCGGCGTAGCTCTTGACCGCACCCAGGAGCTGGTCGATCATGTCGAGTCGTTTCTTCATGGCCACCCGTATCTGGCCGAGTGTCGCTTCAGACGAGTTCTTCAGGCTGAAGAACCGGTTGTATATCCCGACAAAATAGAGCACCAGTCCAATAATTACGAGGAGGATGATGCCCCCTGCGATCCAAGGTATGAGATCCCCAAGTGCCATAACTTCACCTATCTCCCGCATATCTATTTAAGTCCACGTCCCGGAACGCCGCAAGAGTGCTCCTCCGCTCTGCAAATTCCGGGTGGTTACGCCAACTACACCGCGCTCATGCCGGCACGATCCTTCCTACCACCCGGAGCTTTCCCCCCTCCAGGTAATGGATGAGGATCGGTGCTCCCGGAGGATACACGAGTTCTTTCTCTGACCGGAGCGTGATCTCGGGTCTCTTCCAATCTCCGGAATTGTTCACGAATGCGATCCTGGCAGGGATGAACTGCATCCAGTGCCCAAGGTATACGATCATCTGCTCTTTCAGGGGCGCAGGCCAGTACCGGACCAGCTCGGCCCTCCCGTTCAGGATACTTGAGCACACGAGGGAGGGATTGGTCGAGAGGACGTATCCGCGGTCAAGGTCGACTTCCTCCACCCCCTTCAGCGCAAGACCCACCCGGTCCCCTGCCGACGCCTCGGAGACATCGTCGTCGTGCTTCTGGATGGAGCGGAGGTGGGCAACCTTCCCGGTGGGGAGCACCTTCATCTGGTCGTGCGCATGGATAGTTCCCTCCGCAACACCACCCAGGACCACGATCCCTACCCCCTTTACCGGGAAGTGATGATCGACAGGGACGGATCCTCCCTTCGACCCCTCGGCCGGTTGCGATGCGTTCGCGGCCTCTTCGAGGAACAACTCCCTCAGCTGCCCGTGGTCATCGGAATGGACCTGGAAATGCTCGACCACCGTGCCCTTGATGAGCGGGGCTACCTGTTCGGGGGAGAGGTAATTCCGGAGTACAAGGACTCCCTTTCTCACCTTCGCCATGTCCAGCATCAGGACGCACTCCCCGAACGCCGCATTGATCTCGTCGACGACGAGGAGAGCCATTCCCGCCATCGAGATGGAGAAGAAGAGAGAGGAGAGCTTTTCCGGGTAACGGCTCGGCTCGATATAGGTGACGGTGGTCTCGTCCCTCTTCTGGTTGTAGAACGTGATATCGGAGACGGTTCCTTTCTTTCCCAGATGGCCGGCATAGCCTTCCGGGCCGATGACTGCGACGGTGAGGTTGGGCATGTGGTGTATTATGGTTCTATTGAGTTTTTACTTTTTCATGCTCTCTGCGATACAAAATGGCTTTATCAGCAATCAATAAAAACCTCCAAGAGACGATTGAATCCATCCCAAAAAACCTGAAAAAGCGGGATAATTTCTCATCAATCTGAATTATTGAATGCTCAATGAACGGTTGCCGGGGGATCACTGAATGAGATACATATCCCCCTGAAAGTGGGAACGCCAAGATATCCCTGAATAAAACATTCTGAACCGAGAAACCTGCGAGGTTTGCACAATTACGATAATACGCAAGGTTCTGAGGATTGTATTCGTGATGCCCTAATATACCCCTCAATAATGAAATTAAAGGGTTTAAATTTGTTTGAAATATCAAGAGGCGCATTCTACATATACGGGAGATCTCTTTCATCGCTCTGGGCATGTCAAGATGTTCAACGCATTCGCGGAGAATGACAGTATCAAAAAAATGACTGCTGAATGGAGTATCGTAAATACTATAAGGTAATTCCTTCACGTTGTGCCAGGCCAATGCAAGCTCTCTCACGTCTTTATTTGGTTCTATGGAATAGACCTCAAATGCAGAATCGAGTAATCTCCTCGATAGGCTTCCATATCCTGCACCTACATCCAATACTCTCCTTCCATATACTTGATTGATTATCGTAGCATCCTGGGCTGCATTTACACGTCCATAGAGTGAATGTAGCTGTTTAAAAGAGTGTTCATCATCTGTGCGATGGTAAATATTCAAGCGATAAAGATCCTCATCTGATAGAGATTCTATTGGTATCGTATTGTTTTTCATCCTATCCCTTGTTTAATTTTAACCAGTCAATTCCAATTTCCTTTTAAAAACTTCACTTTAAAGATTTTTCCAATGATAACTGAATGATTTCGGATGCTTTTCCAAATTTTCGCTTTTGATTGCCCGTGCTCACGTTTAAAAAGGTGTGCAGGGACTTCCCTTACAGTATATCCGGATAGTATCATTTTCGAGAGAATTTCTGCATTGACCTCAAAATTATTACTTGTAAGAGGAATTGTCGAGAATATTTCACTTCGGTAAAGTCTGAAAATAGGACTGACACTGGTAATACGTTGGCCAAGCTCCAGGCAATATATATAATTGACCGCTTTTGAGAGAATTTTTCTCACTAAAGGGACATCCAACATGAGGTCGTCCTTCAGATATGGGGATCCTGAAACACAATCCACCGGGTTTTTCACATATTCGGTAAGAAGAATATCAATTTCTTTTGGTTTAAAAGTAAGATCCGCATCCAGCGTGATGATGATTTCACCTTCGCTCAATTCAATTCCTTTACGCACAGCACCTCCCATACCCACATTTTGCGGCATTTTATACGTCTTAAGATATAATTTCAACCTTTGTAATTCAGATATTTTCAACCAACTGCGATCTGTACTTCCATCATCAACAAGAATGACTTCGAAATCCATAGAATATTTAATAAAAATGTCCTCCAGGACAGGGAACAGATTCACAGGGTATTCCGCTAAAATATCTTCTTCATTGAATACGGGAATGATTATTGACGCTTTCCCCTTCATTCACGTAATACGTGCGCATTCGGTGATAATAAAAAAAACCTATGAGAATTACGAAATACATCGAAATTGCTCTGTCAATAACCGCAATTCCAACTGCAATTTCATATGGCACTCCCATTTCCATTAAAAAAAACGAGAGAGACCCTTCTGTTATCCCGATCCCAATTGGAATTTGCGACAGTAAACCTATCAGAACCGCCAACGAAAAGAAAATTGAAAGATGAATGATCTGTAAAGAATATCCAAAAGAATATGCAACAAGCCACAACCTAATGAATTCACAGCCCAATGCAAGAATCGTATATAAAGATACGTTGAATGCGATCCTCGGGGAAATTTTCCTGATTTTTATCTCGTCACTATTGAAAATCCTGAATTTTTTTCTGGCAATATTCTGGAAAAAATGGATAAATCTATCTGAAAAAAGATACATAACTCCAAGAAAAATAAGAAGAAATAACGTGAATTCCAATATAATATAGTATTTAGCCGAAAATCCAATGAAGAGAATCCCAACTGCAACTAAAAATATTATAATGAGTTCAAATATCCGTTCGTAAAATACCATCGAGATTCCATCTCTGAAAGGAACAGAATATTTTATTTTCATGAAGTCGGCCTTCATGAAATCCCCTATTCTCCCAGGGGAGACACCTGCTGGGAAAAAACTAGCTATTACGACTTCGGTTGATTCACGAAGACTTATGGGGAAATTATATTGAACACAGAGATACTGCCAGCGTTTGATCTTCAGAAAGATTGTCATTTGAGTGAATAGGAACGCCAAAAGAAGGACGGGGATGTTGATGGAAAGGAGGATTCCAGGGTTCTGGTATAAGCCTGATCTATAAATAAAAATTATTAATATTATAATTCCCACTGCGGCAAGAGTAAAATAGATAAGCCGCCGAAGGTTCATGGTTTAAAATCCAAAAAAATATCGTTATCCATCATTTCCATATCATTACCCTCGTTCATGTCCAGGCTTTTAATATCCAATTTTTTCACTCTGAAATTTGAAACAAATAAATTCCTGTATATTGACCCAGAAATGTGGCATTCTCCTTTAACCACCCGACAGTGTCTCCGGAGGGTTCCACTGCGAGAATGTCTCCTGTCATAATTACAAATATACGTTTCCCGGCATGCTCCTCCATAAACTTCTCAAGATCTCCGCTGTTTGAAGCGCCTAATTCCTTCGTATGGTCACGAGTTGAATCATAATAAAAATCCAAAGGTTGTTGCATGTATGACGGAAGGAGAACAACCACATCGCCATCCGTTGTGAATTGTTCAAATTCATTCGCGAAATCACGCCAGTTTTCCTTTGTCTGGACAGTGTAATACTCTGTAAGTATCGGGACGTTTACCAGGAAAATGCAGGCGATTATCGCATATACAACAATATTTTTCCTGAATATTTGACAGAATGCCCGTGAACAATACGCAATTCCCAGGAAGTAGAAAGGTATCATTATTATGAGGAACCGTGTTTGAAATGGCATGCGGTACGAGAGATAATAGCTTATCAGCAGTATTGCGATCACCGGGAGTGCGATTGAGACTCCCTTCATCTTTTCATGCAGGAATGCCCAGAGAAGCCCGATCCCAAAGAGTGAGATGAATAAAGCGGTTGGAATTATGTTAAATCCTGAAAGATCTGTAAAGGCATGGGATATTACATTCAATCCCTGAATTCCGAAAGTGGGGGGTGATGACGTCCTCACCAAATATAATTCCGCCGTCACTATCAGAAGCGGCAGGGTCACAAGGCCGAATGTGATCAGCGAGTAGATGATAGCCTTGATTTTCCCCAATCTGTTCTCTTTGGAGATGCCTGTTCCGAGAAGACCCAATCCTATCAGGACTCCAAATACGATTGAAGAATAAAAATGGGTCCAGAACGCGATACCAGAAAAAAGTCCAAATAAAACCCATTGAAGTGTTCTGCCATTTTTCATTCCCTTAAAAAAACACAAAATGGAAAGAGCGATCAGCAACAGGAGTAATGAGTATGCCCGTGCTTCCTGGGAATAAAAAATCAGGAATGGTGAGAAAGTGACGAGTGCTGCACAGATAATGCCGCAATTTCTGTCGGAAAATTCCTTTCCAAGATAATAAAGGACAGGGATTGTTATAATCCCCGCTATCGCGGGAATCAGCCTAAGAGTGATCTCATTTTTTCCAAAGGAAAGCATCAATGATTCGATCATGTAAAAAAGCGGGGGATTGAAATCACTGCCGGTTTTTATGCTTTCCCATAGAACTCCGAAGGGAAGCTTTGAAGAGTTATACGTCACAGCCTCGTCCAACCAAATCGAATTAAATCCAAGGTTATACAATCTCAATAACAGACCAAGAGCCGTGAGTAAGAGAAGGATCTGGATATATCTGTCTGACCGTATGGTCGCCTGAATAGAATCGAGATTCCACGCATGCTTGCGGGAATCCTCAATCATTTTTCCTGAATTCAAATCACATGGAGGAATCCCTGGAGAGGGATGTCCCCTGCTTTTCCGGTGACTTGTCATTGCATGAATACTCGATCCAAAATATTGATAAATATATCTGGTTTTCATCGAATGAATTCTGAGCGTTTCAAGGGTTTTTTTCACCGGTTATATTGAATTATCTGCTTACCTGATGAGTGTCTTTATTAGACGAATCTCAATAACATCTTTCATATCCAGAATTCCAACTGTGTCTCCACATTGGGTTGCAGTTATCTAAAGCAGGACTAAAACGGCCGGTGTTCAACCAGAAACGGTGACTGCAGCGCCCTGAGAAGCTCGTCCTCGTTTCGCACCACCCTGGATGACTGCTCGAGCATAAGGTTCACGTGCTCATGTGCCCCCGCCCTCCTGAAATCCGTCCTGACAGATATGACCGGGGTGCCGCTGGCATAGGCATACCCCATCTCCCAGGAGGTCCCGGAATCGGCATCCGCACCGTCGATGACTGCAACCACCACGTCCGAACTGGAGAGCGCCTCGCAATGGCGTGAAAACATCTCCCGCTGGGCCTCCTCGGAACGGCAGCACCCCTCCTCACCTGCTTCCTGCGGAAGGTACACTGAGAAGAGGTGATCGGCAAGCATTTCGGAGAGCCAGGCATTAAAACGCCTCTCTGCCGTTGAAAAGAGAGGTGCGGCAAGGTAGATCCGGAAGCAGGCGAATGTGAGGACATCGATCATGGGAAGATCGGGGAACCGATCCAGGAACACGCCTTTTCCGGGACGCCGTGACGGACCCGCATGGTCTGCGCCATAATAGGTGGTGTCGACCCCGCATGTAGGGGAGGAGTTGACCCCGATGCAGCAGAGGGGCCGGCCACGTGTCGTGATTACCTCCCGCACCTCTTCTTCAAGCTGGTCGATGAGGCGTGAGAACTCGGTTGTGTTGAGCCGGTCGAGAAATGTGCCGGGGTCGCGATCTCTTCCGAGGTAAAGGGTTTCTGGGCACGGAAGGGGAACGATCTCGATTTCGAACATCCGGCAGCGCTCGATTGCCTTTTCAAACGCCTGGAGATCCGTGCCCCTTGTGATCCCGCGTGCCCGGAGTTCGGGGTGCAGGATACATGGGCACATCAACACGTACATTGATAGAGTGGTAGAGGCGAAGAGGAGATAGATGATTCCCCTGTATGCATTCAGAGACAATTCCTGCGACCCGCGAAAGTGCACCATCAAACGGATGGAACGCTCCGGACTCGTGCGGGTGCTCTCGAAGATCTCCAGGATTCCCAGGAACACCCTTCTCCTGGACCCGAGGGCCGAGCAGGCGCTCTCTCCGGCTGACCGCCCGGTCCGCTCAATCACGGCACTCGACTGTTCTTGGGAGGTGCTCGATAAGATCCCGTCGGGTTCCTGGAGGAGGCAAAGAGCTCTCCCCTTCCTCGTGGCTGCAAACCCCGTAAACTTCGGGAGGCCGTGGCGGCTCTCTTCGGTGGAGGCGCTCGCTGCTGCCCTCTTCATCCTCGGCGAGCAGGACCAGGCTGCCCTCATCCTAGGGACCGCGCCGTGGGGAATCCGGTTCCTCGAGCTGAATGAAGAACCTCTTGGACTCTATGCCGGTGCAAAGGACAGCAGGGAAATTCTCGAGATCCAGGGCTTCTACATCTGATTCGTCGCAGCAGAGGTAGGGATCGTGACAACAAGATGCCCGAGAAGCACCCCTCCTGCTCCCCTGATGGGTGATATTTCCGCGTCAAATAGATCATCCCTTTCCCCTACCCGTATCCTGACAGTGGGTGATCCATCCCCATCCATCCCTGAATAATCCAGATACTCCCTGATAAGTGGGTTGTCATCGGGATGGCAGAACTGGGAGAGTTCTTTTCCGATCAGCACGTTCTCACTGCTCTTTGCCAGTGCGAGAAACGGGGAGTTCACCATTCTGATACGGGCTTTTCTGTCAAGGATGGCCACGCCCTCCCTGAGGTGCGCAAAGGCAATCTCCAGGCATGCAAGGCTCTCGCGCTCTCCTCCCCTGGATTCCCCGGAAGAGCCGGGTGTCCAACCTTCCACTTCCGGGTGGGGGTGCATGGTCTCCCTGGCTTTTTTCCACTCCGACATGTCACGGAATGACTCGATCGCGCCGATGATGTTGCCGTCCCGGTCAAAGAGGGGGGTTGCTTTCCCCCAGAGATATATCCCTTTCTCGTCATGGCTGCCTGGGATCAAGGACTCGACAAAGATGCTATCCCCAAACCTCCTGATGCCCGGGTACGACTTTGCCAGTTCGTGTGCGGGGAGGTCGAGGATGTCGACGAGGATAGGCCGGGTCCCCCCAAGAAACCCGAATGCGAACTGGTACGAATCAGAACCGAGGACGTCGCTGCTCTTGACACCCGAGATAGTCTCGAGCGCCCGGTTCCATGCAATGACCCGTCTTTCGCGGTTGAGGATGAATGTAGGGTCCGGCATAAACTCGATGGCGTCCTGCAGCTTCTCGTGGGTGGTCTTGAGGGCTTTTTCGATCACTTTCTGATCCGTAATATCCATGAAGGTGCCCATCCCACAAAGGATCGCTCCCCTTTCGTCCTTTACCTGCGTTGCCGAGACCTGGAAGAACCGCAGCATCCCTCCAGGCATCTTCACCCGCAGCTCCCCGCTCCACCTCCCTTCTGCAATGAGCATTTTTTTCACGTCATCAACGGGGGGAACAGTCTCTCTTGCAATCTTCCAGAATTCATCAATGTGATTCTGAAGCATCTCATCCAGGCTTTTTGCGCCAAAAATGCTCAGGAACGCTTGGTTCGCGTAGATGAGATGTTCGTCGGCATCGAAGATGATGATGCCATTGATTGCCGATTCGATCGCGGTGTTCTTGATTTGAATCTCTTTTTCGGCCTCCACTTTCTCGGTCATGTCGATAAACGAGGACATCATCGCGATGGGTGTGCCATTCTTGTCCCTGATCAGGTTGGCGGTATGGTGGGTATGTACCCGGCTCCCATCCTTCCTGATTACAAGGATCTTTCCTTTCCATATGCCTCCCTCTCTCAAGACCTTTAGCACGTCTTTTACTCCGGGCCCGGGATTGAGAGGATTTCCGAGTGTTTCTATGTGGCATCCGAGGATATCTTCCAGGCTGGGTATTCCGAATATCTTCAGGAAGGAGGCATTTGCGTAGGTGATCCTGCCATCGAGCGTGGCGAGTCCAATCCCGTTGATGGAGGAGGCAATCGCCATGTTCATGACGAGGAGGTTCTCCTCTGCATGTTTCCTCTCGGTAATGTCCCTTCCCACTCCCTGATATTCCACGAGCTCTCCTGAATCGTTGAAGATTGCCCTGTTCGTCCACTGCTGCCATCGGATGTTCCCTGCAGGATCGAGAACACGCTGTTCATGGGAAAGGAACGGGTGCTCATGGTCCAGCGAGAGGATATTCTTCTTCACCACGTCCCGGTCGTGCTCATAGACTTGCGAGAATATATCCGTGCCGATGATTTCCTCCTTTTGGCGTCTTACATATTGGCATATTGCATCGTTCACGAACGTGAACCGGAAGTCCGGTTTGAACCGGCAGATAAGCTCAGTCTGGTCCTCAACAATTGCCCTGTACCTGGCCTCGTTGATCTTCAGCTTCTCTTCATACGAACGTGGAAGAGTCACATCCTCAAAGATCAGGGTGAATCCCCTGCTTCCATCGTCAAAGACGGTTGGGACAACCTTCAGGGCAAGGAAATACTCCCGACCATCCTTGGTGAAACTGATCTCCTGCTTCCCTTCATCCATCCGCCCGGAATCTGTCAGCAATTCACCAAGGATGGTACCTGAAATTCCAGGAATCTGGGCCGCCCTGATATCATTTCCGAGAAGTGTGTCCCTTTGCAGGGAGAAGAAGGAGAGGAAATTGTCATTCACATCGATGATCTTTTGTTCCGTGTCCAGGATCAGTATCAACTCGGTTGCAAACTTCAGCATAGAGGAGATAGGGACCCGCTGGGAGAGGGAGTAGACCTTGGCATTGCCATACAGCCGCATCTCCACCTGCCCGGTGATGAGAAGGATTTCAAGGTACTTTGCAACTGAATTCCGGTTGAGCTTGAGCATCTGCGAGATGTCCGAGATTGTCAGCCCTTTCGGACGGCTTTTGAGAAGCCTCTTTATCCTCGTGATCTTCTCCTGGTCCAGGATCATTACAGTGTTGTGTTCCCCCTCACCCCCCAATAAATATTTGCCAATCAATAAAAATCAGGTAATTGGACTTCTTTTCGGAATAAAATGCAATACATGACAGCAATGCCGGGAATGCCTCTAATATCTGCATGAATTTCAGACGCGCTTTATCCCACAACCTTTTTCTCTCCCAGTGTGTCACATGTGCACATGGAGCACACGGGAAAGCCTGCTGAGATTCTCCTCGTCGAAGACAACCCAAACGACGTGGAGCTTATCCTCCACGTCTTCCAGTGGTGCAATCTCTCAGACCGGGTCCATGTTGCCTGGAATGGAGAAGAGGCGCTTGACTATGTATTCGGAACGGGCCCCTACAGGGGACGGGACATCAGGGGCCAGCCCCGTGTCATCCTCCTCGACCTCAAACTCCCGAAGGTAGATGGAATCGAGGTTTTGAGGCGCCTGAAAGAAGACGAGAAGACCCGCACCATCCCTGTCGTGGTACTGACCTCCTCCCGTGAGGAACGGGATATTGTGCAGAGCTATGACCTTGGAGTAAACAGTTACATCGTGAAACCGGTACAGTTCGATGAGTTTGCAAATGTCATCCGCGAGATGGGACTTTACTGGAGGATGATCAACCAGCCCCCTGTCAAGGACGAAAAATAAGAGCAAAGGACGGGTATTTTCTCCCCGCGCCCCTCATGCATCTCGCCGGGCATCTCTCTCCTTCACCGGCTTGCCGGAAAAGATCGTGTCTGCTACTTCTTTTGTGCTTCCTCTTCCATGTACTGCCGGATCTTCTTCTCCTCCCATTCGCTCGAGAAGACCCTTCCTTTCCCAAACACGCGTGATCCGTGGAATACCACCGCGATTCCCCAGAAGATGGTCACCCAGTAGAACCACCATTGTCCCGGGGAGGTGAGGATATTCACGAGGAACAGCAGGACATTGATGAAAATGAAGATCCCGAGATGTGAGTAGAATCCCTTCACTTCACCGAGTCGTTTTTCAGCCCTTTCTCTTGCTTCGTCTGCCATTGAAGCCTGCACACTCCTGTTTGTTTCTCTCATTTCTGATTAAAAAAATGTGATCGTTGACCCGGGCCTGGGCGCGCCAGCTGATCCATCAGCGCCATCTCAATCATTCCTGGCACTATATCGTGAAATCACTTATGAGGTGTATTCCAACACTGCATCACTTTCATGCACCAAGCCTGGATCCGGTCTTTTCATCCATTGTAATGGTGACGGTCAAAACAATTCCTGAGAAATTCCTGCTTTCGGTGCTCGCTTGCATTCACCGGTGGCTTGAGATACCCTGACTCTGGGGTCTGGAGCGCAGGGCAGAAGGGACAGAGGGCCGCATCCACGTCATTTGCTTTCGTCCTGACAGGGCAGTAATACACCCCGTCTATGCTCTCGACCCTGTCTCCGCCGGGAAACGGCATTCCGACCGGATGGCCCGGAATGCCCTGTACGAACATGCAGAACCCGCTCAAAAGGTACTTGAGAAACCGGATCCGGTTCTCCTCGGGGTTCCCTGTCGCGCAGTGTGCGGATACCATCCTCCAGTAAGCCGGGTGGTGTGCCGGCAGCCTCTCGTTCATCGACGAGAACACCCCCTGCTGGTTCATCAACCTCACGTTCTGGTAGGTCCCGTGGAGATATCCTGTGATCGTCTCCTCCAGAGTTTTCCGGTAGACGGGGCTGATATCCCGTATCTTCTTTGAGAAGTTCCATCTCATCCGCTGCAGGTCCCGGGGACTGCAGGCAAGCACGAGTCGGGCAATACCCCTCCCCAGTTCGCCACCTGTCGCGAAATCTGCGAGCTCTTCACATTCTTTCTGAATAGATGACGTATGCATCGGGTCGACCCCATCTCCCTGGTTCTTTCCTTGCTGACATGTGAGGGGTGTTCCTCTTATTCACGACTGTTTTTAGGTGTTTACACTGGTTCTCATTCTCTTAGTCTCTTTCTGGATTCATGTATTCTCCGGATCTTCTCAATCGTGTTCACTGGCAAGGAGATAGTATGCGGCAAGGCCTTTCCATTCACCCCAGCATTCCGCGATGGCCCGCACCTCTTCGGCCGAAATCCTCTCCCCCGGGAAGTATACCCTGGCAGTCGCTCTCCTGACCCCAAGATCATCTGCCGGGATGGTGTCGATCCTGTGCATGCCCCGCAGGAGCACGAACTCTGCCGTCCACCTCCCAACGCCACGCAGTTCACACAGTTCCTCGATGATCCGGCTCGAATCGCGAATATTTTTCATGGACTCAAGATCCAGCGTTCCTCCCGCCACCATCTCTGCCGCGTTTTTGATATACTCCCCTTTCCTTGCCGAAAGACCGCATGCCCGGAAGTCTCCGATGGTGCCCCCTGCAAGGTCCGAAGGTTCCGGATAGGAGAAATACGTCATTCCCCCAACCTCCATCTGCTCCCCGAAGCGCCTTACCATCCTGGC
>LAHU01001062.1_pt1 | contig 26725 bp, 25 predicted proteins | sample 329631 | NCBI WGS metagenome assembly LAHU01 (sample SAMN03275698, study PRJNA271635) | activated sludge metagenome | isolation source: sample C-0 Zero hour mixed sludge faded in reactor as a methanogenic...
AGCTTATTAAGTACGGTACCGACAAAGATCGCTTTTTGAGGAAGATTGGTTTAGGTGATTAGTCAATTACATCCTTAAAATGAGAAAAAGGAAAATGCTGGTCAATCCTTCCCTTTTCCTCCCGGGTATGTACATGCCGGTTACATTGGCCGATGACATTCTTCTTCGCCCTGTCAGGACCAGAACGGGATGTACTTCCGGGTCCTGTTCGATCGGTTTTCCGGATCATAGAGCCTTATCAGGCCTTGGTCCATGGTGTCTTTGATGATCCGGGATGCCATGGGATAATTCTGGTCATCGATCCCCAGCCTCTTCCGGAGCGTTGCGTTCGTCATATAATCCCGGCAGACCCACCTCAGGCAGCAGTGCTGGTAGCAGGCCCGGATCTTATCCACTCTTCCCATCTCACTGATGTTCTGATGGCCGAACAAGGTTACGCGCATGAAATCTCGATCCTCAAGGAATTCCGGTGCAGGCAACTGGAAGACCTCGATACAATCGATTACGCGGTCAATCCCGCTGCCCCGCTCTTCACAGATATTAATGCGGCGCATCACCGATGCCAGTTTCTCATTCCTCGACCGGGGTGGATGATCGATAAACCTGTCCGGGCTGACGAGGGGTTTGCCGGGGTTCGAGATCTCCATCCTCTTCTGGAAAACCTCGACCATCGGCCCGGCACCAGCTATAGAAAAGTCCTGGTGTATCAGTGCATTAGCAACAATTTCACGGATAGCCACCTTCGGGTACATCTTTCGCTCGACACGCAATGCATCCTTGATGACCTCATTGGAAGGAACCTGATCGCATATCCATTCAATAGTTGATTCAAACGATGCGGCATATCCGCCTTTTACGATGTGCTCCCTTTTTGCATTCAGGCGTCCATCGCCATCATATATAATATCTCCCGTGTAACAACCGTGCATTGACGCCGGATCTGGCGTTTCGTCGGAAGGATCTCGTCTTCGATCCCCTTTTGGACTTCCTGAACCCGGTCAAGGTACTTCTTCACCGTATTCCGGGATATGTTGAGTTTTTTCGAGACTTGTCTGATGGAACCATACACGCTATACAATTCAATAATGCGTCTTACCTCGTTCATTTTCTTCACCCACTCCTCCCTCCTGATCCATTCTTTGTTCGGGAGGACTTACTTTGGGTGGATCAGTTTTAGAGTAGTATTTCTGTGTTTAGTGGATCAGTTTTAGAGTAGCGAAAACATTTGTACAGGGGAACTGGACTTTCTTCAAGACTAGTATATCACAGGATAGAAGTTCATAACGGTTCAATCAGCAATCCCTAATTCATTAATTTAAATATTCATAACATTTAAATGTTTAATAAAATAAAAAGTATTTGGGATGGGAACTATTACCGTCTGCATCGATGATGCAACAGAGCAGCGGTTTCGGGAAGTTGCCCGGCGCAAACTTGGCAATAAGAAAGGAAGTCTTGGACGGGCGACTACCGAAGCCTTTGAACTATGGGTTCAGAAGCAGACCCAGGAAGAGATCGCACGCAGTGCACTTGCACTACTCGAGCAGGGCTTTGATTTTGGAAGATACACGTATCGGAAAAGAGAAGACCTCTATGACGACCGCACCAGCTCTTGTTGACACAAATATCCTGTGTTACGCCTTCGATACCCGTGACCCGGAGAAGAGGACATGTGCAAAAGGCCTCCTCGAACGATGCTGGCGTGGGGATGAGCGGTTATCGATATCGGTCCAGAATCTTGCCGAATTTTCTGTTGTCGTGACAGAAAAAATCGAACGCCCGATCCCGCAACCTGTCGTCCGTAAATTTATCGTTGCGATCTCAGCGTTTGACGGCTGGAACGTAATCGGGTATACTGCCGAAACGGTCCTTACCGCACATGAGATTAAAGAGCGTTGTTCCCTTCACTTCTGGGATGCACTTCTTGCCGCCTCCGTGAAGGAGAATGGGATTTCTACAATCTATACGGAGGACCATCACTTTGAAAAGGTGCCTGGGTTGACGGTGATCAATCCCATTGAGGCTGGATAGTATCTGCATTCACTACCGGATACCTGGAATGAAGGCTGCTGAACTGCAGATCGGAGGGTTGGAAAAAATCCTTTTTCGGCATTGAACCATTTTTTCATCATTCCTTTCAGAAATAAGAATAGCCCCGGACAATTATACCCATTTCAATTTATGGCCATAATGTCGGAATCTCTTTTTTCCTCGCCAAGGCCATCTACCCCGACCGCTTCGCCGACATCGACCCGGACGCCGTCCGCAGGGAATACGCAGCGGAATTCGGCATCGGCGATAAACCGGGCGTGGAATGGTCCTGCCCGCCGTTCGAACCGGTGAACACGACCATCGCAGGGGCCAATGCAACGGCGGGGGTTACGACGGGCGGGGGAATGCTCATGGATTATTTCATTTATAACTACCCAAAACTGAGTCTTCCAGTACTGCCGGATTTAATCTTATCGGGCATCCTGGTTCACGAAAGCCTTATCTTTTCGTTGAGAGTAAAGTAGTATACTCATGTCTCAACGAAAATTTGTCGACCGCACTACCGAACTCCGTTTCCTCGATGAGCGGTACTCCACAGATACTTCGGAGTGCATCGTTCTCTACGGCAGGAGACGGGTAGGGAAGACCGCCCTGCTGGTGAGGTTCCTGGAAAAGAAACCAGGCATATATTTCCTTGCATCCGAGGAGGGAGATACCCGGAATATCCGTGAATTTGCACACCATGCAGCATTGTTCCTGCATGACCCGGTCTTCGAACAGGCGCAATATTCTGACTGGCACGCTCTCTTTTCTGCATTCGTTCACCATACCGGGTTTGACCGCCGTGAACATGACGGGAAGGTCGTGCTGGTCATCGACGAATTTCCCTACCTGATCGCGAAGAATTCCGCGATCCCTTCCATATTCCAGAAATGCTGGGACGAAGTCCTCTCCGCAGCGCCCGTGATGTTGATCCTGTCAGGGTCTTCGGTCAGCACCATGGAGACCGACGTGCTCGGTGCATCAAGCCCGCTCTATGGCAGGAGAACGGGACAGTGGCAGGTGCAGCCGCTGGCATTCCCCTGCATCCGGTGTTTCGTCCCGTACTCCCCCGAGGAATGCGCGATGACCTGGTGTGTTCTCGGCGGAATACCCGCATATCTCCTCCAGTTCAATCCACGTCGTTCATTCTGGGAAAATATCCGTACCTCGATCCTTTCACGCGGAGCATACCTCGCGGCGGAAGGGGACCTCCTGATGTCCTACGAGTTCCGGGAACCGGCGAATTACCGGGTGATATTCAGGGCGCTTGCATCAGGATGCACGACCCTCGGTGACATCTGTAATGAGACCGGGCTCGACAAGGGGATGGTCTCCAAGTACCTGAGTGTGCTCATCCGGCTCCATATTGTTCTCGATGAGATCCCGGTGACTGCATCGCCGGGATTCCGGAGACGTCATTACCGGATTGCGGATCCCTATCTCTCGTTCTATTACCGGTATATCGTCCCTAATCTGATCGATCTTGAGGCAGAACGAAGCGATGAGGTGCTGGAGAGGATTCGTAATTCTTTTCCGGAATATGCCGGCAGGATGTTCGAACTCCTTGCAGCGGACCTCATCAGGAAGAAAATACTCTTCCCCGACATTCATTTCACGAGGCTCGGGCGGTGGTGGCACCGGGAACAGGAGATAGATATCGTCGGTCTCGACGAAGGTTCAGACCGCATAATGTTCTGCGAGTGTAAATGGAGCGACCTTTCCCCCTCTGAAGTCAGACAGGTCCTGTCCAGCCTTGAAAGGAAAGCAGCAGATGTCCGGTGGCGGAATGATCAGCGTCAGGAACTATACTGCCTTATCGGGAAGCATATAGGTGGCAAGGAAGATCTCCGGACAGAAGGGTACCGGGTCTGCGATCTTGACGATATTCCGCTGGATTTACATGAATTATAATCTTTACCAGATGAAATCACTCATATCGATTATCAACCTGGCGACCCCTGCTCCCGCGATGGCAGCATACGCCGGCGTTTCACAGACATCGATCCGGATATCGTCACCAGTGATATGAGAAGGGGTTTGGATTTCTTTTTTAGAGAACGAATGGAGGTGTCCTGCATTTCATCCACACCTCCGGGTGCAATCTCGGCAGGGTCAGCACCATGGTTTTTATCTTGGCGGGTATGCAAGGTTGTGCAGCAACGTATTTGGATAACCCTGGTATCCGGGGATTTCCTGCAGCCTGAACACGATCCCGCGAAATCATGGAAAACCGGAATGACCCATCGCCGGGCGAAACCCGATACGGTCATCTCTGCTGACGATACTATCATTGGATCAGGCATCCGAGGGATCGTACGCAAATGGAAATAGGATTTTCTGGCCGGCAGGTCATAATTTCTGAGAAATACATAACTCTTCTCGACAGGTTCGTCCTTGATTTTGTGAATGTTCTCAAGGAAAAGACTTCATATGTGATAGTGAGCGGGTATCTGGCGGTCCTCTTCGGGAGATCGCGGGGGACCGAAGATATCGACATCCTCATCCCGCACATGGAGGAAGACACGTTCGGAGTCCTGCATATGCTCCTCCTGGAGGAGGGATACGAGATCCTGAACGCTGAAGGCGAAACTGGCCTGTATGATATGCTGAAGGGCCGAATGGGGGTCCGGGTAGCGAAAAAGGGCCAGTGTATCCCGAATATTAAGTTGAAATTCATCAAGGACGATATCGACCGGTGCGTGATGAAGGACCGCCTTGATATCCGGTTTGGCGGGGAGTCTCTCTTTATCTCACCGGTCGAGATCCAGATCCCTTACAGGATCTTCCTAGGGTCCGAGAAGGATATCGAGGACGCAGTGTATCTCTGGGAGATATTCAGGGATTACCTTGACCGGGAGAACATGAAAACCTGGATGAAACGTTTTTCTGTCAACGGGGAAGACTATGGAATCGGTCCCTGACCGGAAAGCCCTGCGCGAGGAGCGCCTTGCGTTTGTCCGCCAGTACGCAGCATGGGTGAAGGAGACCCCGAACCGCGAATGGAGCAGATCGCAGGCCATACTTATCGACAGTCTCATCATCAATGCCCGGAACATGCCCCTGTCTCCCAGGGTATATCGTGAACGTGTCACGAGGAGGAGAAAAGAGAGACCGGTGCCCGTTTCGAGGGAGAGTGAGTCTGGAAGATGAAAGCGCCGGTTACCAGACTGAACCCGCCTGCTGCCGCGAGAGGCCACAGACGATTTTTACGACTGGACCCCGCGATTCGTCATTGATTCCGCCCTTTTACTTTGATATAATCCATTATCCGAGGACTAATAATTTCGTAGAGCATGAAGTAGTATACCCGTCTCTCAACGGGATACCCTGGACTGTCTTTCATGGAACTGGTGCCGTGTCCATCCAGGCATTTTCCATGTGCATCCCCTCGGTCGTCGTCACATGTAATTCATGGGGTCGAAATCCGGGAGTGATACAACTTCTTTTTCTGTAGGAAAATACGATTCGACCTGGGCTGACCAGCCACTAAAAAGACCCTGTTACCGGTTCGGACCGGTCCTCTTCACCGCTCGAATAGAATCGTCCCCGTGGAAAGAGCTCTCTTCACAAGCGAATTATCCAGTTCCTTCATTGTGTAAGGAAAGACATCACCCGCTATACCGATACCTGCGAATGCATCGAGATACTGTGTTATCCTGTCAATGAACCGCCGTGAATCGGACTTCAGGACGATGAGGATATCGATATCGCTTCCCGGTACGGCTCGTCCCTCTGCAAACGAACCGAAGAGGACGATTTTTTGGACATTTGTATCGCTCTGGAGGCTCTTCATCCCCTCATTCAGGCGATGGTCGATATAATCCCGGTCAAGCCAGTATGTCTTCACAGAACCGTAGGACCTCTCCCGCATTGCGGATTGCTTCATCTGCGTCCTCCAGATCGAAGTGATCAGCCGGGGTACCTTCTGCCATCCCGTCCGGATATCGCGACAGTATATACAAGCCGTCCAGATTTTTTGCGGCTTTCACTATCCCGCTAGGTACTTCAACCCATTCGTCCATCAGGCCACGATGCAGTGACCCGATTCCATGGCCTATGGCAGAACCGCCCTTCGCTTGGTATACCGCTTTCACCGCCTATTCCGCTGCCTGCTGTCAAATGAAACATACCTATTCGAGAAATCCGGCTTCGCGGGTTTTATAGGCCATCTCCAGGTCACGCCGTGCCTGTTTCATCCAGTCAGCACTTCTTTCTGCCATATTCCGGGATCTCTCATTGGATGTGATTATGAATATCAATCGTCTGAATAAGATATAATCACAGGGGAACAAATCAGCGAAGAGTATATCCGGTTGTTCAGAAAATGGGGATTCTCACAGGGGCATCTGAAAGGGAGAGCGGGAAATGTAGCAAAGATCCGACAATGTTCATTTCCCTGTGACTGATTCGATTATCGAGGACAAACAAACCGGTATGACCCGTTGGGAACCAATATCTCAAACCGAGCTCCTTTTCCAGCCTCACCCGTTTCACTGATAATAATGCCTGTGAGCGCAAGGATCTCGCGGGCCAGGAAAAGGCCATAACCCCTGTTTTTACCGTATCCCAGTTCAAATATTTTTTGCTTCTCATCGTATTGGACCCCCACACCGTTGTCTTCATACATAATTGAGAGACCAACTGGCAATTCGGTGCATTTTACCCCGACTTCATCCACGTGGCCACCATGGCGGATTGAATTGGTATTGATAATTGAAAAAACGTTCTCAAGCATGATATCGGCATATATCTCCACGCCGGGACAATTAATAGTAACCCTGGTAGCCGGCGGGAATTTCATTCTTGACAGAATCGATCGCACGTCCTGCCACTGGGGCTCCCTGGTTCCAAGGTCCTGGAAAGTGCGTATGAATTCGATCTCGGAAAAGATTTTTTCCGTTAATTGTTCCAGTAATCCCATTATTTCAGCTATTTTCGGGTCCATTTTGATCGTTCTCGTAAAATCCAGGTACCCTGACATGCTGGTTAAGACATTGACAATATCGTGCTGCACGATGCTATTGAAGAAATTCATTTGACGTTTTACCCGTAGCAGTTCGCATTCGGCTTTTTTTTGTTCTGTCACATCGTGGACCGTACCTTGGAACCGTGCAATCGTGCCATCTGTCTCTTTAACAGCGATTGATGAAAACAGAGTATGTATAATAGTCCCGTCCTTTTTCACCATGTCGATGGGATATTTACCGGAATATCCATTCTCGGTGAGAAAGGCAATATGGCTGTCCCGGTCACCTGGACGTGCATAAAAGTCCCGGATATTGGATCCTTGTAGATCTTCCCTGCTCGAATAACCAAAAAAGCGGACGGCAGAATCATTGAAGTCCAGCCATTCCCCATCCCTGGATGTGATGAATATGCAATCCATAGATGTAGCGAAGAACTCATGGTATGTCTTCTCCCTCTCCTTAAGTTCTTTCTGATTCCTGGCAAGTTCTTCGTAATTATGACGCAATTCTTCTTCAATTGCCGCAATCTCTTCATATGCACTACTCAGTTCTTTGCGTTCACACTTCAGTGCCTCTTCCATTTCTTTCAGTTCGGTGATGTCCTGGCCAACCGACTGGTATTCCACGCACACCGCGTTCTCATTGTAAATAGCCCTGTCATTCCACCGCACCCACCTGATCCCGCCACGAGGTAGTATTATGCGGTGTTCGATCGTTTTTATCGGGTCCTCACAGGTCAGGGAGGAGAAATGTTCTCTCAAAACGTCCTGTTCTTGCGGGGGGACCCGGGGGACAAACTGTGTTCCCACTATATCTTCTCGTGTCGTATCAAAATACCGGCAATACGCCTCGTTCACGAAGATGTGGGTGTTGTCTGGCAGAAACCGGCAGATTAATTCTGTCTGGGTCTCGACGACGTTCCGGTAGAGTTCTTCGCTCTTGCGGAGGTTCTCTTCTGCCCGTTTCTGTTTGATCGCCTGGTTTAATTTATGAGTCAACTCGATAAACTGGGACTTTGGATCACCGCCTTTCTGCACGTAAAAATCCGCGCCACTTTCATAAGCCTTAATTGCGATCTCCTCGCGTCCCTTCCCGGTAAAAATGATGAAGGGTATCGATGGATTGGATGCACGGACGGTCTTTAAAAATCCAATCCCATCCATTTCCGGCATCTGGTAATCGGATATTATCGCATCGTATGTTGTTTGTTTCATCTTTTGCAATGCCGAAATGGCCGAGTCCGCGGTCTCCACTTTGCATTTGACCAAGTGCTTGAGATATTCGGATGTGATCTCCCGCATTCCCGGTTCGTCATCAACGTAGAGAATAGCTGTCGTAAAGCAGTCACGCTCAACGGGGTATTTCTCGTATCAATAATAAAAATCTTACCTATTAATAATTATCTAAACCTGGTTATTCTTTCAGCAGATTGCCAGATCAATATGTATGATAAAAAGATACCGTTCAATCCTTTTTGCATTATTCCTCTGAATACTTAATAAACTCCCCTGAGCGGGACCAGTCTTCATGTAGCCCGGTCAGCAGCAAAACAGAGTTCTGATACCTGGCCTCCACCAGGGACCAGTAGTGATAAAACCCGAACTGCCGGGATCGTGTAGCAGGTCCGTTTGTACTGCTAGTTCGTCTCGTGGAGTCCCTATCTTATCCAAGGTGGAAATAAGAGGTACCAGGTTCCGTGTTAGCGATAATTATCTCTGTTATAGGCGCTATCTTTTGGTCGGGAACCATCTGTTGGTTCGTTAAATCGTATAAGAAGATACTATAACCTGACAATATACCGTTTGCTTCAAGTGGAACCAATCTGGTTTCGCTTGCCGTGTTTAACAATTCTTGTGATGATTCAGCGTTTGCCTCTCCACGGTATCGTTACTCGGGTAGATTGATCGGATTCGTTTTTCCATGTATTGCGTTGCGCTGCATGCTTCACACTATGTTTTCACGAAATAATGTATGCTGCAGTAGAAATATCCAAAATAAATAGATATTCATTGAGTATTTTGAATAATTGTATGTTATTACACTACATTAATTATATTTCGATATATTGATATAAAATAAAATGATACAAAATAAGGCACTGGTATTACCTGTACCAGGAAAACAGAGGTGGAATAATTGACGAAAAAAAGCGAAGATGCAGTGTCACCCGTTGTGGGAGTTATGTTAATGATAATTGTAACGATTATCATAGCGGCGGTGGTCAGTGGATTTGGAGGTACCTTAGTATCAGGCCAGGACAAGACACCTACAATCACTGCGGATGTACGCATTGTGAACGCGGGTTATTATTATCCCAGTATTTTCCAGATGAAAGTCACCGGAGTGAGTGAACCAATACCTACAAAAGATGTCAAGATTGTGACAACTTGGTCATCCAAGACAGGTGAGAAGAACCAGACAATGGTCATGCCAAATATCGGAAATCAACATTATGGGAGTTATAATTATCCAGCGCCCCTTGGATCAGGTCCAGGAGTGGAAAATTACAAAATGGTTAATCAACGAGATCCTGCACAGTATTATGGTAATTATTCACTGGTCGTAGGCACAAGTATCTTTGCATACCCATGTGGTGCCTGGGGACCAACCAGTAATGCGAGTTATGGAGGATATGGTCCTGTCACCGCATCATATAAATACGTGACTGGAACGGGTTATACCTATGGGACCGATATTGATGACGTACAGGCAGTAATGGGATACAACTGGAACGCAACCCGCCCTGGAGATATTGTGAATATTAAATTAATCCACATTCCAACAGGAAAAACAATTTTCAATAAGGATGTTCCGGTTGAGGGGGCTTAAACGATGTCAGATCAATTCGAGAATGCAGTATCGCCTGTCGTGGCAGTCATGTTGATGCTGGTTGTGACAATTATCGTTGCTGCTATTGTCAGCGCATTTGCAGGAGGATTTGCATCATCGCAAGAAAAAACTCCTCAAGCATCGATTTCGGCTGAATACAGCCAAAAAAATGGTATGACAATCTGTCATACAGGGGGAGACGTCCTCACAATCACAGATTTCCAGATATTATTGACTCTATCGAAGAACCTTGGAGCGACAAAAGATATCCACACAGAAACTATAAACAAAGGCATTATCAGCAGAGCTGATGGAACAATGTGGTTAAATGCAAAAGGTACTCTATATCCGAGGTTCATCCCGGGAGAAACTGTTTATATTACCGCGATTAATTGTACCGCGCCTTTAACCCCTCATATGTCAACTACTGGCGTATTGAATCAGACGGAGAATCTTGGTGGCAGTTTCTTCCTTGATTTTGTGACGAACGATGGGAGAAGAATTACCCGGACTGAAGTTACCATCAAGCCTTAATGAGCCTAATCAAATCTTTTTTCCCTTTTATTCTTACGGTCTGATAGAATCAGGGCAGTACATAAACCTCATAAGAACGCACCCCATCCTCCCTCACTTTTAGGCTGCCTGATCTCCCTGGTCACATGTTTTTTCACCTCGGAGAGGATAGTACACTGATCAAATTACATACGTGCTTGAGAGATGTGATATTCTAAAAACAGAGGATTCAAACTTATATGCTGTCATCTACCAATTCCCTTTGTAAATGATGAGAAAAGGCAATCTATCTCCTGCTGGGCAATCGACTTGATATCCTGCGAAGTCAGTTCGGTTAATGTATAATAGATACCTCCTGAATGATCGGCAATCTCTCTGCAGTAGCCCAGCTGGAAATTGATAACCGACTTTCTGGATACTTCTGTGTCAATGACGACCGTATGGATATCTTTCTCTTTGAACTGGCCCGCAATGGAGAGTAATTCATCTTTGATGTTATCCCCGAACCCGGTATTTGCCCTGCCGTCAGATATGAGAATAAGAAGGGGGATGATCTCTTTCCGTTTCTTCTTCTCATTCATCAACACCTCGTAGCCCTTCATCAGTCCAAGTGCAAGAGGAGATTTTCCACCGGTTTTCATCTCACGAAGCTGCTTGTAGGCGAGGTCAACGCTATTAGAAAGAGGCAGGATAACCTCAGCCTCGGTCCCTCTGAATGCCACGAGACTCACACGGTCCCGATTGCGATACGAATCCTCGAGAAGGGAGAGTACTGCACCTTTTGCAGATTCCATGCGTTTTTCTGCACCCATGGAGCCGCTTATGTCAACCACAAAGACCGTGGTAACCGAGACCTTGCCCACGCGGGTCTTTTCACGGATATCCTGGTCGTGGATGACGATGCAGTTCTGTTCATGCCTGCGGAATTTTTGGTGAAGTGCTGCGGCCCGTACGGTTGCGTCAAAGGCGATATCGTTCATCTCATCGGGCATCCGTACTCGTGCATATCGCCCCCGGTTTTCAGCTGAAATGGTGTCGACTCTCCGCCCTGATACATAAAGTCGCTTGATCCTGTCCTTGCAGGATTTATAATGGATCTTGGACGTGTCTATTGGTTTCCCGATATCAAACACAGTTTCCTGCGGAGGAACAGGAGATGGAGAGTAATCGGTGTTACTACCCTCCTTTTCATCGCCTTTTTGGGGGGGATAACTGTTCTGGTTGCCGATATCATGCTCAGGAGGGGGGGGTCTGTTTTCTAATTCTGGCTGTTCGTTGTTGTTTTTTTTTGTTCTTCCTGCATCATATCATTGATTTTCTGTTGATCGATTCTCGGATCTTCAAAAGGCTTCCTTCGCATGCGGTGTGGCAATGCAAGAGTCATTGCTTCCCGGACATCGTCGACGGAGACCTCTTCACGGCCGTTAAATGCGGCAATTGTCTTTGCCGTTCGGATAATGGTAATTTCGGCCCGGTGAGTCATGACACCCATGTCTACGCAGGTTTGGGCGATCCTACGGATGATACTATCCGCGATATGGACCGAAGGGAGGATCCTTTTTGCCGCGACGATCTTCTGGGTAAGGCGCATCTGATCGGTTTCATAGTTCCGCATGAATTGCTTCGGATCTGATTCAAATGCATCTGCTACGCGGGCTATCTCAACCCGGTCGTCCACTTCAGAGATCCCCTCGACTGTTACCTGAAGGCCGAAACGGTCGAGCAGCTGCGGGCGTAGTTCTCCCTCTTCGGGATTCATGGTCCCGATAAGAATGAATTTTGCCGGGTGCGAGAGTGAGATACCCTCGCGTTCAACGATATTCACACCCATTGCAGCCGAATCGAGGAGAACGTCCACCACATGATCGTCGAGCAGGTTCACCTCGTCAATATAGAGAATGCCGCGGTTCACCGATGCAAGGATACCCGGTTCAAGTGCTTTTATCCCTTCCTTGATTGCACGTTCGATATCGATAGTCCCGATTACGCGGTCCTCGGTTGAGCCAAGCGGGAGTGTAACGACCTGGATTTTCTTTCTTATCGTTTCGAATTTTTCGCCATTTTTCCGCTTCTCATTACAGATGTCACAGAGTTCCTGATCATCCGCCGGGTTGCAATTGAAGGGGCAACCTTTGACAATCTCAATATCCGGCAGAACTTCTGCAAGGGCTCGCACAGCGGTTGACTTGGCAGTACCTTTCTCACCCCGGATAAGCACGCCTCCGATTCTCTGGTTTATGGCGTTCAAAATGAGTGCCTGCTTCATCTGGTCCTGCCCAACTATCGCACTAAATGGGAGGATATTCTTCCTGATATGGTGAACCATGTGCAGAATTATTTTGACCTGATGTAATATTAAGGTTTATTTTAGTATTATCAAATCAAATGTATTTTAATAAATCTAAAAAATTATTTGATGTTTTTTTCCATTCTTACCAGAGCCGCGCAGTCTCAGAGGACTTCACCCTTCCTGAAGCAGTACCCGCTGGCAGAGACAAGCACTGCAGACGTGAACAGAAGGATTGCCAGGTCGAACCAAAGGTTGAATGTCGTATATCCAATAAGAACCCCGCGAAGGGCATCGATACCATAGGTAAGGGGGTCGAGATATGCGAAGAACTGGATTGCTGCAGGGAGGTTACGGACCGGGAAGAGCGCTCCTGATAAAAGAAAGATGGGAAAGATGATGAAATTGGTCATGGTGTTAAAACCATGGATATCCTTCATAAAAGAAGAGAGGATGAGCCCGATACAGATGAAGATGACTGATATCAGCAGCATGACGAGAACCGACGCCGCAATCATGGGGATGGGAGGGAGGACAAAACCCAGAAACACCGAGAGAAAGAGCATCATAAGAGCCTGAATAATCGAAGTCGACGCACCTCCGGCAATTCTACCAAGCACGATCGAAACGCGGCTTGCAGGCGTGACCATGATCTCTTTTAAAAATCCGAACTGCCGGTCCATCAGGACCGATATTCCGGTAAAAGCTCCGGTGAAGAGAAGTGTCATGCCAACAATACCGGGAACAAGATACTGGAGGTACCCTATTTCAGGAGGTAGCCCGGGGAACTCCACACGACGAAAACCAAGCCCGAGGAATACCAGCATGAACACTGGCATCGCGATAGCACCGATCATGCGGGACTTTGCACGGACAAACTTGAGCATTTCCCGAAACCAGAGTACATATATTGCGGCAGGCTGAATCATCGCATCATCCTCCGCCGCATCCCTGCGTGCACATGGCCACGCAATGACCCTGCCTGTTCGCGGATAGATGATCCGGTAATTTGGATGAAGACGTCTTCGAGGCTGGGTTTTCTAAGGCTTACCGACGTGATAACCGTTCCCGTTGTCTGTGCAAGAGAGAAGAGATCAGGCACTCGTTGCTCTCCTTTCGTAAGGACAAGGGTAAGGGTCGAATTATCGATGCTCATCTTATGAATCCAGGACATGTCCTGGAGGACCTTCATCAATGATCCTACCTCTCCAACAACACCCAGAGTCACGACATCGCCATGGAGCAGGGTTTTTAAACCTGCGGGTGTATCAAGCGCGATAATCTTTCCATGGTCAATGATCGCAATACGGTGGCATAAGTAATCAGCCTCTTCCATGTAGTGGGTGGTAAGGATAATTGTCATTCCATACCTTTGGTTCAGGTCCCTGATATGATCCCAAATCTTCCTTCTGGTCTGTGCATCCAGTCCAAGAGTCGGTTCATCGAGAAAAAGTACACTTGGGTGGTGGATAAGACCACGGGCGATCTCGAGGCGCCGTTTCATCCCGCCAGAGTAATGCTCAACAAGGATATCCGCCTTATCAGTCAGGTCTACCACCCCAAGCACTTCTGTGATCCGTCGCTTCCTTTCTGCGGCATCAATGCCATACATCATGGCATGGAAATCGAGGTTTTCACGACCGGTGAGACCCAGATCAAGAGAGGGGTCCTGGAAGATGATCCCTATGTTGCGCCTGACCCCTTCGGGATCTTTTGCAATGTCATGCCCGGTTATCTCAGCACTGCCGGAAGTCGGGACCATCAAGGTGGTGAGCATGTTGATAATCGTGGTCTTTCCTGCTCCGTTTGGGCCCAGCAGACCAAATAATTCGCCTGACCTGACCCGGAGCGTCACATTGTCAACCGCAGTGAGGCCTTTAAATGTCTTGGTCAGTCCGTTCAGGATAATAATGTCCATGGGATTTTGTTCCTTTGTTATTGTTAGGCTCTTGAAGAGCGGCATGAAAAGGTAGTCTTGTCAGAATGTATGAAACCAAAGGCGGCACTCGTGCATGTCCTTCGGTAGTAATGAACCGCAGCCAGGTTATCATCCGGTTTACCATGGGCGATGATTACGCAGTTATTGATAAAAATCATGAAGGCTCCTCAACAGTACGGACGGGTACTATAACCGGGTTTCCATTTTTATCATAAAGGAAGGTAATCTCAACTCCGTACACGTCGCGAACTGCCCGCGGTGTGAAGAGTTCGAGAGGGGTGCCGATTCCATAGATGGTCCCGTGCTGGATGAGTGCAACGGTATCGGTATACCGGGCTGCGAGATTGATGTCATGGATAGCCATCACAATGGAGATGCCGGACCGGTTTACCAGAGCACGGATAATTTCCATCGTATCCAATTGGTGTTTCAGGTCGAGGCTGCTTGTGGGCTCATCGAGCAGGAGGACCTCGGGCTCTTGGGCGAGAGCACGGGCGATGAATACCTTCTGGCGCTGACCCCCGCTCAGTTCCCAAATATCCTCCAGGGCAAGGTGGTCGATCTTCATCTCCTCAAGCACCCTACTCACAACTTCAAGATCCCGTGCGGTGGGTTTCCAGCCCATGTGTACTCTTCGTCCCATCAGCACGGCATCAAAGACCGTCATCGACATTCCCATTATTTCTGACTGGGGGACATACCCAATGCGCCGGGCAACATCGCAAAGTGGCATGCGGTGAATTTCTTCCCCGTCCATGACTACTTTACCCTGGGGTTTGAGAACCTGGTTGATACACTTGATTAGTGTTGACTTTCCCGAACCGTTCGGGCCGAGCAGGCCAAGAACCTTGCCACGTCCGACATCAAAGGTGAGGCCCTGCAACACCGGTGCACTTCGATACCGGAAACTAAGGTCTTGAATAACGATCTTCACCAATACATTCCCCTCCGCTTGACAAACAGGTAGATAAAAAAAGGCACTCCGATGAATGAGGTCATAATTCCAATGGGAATCACCTGCGGTGTTAAAATTGCCCGGGACGCAATGTCCGCTAATATGAGGATGAGGGCACCCATCATAGCTGATGCAGGGAGCAGGAAACGGTGATCTGGCCCGATAATCATCCGGCATATGTGGGGGCCGACGAGTCCTATGAAACCGATAGTCCCTGTGAAACAGATGATCCCGGAGGTTATCAGTGAGGTGAGCACGAGTGATATCGTCCTTACCCGGTTCACATCAACCCCCATGCTCTTTGCCGCTTCATCACCGGATCCCATGACATTGAGGTCTATTGAATACCATAGGAGAATCGGAATTGTCACCACAAGAATCACAAAAACAACCTGGATAGCGAACCAATTCGCACGCCCGAGGCTTCCCATCGTCCAGAACACTACCTGCTGGAGCGAATCGGAAGTGCCGATGAACTGGAGAAAAGACGTGAGTGATCCGAAGAGGTAGCTGATCGCGATTCCTGCCATGATGATAGCACCCGCAGTGAATTTCTTTGCAAATGACAGGGCATAGATCGCGAAGGAAGCGATAAGGGCGAATACGAACGCGTTGATAACGACGGTGTATGACCCTGAAAACATCCCGACTCCGAGGATAATGGCGAGTGACGCACCGAACGTTGCAGCAGATGTGATGCCAAGCGTGAACGGGCTGGCGAGCGGGTTCCGAAGAATCGCTTGCAACACCGCCCCGCAGATGCCCAACCCTGCTCCGGCAAGGAGGCCCATGCATACCCGGGGAAGCCGTATGTTCCAGACGACGAGATCTGCAGTGCTCTCCCCGGGATGGAGGAGACCTTGCCCGATGATCCGGTATACATCGGTGATGGTCATGTCATATGAGCCGATTGTGACGGCAACTCCGGCAACCAGGAATAGCGCTATCCCGGTGATCGCAAGAAACATCACCTTCCTCTGTACGAACGCGATGTACTGTGCCGCAGCGGTTCCTTGCATATCCCTTCCTCACCACGTATCAGTCGGGATAACTGAACGCCCCTTGTCGGGTCACATCATATGACGATCCAAGGAACCCTGTGACATATTCCTGGTGGATTGCTGCGGGATTGATGTCGGAAAAGAGCTCAGGGTAAAACCATTTCGCGACACGGGCCCTGGCAGCAGGGTAGGTTAGTCCGTTGGTGTACCGATAACTCAAGACATAGATTCTCTTTTCCTTGATCGCCTTGATATCCTTCAATGTCGGGTGACTCACCAGTTCGTCATACTGTGCTTTGAGAACGCTATTATCCGCTGACTCATAGCTTCCGTCGTACATGACTCCCAGGATGATGTCCGGGTTCTGTTGTGCCAGCCATTCGATATCCACGGTGCTCTGGGGATTGGAGATGTCCCTTGCAACATTGATCCCGCCACCGTCAATGCAATACTGGCCGTAACTGTACCATTGGCCCTGCCCAGCTGTCCGCCGTTCGTTGCTCCGGTCGGTAAAGCTTGTGGACCATATATCAATAAAGACCCTGACCCGTTTCTCTTCGGGAATGGTCGCAACTCTTTGATCTATCTCTCTCATCCAGCGGTCATGCCATGCCGCGTATGCATTCGATTCCTCTGTCCGGTTGAGGATATAACCCAACTTGTGCATCTCGGTAACCAGTGACCACGGGCGGATGAAGTCAAGCCTGATGACAGGGACTCCTTCCGGCATTCTTTTCTCAAAAAAATCCGGACCAGGGCCTAGCTCCGTATAGGTCAGTAACGCGTCAGGTTTACACGAGATGACCTTTTCAAAGTCAGGTTCGTAAGGCCCGCCTCCTCCGATATTTACTTTATTCATCAATTGAGGGACCATGCAGGAATCCTGGAATGCACTGTTTGCAACCCCCACAACAAGATCTTCTGCGTTAAGTGCCCCCATAGCATGGAAATTATACGCAACAATACGCTTGAGGGGTTTTGTGATAACAATGGTAGTACCTTTTGAATCCGTAATCCTTCGCGGGTATTCAGGGTAGTGTTGAATGGCTTCGTTCAGTTGATTCGATGTGAGATGTGATGGGGTTCCTGTACCGTATTTTACCGAGAGATACGAGAGGATTTCATTCCGGAGAATAGTCCGGGCTGCTGTAGTAATCTCATCTTGGGTGGTGGGTATCCCTTCATCGGTGAGACCCACTACAGGAACGACGCCGCAGATTGTGATGCATCCGAGAATGACAAGAGAGAGGAATCGCACAGGGGTCATTGCTTCACCTCTCTTAAAAAGAAAACAAACGCAACTATGATACCTGCCGCGGTGACCGTGAGTGCAGTAAAGCCAGATGTATGCGGTGATTTCGCACAAGTAGAAGGTTCCGTTCCCGCAACCAATATTTCTGTCGAGAGCGTTTTACCGCTTGTTTTTTCTCTTATATCTTCCCACATCCCTTGGATCACGCCACATCCGGTTGAAGGTGCCCTGATGGTGTACCAAATGGTCTCTTCCCCCGTGATAGCAAAGATAATCGTCTGTCCATTCTGTTGAACGCCGTTTACTAGGTGCCCGGTCTCTTCAAAGGTAAAACCCCCGGGTAATTGTTCGATAATCCCTCCATAGAACGGGTGGGGAAGGGTGAGGGTGACGTTGGCCAATCCGCCAGGTTGGGGAATAGCCGGGATAATAGACCTGGTAATCACGGTCTCCGCGGCTATTGCCGGAGTACAGAAGAGGAGAAGTCCAATAAGTGCGAGAACGATTGTCTGATTCCGGCGAGATACGATCATATCAATAGTTTTTCATGTTTGTTGTTAATAATGTGATCATTTATAATACCGAATTCTTATATTTATCTCTCCTAATATCTTGACCCTCTGACCATTGTATAGTAGATGAAATGCGATTCCTCACGTATTTTCTGAATTATAACACAATTCAACACATTTTATTGGTCGCCATCTCTAAAATAATATCTCTATTTATAAACTTTTATAAATTTCAATAGTTAAATATCTCTATTACATTACAAATCTACGATCACTTTTTATCTTATTTTTTTTTATAAATATAAAATAGTTATATTAACTGATAATATGCTCCGATCCACCTTCCCTTTATTCTACCTTCCCTTTACAATATCTCTTCAATATCACCTTCCATATCCCTGTAAGTCTGTCGGAGCTTTTCAAGTTCTTCTTCTGTTGCTTCCCAGTATCCCCGCTGCTCAGCTTCCATTAGCCGTTCTACGAGACCCAAGGTGGCAAACTTATTATTCTCCATGAGTCGTTTGCGCATCTCCTCGTCGTAAACAAACCGTTCCGCAATGGCTGACCAGACCCAGTTGTCAACCGCATGAGTTGTTGCCGCAAATCCCAGGGTGATATAGACCCGCTCCTCTATCTGTTGCGCCCCGTGATAGTCATGTTTTAGCATCTCGTCAATCCACTTGGGATTGAGCAGGCGTGTTCGTGTCCCACGCTTGATGACATCTCGTACGTCCTCGGTGCAGACGATCTCCTTCGTCGTATCGGATATCATCAGCAGGGGTGTTTCTCCTGAAATCGTCTCTACTGCCTTGTTCATCCCACCGAAGTACTCAAAATAGTGGTCGAGATCCACTATTTCCCGGTCGTGACGATCCCGGATTTGCGAAATTATCTTGATGCTTTTTATATTATTTTCATAGAGTGCTCGTTGACTCTGGCCGTGGATGGTATCTACATACACATGGGACATCGATGCAAGGTATACTTCCGCAAGGTCACCTTCGTCTCTCCACACGGAATCCTCCATCAGTCCGAGGACCCGTGTCCCATATTCACCAGCGCGGGGGCCGTATACCCGTGCCATTGATAGTTTTTTCGCGGTCTTCTCATCAAGGAGCCCTTGGGATACCTGGGCTGTGAGGTTCTGTATATTTTCCCGGGTATGTTTTTGCACAAAGTTCATATCATCGGGTTCATCGAGTGCGGAGACAAGTGCGACAGCCTGGTTGATCATCTGTGTAATGTTCGGGAACATGTCACGGAAGAAGCCACAAATACTGACATGACAATCTACCCGTGGTCGGCCGAGTTCCTCAAGTGGTATTACCTTCAGTTCCGGATACCACGCACCAACCTTACGGCTGACATGGACGCCTAAATACGAGAGGATCTGTCCGATAGTCTCTCCCCCGCTGTTACTCGTTTCAAATCCCCAGAGAACCAGGCCCACCCGTTCAGGGTACTCGCCTTTTTCGGAAAGATATTTTTTTATCGTGTTTTCTGCAATCTCCTTCCCTCGTTCGAACGCGGTCTGGGTTGGGACCTTGGTAGGATCAAATTGTAGGAGGTTGCCACCAGTGGGCAGGACTTCGGGTTTTCGTATAACATCACCACCAACCCGGGGTGCGATGAATTCGGTGTTCAAGCCGCGTATTCCGTTTATCAGTTCGAGGCTGTTATCTGCGTAGTCTTGTGCGAGTGCAAGGCCCACGGAGAGCGTCTCTCTCAAATCACGTTCATGAATCGTGCTTAATCCTGCAATATCGACCGCTGCGTCCATGCCTTCGTCAATCAGTACGTTGATAATCTCTCTGCATGTTGTATCGACCGCATCGAGGACTGTTGCGTAATGCCCCTTGTCGCGTATTGCCGTGTCATATGGAATTCCCCGCGATTCGGCAATGATGCGGTTGAGTGACTTTGCCCCTTCACGGTCATATCTGATGACGAATTCGATATAGCGTTTATTTGCTTCAGGCTTGTAATGCTCCCCAAGCACGTGCAGTCCTTCCGGGATAATAGAGCGCTTCATTTCGTATATCTGCTCATGGATTGCAGGGATGCTGGTAGTTTCGAGGTGAAGCTCCCCGGCAAGCATGAATATTCTCTCGCTCGTGCGTCCGATACGAACATCCTGCCCGAGTCGCACCGCTTCTTCATGCTCAGCGATTAAGTCCTCAAGCTCGATGTACTTCTCATAGAGGTCTGAAGTGGAAAATGGTGGTGAATTGTAGGATAGCATGGTTCCAAGGAGCCTGCGCTTTGCAATCGTTGCCTCGGAGGTATTTGTGACTGAGTAAATATAGAGATGGGGCATGTTGCCGATGAGGATTTCCGGGAAACATTTCGCACCCATGCCGATCTCTTTACCTTTGGTAAATTCAGCGAGACCGTGAGTTCCTACATGGAAAACCAGGTCGGCTTTCCATACTGCTTCAAGCCACCGGTAAAACGCAATATATTGGTGGTGAGGGGGTTTTGTCTTGTCATGGGCTGCTTTTGCTACGTCGTCCTCGGTAAGGGGGGGGCGTGCAGGCTGTAGCGCGACGAGGATATTACCGAATTGAAGCCCCGGGAGGACAAATTTATCTTCATATGTCATGATTGAACCGGGAGGTTCGCCCCATGCACCGATCACCTCATCCCGTACATCGATAGGAAGGGAGGAAAAAAAAGACATATATGACGATAGATCCCAAGTGAAGCTGTTTTGCGCAGTGATGGATATGTCACGCCACGTACTGGAATTTACGATAACCTTCTTCTCAAAAAGCTCGTGGAGTTTCTCTTGAGGTACGTCTACGGTATATCCATTTGCCTCAAAGTTCTGAAGCATCCTTTTGACGCTCAAAAACGTGTCGAGGTACGAGGCTCCGCCAATATTACCGTCGCCTGGTGGGTAACTGTAGATGATGACCGCTATCCTCTTGTCCTTGTTCGGTATATGCTTCAGAGAGAACCATGAACGCATCCGCGACACTATACGATCAATTCGGTCGGGGATAACCTGTATCTCTTTGCATTCCTCCCCATTGATTGTGACTGGCGTGAGTCCGCAAATTGGTATTGGTTCGATACATCCATCCAGTTCCGGCCAAATGACTGACATGATGGAAGCGAATGGGGAGATGCCGGCAATCGACTCATTCCATTCCTTCACATCCTGTCCGAAAAGGGAGACCGGAGCAAAGACCGGGACATTGATCTTCTTCAACAACGCCTGGGTCAGATCTGGGTCCCCGCCTAGTGGCCCGCCATTTATCCTGAACCACTTGAGATTAACGATTCCATCAACAATCGACCTGTCATCCTCCATGAAATACTGTTCGATGGAATGAAGGGTATTTTCTGGATTTGAATAAACAGGAATAATATTACAATCCGGCATAGACTGGATGAATCCCCGGAGAGAGGGAATATTCTGGTCAAGGTGCATCCCTCCAGAAAACATTATCCCAATAGTGGGTTTTTCAGGGGAATACTTTATAATCTTGAAGTATTCTTTACCGTCCTCAAAAAAACCGAGATCGGGGTGGAAGATGGCATATTCAGGCTGGTGTATGGGGGGCTCCGGTGCTGGCAGACCAGGGTGACCAAGATACGTACGGAGGAGCAGAATAAGCATCTGGTAGTAGTTCTCCAGCCCGCCATGCCTCCAGTAGTCGATACATCGCAGGTAGTTTGCGATATCCTCCCTGCTCAGTGGTGTTGAAGCTGGGGCGAGGACGGTCTCCATGGCCTGTTCCCGCGAGACTACCTCCCCATTTTTTACCTCCTCCTGGTGAATGGGGCGGAGGAATGTCTCCTCCTGTAAACCGGATCTCAGACCAGTTGATTTCTTTTTTGCTTTCGCCGTTTGAATTATTTTTTTCCCGGATAATGCACCAAGCCGGGTTATCTCGAACAGGTTACTCCAGGGTCCCATCATATTGAGACAGATGCAGTTGCTTTCCCGCATCGCCCGCATAGCAAGTTCGTTAGCTTTTCCATTTCCCCGGATGTCAAGGAGAACACAGTCTGATGCCTGTAAGTGTTTTAGGATATGAATTATATCCGCTTCTTCACGTTCTATCTGGTGCGGGTAGTATAAACGGAAGTCGAGGTCGAGCTCGAAGTCTTTTCTAACCCGGTGGGCAGCTTCAAGAATAGATGGGGACGATACCGTCGAGATGCAGGTAATCTTAGTCATTGTATCACCAATTAATTGTCAAATAATACTTAATACAATAATGCTAAAAAAACAATATGATCTTCAGAATACATTCATTTATGTTAATCTAATAAAGAGAACACAATGATTCCACATCCATTTCCCCCTAATCAATCGTTTACTTTCGAACTGATGAATGCAATGGCAAGGATTGAACGTCTTGGTGTCACCTATCCCGACATGTATTACGAATCCCTGAAAGAAAAATACGAAATCAGTCCACCTCCTTACCCATACATTATCAAACGAGCGGGGGATCCTCATATTAAAACGCATTTCCTGTACGCAAATATTCTTCATCGTAATGGTAAACTGCTCGACTATGGTTGCGGCACAGGAGATGCCATCCGCCAGCTAATCCGGGATGGATATCCACAGGAGAACATAACCGCTTTCGATGTGAACGATGCAAGCATTTGCCTCGGATGGGACCTGTACCTTGATCAGGATGCACTATCTGGATTGTTCCATGTGGAATCGAAATTACCCTTCGGTGAATCAGTATTTCATACGGTTTATTCCGGTAGTGTCATCCATGTTCTTCGTGAAGATGAGGAATTCGAAGAGTATCTTAAAAACGCCTATCGTGTTCTTATCCCTGGGGGGCTTTTCTTCGGTTCGACGCTTGGACGTTTAGATTGCACGACTGAACGCGATCTGGGTGGTCCACCCCGGATGATGCCAAGAGACTTGCTTATGGATTCATTCAGGCAAGCCGGTTTTCGGAAAATCCAATTCTTCAAGGAGGATCATCCAAAGGAGAAGCGCCCTGGTAGGTCTTTCCTGCATTGGCAGTTCTCTGCCACGAAGGCAGAATAAATATGCTTACTTTTATAATATCTATTCATTTCTTAACGCAAGATTTTTATACACTTGAGTGAAGGAGTTTGGGAATACCACACCTTTTACCTCCTTATACTTCTCGGTCATTCCATATCTCATTCTAAAAACGAGCCTCAGTAAGAGTAGAACCGTCTTCCGGCAGCAAGATATTATTTCATCGATGCTAAAGAGAAGAGGACTCCTGCAATGATTGATGGATTGACAGATCATGTTTGGACCTGGAGAGAATTTTTATGCCGCCATATTCAGTTGTAAACCAGGACAGTACCTAAATTTTCAGTTACAAGATTTTCATTGATTTGTTTTAATTCTCGATTAAACAACTTCTATTCCGCCTGGCATCTTTATTGAATAAAGGATTTGCCCAGCCCAAGGGGCCACAGCGATTAAATATAATGTCAGGGTAATGAGATCGATAGGAATTGCTGGATAGAATAAATGAATCAAGAGTAATATGGTAGAAATCAGTGAAATTATCACTGACAGGATTATTACAGGCCTAAATCTCATCCACGCACCATTATAATAATTAAAATTTCTTGTCTGCGTATAATAATATCTGATAATATCTATAAGTGGAGTCTTTTCACTTCGAAACCCTTTTCCATCCTCCACCCCAATTCCCCATTCACAAGGCGATTTCATGCCCCGAGGGAGAAAAACCACCACAACACCAGATAAGAAACCCATCGAACAATACGAACACAAAGACAAGAGCCGCTGCAACAATCCCCCGGTCGGACTGGTGAACCCTGTTAACGACCCCGAGGAAGGAAAAAAAAACTACTCTTACGATCCCCACCTGGACCCCCAGCTCATCTGGGCCGGAAAGGCCGAGCACACATCGTTCGAAGTCCCGACTGTATCCCTCCACGTCCATGAACGGATAGACCCTCGCTCCATCATCGAAGCGGTGCGGAAACGAAACGGAGAGCCCAAGCGACAGGCCTCCCTCTTCGAGTTCGAAGGGGAAAATCCCCCGCTACGGGAAGCCATCGAGTTCTATAAACACAAGCACGATTGGAGTAACCGCCTCATCGCAGGAGATTCGCTCCTGGTGATGAATTCATTACTCGAAAAGGAAGGAATGGCGGGAAAGGTCCAGATGGTCTACATCGATCCGCCATATGGAATTAAATACGGGTCGAATTTCCAGCCTTTCGTGAACAAACGGGACGTCAAAGACGGAAGCGACGAGGACCTCACCCAGGAACCGGAGATGGTGAAGGCTTTCCGGGATACATGGGAGATAGGAATCCATTCATATCTGGCGTATCTCCGGGACCGGTTGCTACTAGCGAGAGAGTTGCTGCATGAGAGCGGGAGTGTGTTCGTGCAGATCTCGGATGAGAATGTGCACCATGTTCGGGAGATTATGGATGAGGTTTTTGGAAATGAAAACTTTATTTCAATTATCTCCTTTATGAAAACAACGACTGCCACAGCTGGATTATTGCCTGCCGTTAGTGATTATCTATTGTGGTATTCGAAGAATCATACGAAAATTAAGTATCATCAATTGTTTACCGATAAAAAAATTGGTGTTGGATTTGGAGAATATCAATTTATTGAATCTCCAGATGGGAAAATTCGGCGAAAACTGACCAAAAACGAATTAAAAGATATAACAAAAATCCCAGAAGGGTGGCGGCTCTACCGACAAAGTGATCTTACTTCGCAAGAATGGCAAGAAACAAGGTCATTTGATTATGTTTTCGAAAGTGAAACATTCAGACCTGGATCTGGAAGACATTGGAGCATTAGCAAAGACGGACTTAATCGTATTGCGAAATTAGGAAGATTGGTCAAACGTGGTAGTTCATTAGCTTTTATAAGGTATCTAGAAGATCAGCCCGTTTTTCCGATTTCTAATGTATGGTCGGATGTTGTATTTAGTAGTAGATCTGAAGAGAAGGTCTATGTTGTTCAAACTAGCGAAAAAGTTCTTTCACGCTGTCTCCTGATGACTACCGATCCTGGCGATCTTGTCCTTGACCCAACATGCGGTTCCGGTACCACTGCGTATGTTGCCGAACAATGGGGTCGCCGATGGATCACTTGTGATACCTCTAGGGTTGCACTCATGCTTGCAAAACAGCGGTTCGTGAGTGCGGTTTTCGACTATTATGAACTAGCACAGCCAAAAGAGGGGGTAGGAAGCGGATTTCGGTACAAGACGGTTCCCCATATCACACTCAAATCCATCGCGAATAGTGAACCCCCTGCCCAGGAAATCCTTTACGACCAACCTTTCCCCGATTCAAGCCGCGCCCGCGTATCCGGTCCCTTTACTGTCGAAGCAGTACCGGCACCGATTGTCAAGCCTCTTACCGCAATCACCCCCGACCATCCAGCCGATGAATCGATAGCCCGGACGGGAGAAACCCTCCGCCAGGGTGAATGGCGGGACGAAATATTCCGCACGGGCATCCGGGGAAAGGGCGGCCAGAAGATAGAGTTCAGCCGGGTGGAATCCCTCCCAGCCGGTCCGAAGTTCTACTACCTCCACGCGGATGCTAAGACGAAAGAGGCAAGCCCCCAACGAGCGGTTATCTCGTTCGGTCCGGACCATGCCCCCCTTGAACAACGGCAGGTCCAGCTTGCCATCCAGGAAGCTGAGCGGTTAAAACCAAGTCCGAAAATGATCATTTTTGCCGCGTTCCACTTCGACCCCGAGGCCGCCAAGGACATCGATGAGGTCGAATGGCCCGGAGTCACGCTCCTTAAAGTCCAGATGAACGGCGACCTTCTCACCGAGGACCTTAAAAAGAAACGGTCCAGCAACGAGAGCTTCTGGCTCATGGGGCAGCCTGAAATCATCGTGGAGACCATCAGGGAAGGAGAAGACAAGGGGGAATACCGTGTCCAGGTGCTCGGGTTCGACTATTATGACACCCGGAAAGGGGAGGTTATCTCAGGCGGGACCGACAAGATCGCCATGTGGATGCTCGATACCGACTACGACGGCCGGAGCCTCTTCCCTCGCCAAGTCTTCTTCCCCATGGCAGGTGAGAAAGAGGGCTGGTCCCGGCTAGCTCGCAACCTCCGGGCAGAGATCGATGAGGAACTCATCGAGGCCTACCGCGGAACTATCTCGCTTCCCTTCGAATCCGGCTCACGTCGCCAAATCGCCGTGAAGATCATCGATGACAGGGGGATAGAGAGCTTGCGGATTCTCCATCTTGAGGATCTTTGAGGGAGAATCATGCCTGCGACCATTGACCGGCTCATTATCAACTCTCCATACGAAGAGCCCACGCAGTATTGGAGCTACCATCCCGAGACGCGGAATTTTGTATTAAAGGAGGGTCGCCGTCCTGCGGGGTATCTTATCGCATCCGAGAGGTCCAGGTCTTATGATGACCCGGGAGAGTTCCGCCAAA
>LAHU01004606.1_pt1 | contig 26505 bp, 23 predicted proteins | sample 329631 | NCBI WGS metagenome assembly LAHU01 (sample SAMN03275698, study PRJNA271635) | activated sludge metagenome | isolation source: sample C-0 Zero hour mixed sludge faded in reactor as a methanogenic...
TGGGACTTCGGCGATGGGTCCCAATCGTCAGACCAGGACCCCTCGCACACCTACGCGTCTGCCGGGACCTACAGCGTGAACCTGACGGTCTCGAACGCGGCAGGGAGTGCTTCTCTCCTCAAGTCCAAGTATATCAGCGTGGGCGGGGCACCTCCCCGGCCGGTTGCATCCTTCTTTGCAGCGCCAACGACAGGATATGCCCCTCTCACGGTCCAGTTTACTGACCAGTCCACTGGGAACCCGGTCTCCTGGCAGTGGGACTTTGGCGACGGGACCGGCTCTATGAGCAAGAACCCGCTTCACCAATACTCGGTAGCCGGTAATTACTCTGTCACCCTCACGGTTGCAAACGGGGAAGGGACCGACACCCTCACCCGGGAGCACTACATCCTCGTCTTGACGCCGTCGCAGCCGCCGGTTGCCGCGTTCAGGTACGAACCCGCTTCAGGCTACGCTCCACTCTCCGTGCAGTTCACTGACCAGTCGATGGGAAGCCCGCACGCCTGGCAGTGGGACTTTGGCGACGGGCTCAGCTCGATTGAAAGGAGCCCGATGCACACCTATACCAGTACTGGATCATACACCGTCTCTCTGACTGCCTGGAATGGAGCAGGCCAGAATACGACGGTGAAGCCCTACTGTATCATAGTCAGCGACCAGCCGACTCCCATCCCCCCGACGGCCGACTTCAGCGGATCGCCTCTCACGGGCACTGCCCCCCTCTCCGTGCAGTTCACTGACCAGTCGACCGGTCACCCAGCCTCCTGGCTCTGGTCATTTGGTGATGGGGAGGTATCTACCGTTTCGAACCCTGTCCATACCTTCGCGTGTACAGGAGTATACACGGTCTCCCTGACCGTCGGGAACTCTGGTGGGACTGATATCAGGGTCCGCCCGGGATATATCACGGTCACAGGTGCCCCGCCACAGCCACTGGCAGCCGCCTTCTCAGGAACTCCCCTCTCAGGGAATGCCCCCCTCTCCGTGCAGTTCACTGACCAGTCGACAGGTGACCCTGTCAGCTGGGACTGGCAGTTCGGTGATGGGACAGGATCAACCGATCGTCACCCGGTGCATCTCTATACTGCTGCCGGCACCTACACGGTCTCCCTTACTGCCCGGAACACGACTGCATCCAACACAACGGTGAAGACGGGATATATCACCGTGGGCGGGGGCCCCTATGGACCGAAGGCAGACTTCTCTGGCTCCCCGCTCTCTGGCCCGTCCCCGCTGACGGTATCCTTCCTTGACCACTCCACGGGGACCCCGGCGTCCTGGTACTGGGAGTTCGGTGACGGGCAGACCTCTACGAACCCGAACCCCGTGCACACGTATTCCGGTACCGGGAGTTACACGGTCTCCCTGCGGGTCACCAACGCGCACGGGACCGATACCCGCACCCGACAGGACTACGTCACCGTGGGCGGGAGCCCCTATGGGCCGAAGGCAGACTTCTCTGGCTCCCCGCTCTCTGGCCCGTCCCCGCTGATGGTATCCTTCCTTGACCACTCCACGGGGACCCCGGCGTCCTGGTACTGGGAGTTCGGTGACGGGCAGACCTCCACGAACCCGAACCCCGTGCACACGTATTCCGGTACCGGGAGTTACACGGTCTCCCTGCGGGTCACCAACGCGCACGGGACCGATACCCGCACCCGGCAGAACTACGTCACCGTGACCACCTCCAGGTCACTCAAGGCCGCGTTCACTTCAGATATCACCCGTGGGCAGGCCCCGGTCCGTGTCCTCTTTGCCGACCAGTCGACCGGGAATCCCTCATCCTGGCACTGGGACTTCGGGGATGGTGGGACCTCCGAGAGCAAGGACCCGGCACACCAGTACCTCTGGGCCGGGAACTTCTCGGTGAGCCTCCGGGTCAGGAACCAGAGCGCGGAGGATACCCTCCTCCGGGCCGGATACATCACCGTCACCCAGGAGCAGCCGTCGCGCCCGGTTGCCTCCTTCACCGCGGATCCTATTACCGGGCCGGCCCCGCTGGTAGTCCAGTTCACTGACACCAGCAGCGGTGTCCCGACCAGCTGGCAATGGAACTTCGGAGACGGGTCGGCGAACGCCACGGTGAAGGACCCGTCACACACCTATTCGCATCCCGGTACTTACCCGGTCTCCCTGACCGCCGGCAACAGTTATGGCTCTGACACCATGGTCCGGAGCGGTCTGATCAATGTCAGCGGGTATACCACCCTCCTTGCTGACTTCACCGCATCCCCCCGCGAAGGCTATTCACCCCTTGTGGTCCAGTTCAATGACACCTCCACCGGTTCACCCACCTCGTGGCACTGGGAGTTCGGTGACGGGGCCTCGTCCACCGCGATGAACCCCCAGCACACCTTCGTCCAGGGCACCTACACGGTGAACCTCACTATCAGCAGTGCAGCAGGGACGAACACTACCACAAAGAAGGACTACATCGTGGCTTACCGGTCAGGCGGCGGCGGCGGGGGTGGCGGAGGTGGCGGCGGCGGAGGCAGTTTCTACGGGCCGGTCTCAACGCCGACACCCACCCCGACCCCTACCATGAATGCCACGGCGAACAAGACAATCGTCCAGGGGACGGCCATCACGTATGGCTCTGACAATACCACGACAGGGCCTATCACGATCCGGTCCGGCGATGGTGTGGTGACCCTTGCCCTTGAGGGAGGGGCAACCCTCACCGACGCGGATGGCAAGCTGGTCCGGGCGGTAGATATCGTCCCGGTGGAAGAGCTGAGCCTCCCGCCCCTGCCGATGGAGAACGTCTACCGATATGCCGGGACCGCCTACCTCGTCTCACCCGAACGGATGACCCTCACTCCCGATGGCCTCTTCTCCCTCCGGGTCCCGCAGGATATCTGGGATAACGAGTCCTCCCATGAATTCCACCTGCTGGTCTACAACCCTGACCAGGGCTCGTGGGAGGAGCTGGTCTCGAGCGTGAGCGAGGGCTCGCACACCGTTAGTGCGCTGGTCAGGCGGGGGGGAATCCATGCCCTCTTCATTCCTGGAGCAGTTGTCACCCCTGCGATCACTCCTGTCGCGACCACGATGGCCACACCCTCCCTCCCCCCGACTACCGGACCCGTACCTCCGCCCCCGGGACCGTCATCGTCCCTGCCGCTCCTCCTGATCATCGGGGCAGCCGTTGTCATCGGGGGTGTGGCAGCGGGCATCGTCTACCTGAGGCAGCGCAAACTGGAAGGGCCTGAAGAGGATATCATAGAAGAGGAGATGCCCTGAGGCCTGGTATGGTGTTCATACCCCCCTGCCCTGGTATCCCTGCGGCAACAACCCTTTTTTTACAGGATTGAACCGCAGTCATCGGATTATTGTATATACATGACCCGGTTATTATCGGGTTGTGCCCGTCTGTATGGTGGCTGAACAGGCGAGCGCACCCGGGGCGGCGTACAAGAAGGGACTTCGCCCGGGGTTCCGTGTGCAACGCCGTTCCCGGGTAGATGGAGATGTGGTGGTTCCCCTGGTTCGAAACAGGTTCGTCACTGTGCTCCTATACGGACTTGCCATTCTCCTCCTCACCGTCCCCGTGTCTGGGCAGGGCTCTGAGGACGGTGAAGAGACCGGTCTGTCCAGTGTGAACCAGCCGTACATCAGCCCAGGTATGGACTCCGATATACCAGGTCTCCTCTCCCTCGAAGAGGTATTTGACCTGGCATCTTCCCCCGCAGAAGAGATCGCTGCAACCATGCAGGGACTGGAGGAGGTCCCAAAGCCTCCGGAAGGGGCTGCTGACAGGCAGGAGTCAGACTCCCTTCCCTCCTCCGTCCAGTTGCCGGCCGGGCCTGAAGAGAGAGAGCAACCGCTCGCTGAACCGGGTCCCCCTCCCGGTATAGCGACCGAACCCGGAGTCAATGAGGCTGGCTTTATGGAGAATGAAGACCCATTGCCCGGAGAAGAAACAGGCCCGGCCAGGGAACCGGCTGTTGACAGCAGTATGGCAGGCGACGGGGTGAGGCCCGCGATCGGTACTATCTCCGCCTGGGCAAAGGGAAGTACCGGTGGCATCGACTTCTCCCAGGAGACCACGGCAAGCGGGCTTATCTATGACTTTTACTTCTCATTTGATTATCGTGGCTCGTGAATAGCAGCCGTCCGGGTGCACATGGGCTTGCATTTCTAAAACCAGGTTATTTAAGGAACCTGTTGTGGTCCTGCGGTCCCCGCATGGTTGCACGCAGGAGACGCATCTTCCCGCATGGACCCTGGGGGGTTTCCCGGAACTGCGGGACAGGGATGCCCTCGCTCTCTCCAGGGACCCTTCCTGCCGGCAGGCACGGTCAGCGCTGCGTTCTCCGGGAGTACAGGTCCCAGATGATGATCGCCGCGATCACAAGGCAGCCGCCGAGGAAGAACGCAAGGACGAGGTCCAGGCCGCCCGCGGCAGTCGCAGCCGGCTGGACCAGGTCGGTCCCGTGGACTGCGGCAGGTGTGGCTGCCGGGGTAACGGCGGGAGCCTGAACAGGGACCATCATCGCCCCGTTGCCCGTGGCGTTGACGGCTTTGACCGTCTCGTCCATGGTGTACGCGAGCGTCTGGGTAGGGACCGGGAGAGCCCGTTCTGCCTCCGTGGCGACCGCGGTCGCCATCTTTGCGGCAGCCCCGCCGCCTGCCCCGCCCAGCTCCTGCCGGATGGCAGGCGGGGCCTTTGATGCAGTCGACAGGGAGAGGAATATTGCAGAGATGGCCGAGGCCGCGATCGTGATACCGAAGAGGGATGCGTACTTGAGGAGGAGGGACCGCACGCTCGTGTGCGGTGGTGCGAGGATGACGACCTGGTCCCGGATGCGGTAGATCTTCACCTCGCGTCCTTTCACGCTGTAGCGGGTCCCTGCCACCTCGAGGACCCCTGCATCGAGGAGGTTCCCGAGGTGGTACTTCACCGTGCTCATCGGCAGGGAAAGGGCCGTCGCAAGATCGGAGGCAGTCGTCGTCCCTTCCCCCACGCGCCGCAGGATCTCCCCGGCCGTGGGGCTCCCTATGGCCCGGGCAACCTTCTGTGCCCGCTCGTCCCCCGGGCTCATGACCAGGAGGTCGTCGTCAGTCGCGTCAGCCATGGATGGCCCCGGCGATCCGGTCCCTGCCCTGGCGGAGGGCCCGGTCAACCTCTCCAACGCCGGGCCCGCCGCCCTGTCCGAGCTTCGGTGTTCCGCCTCCTTTTCCACCGAGTAACGCGGATATCTCAGAGACGATCTCCCCGGCGTTCACGGCGGGTGATCCTGATGCGATCACCACGTGTACACGCTCGCCCAGGCTGCTTGCAAGGAATGCGACACCCCCCTTCTCGGCAATCCCGGATGCAATAGGGGTGAGTTCGCGGGGCGGGAGGTCGATCCTCCTGACCAGGACCGGGACCCCCGATACGTTCTCAAGGGAGATGTTCTGCACCTCGAGCTCGACGAGCCGTTTGCTCAGGCGTTCTATCTCCTTTTTCTGTTCCTTCCACTCCTCAAAGAAGCGGGAGACCGTGGGCGGGAGGTTCTCCTGCTGGACTGAGAGGACCTCTGCAGAGCGGGCGAGGAGGGTCTCGACCTGGTGGTTGTACTGCACGGCGGCAAGGCCTGCGGCAAACTCGATCCGTTCGATCCCGTCCTGGATGTGCTCGACTCTGATCAGCCGGATGGGACCCACCTGCCCGGTCGAGATGCAGTGGGTGCCGGCACATGCCTCAATATCCCCTGCAACCCTGACCACGCGGATCTCCCGTCCCGGCGGGACCCCACCCTGGTAGAGGGAGAACCCATACTTCTGCTCGGCACGGGTACGGTCCTCCACGCTGATCTCGGTAGGCCGGTCTTCCATGGCGAGGCGGTTCGCGGTCACCTCGATCTTGTAGAGCTCGGCAGGGGTGATATGCGTATAGTGGCGGAGGTCGATCCGGGAGGTCTCGATATCCTTCTGCGCCCCTGCCTGGTGAATATGGGCACCGAGGACCTCTTTGGCCGCGTGCAGGATGATGTGCGTTGCGGTGTGGTGACGCATGAGAGACCAGCGCCTCTCTTCGTCGATGATGCCCTTGACCCGTTCGCCCCGGCGGAGGACCCCGCCGCTCACCGTATGGAGGATCACGTCCCCTTTCTTTCTCACGTCCTCCACTCTCACCATGCTCTCCGCGGTGATCAGTGTTCCAAGGTCGCAGGGCTGGCCACCACCTTCGGGGTAGAAGAGTGTCTGGTCGAGTACAATATTGTCATCAAAGGAGTCGATAACCACACTCTCGAACTCCATCGCGCACGGCTGCTCGTAGAAGAGTGTGCGGGTCGCCGGTAGCAGACGGATACGATCCTCGTGGGGATCCGCTCCCGCAGCCCTTTCCTCTGCGCTCTCCCCGGTTGAGTGCATCTCGGCGATGAGGGAGTAGAAGTTGTCAGGGATGTCGACGACTGCCCCCTCTGCAGATGCGACTTCCCGCACGATCTCGGGGGGGATACCATGCGAGTCGTAGAGCGTGATGACTTCACTGAGCGGGACGCGCTGGGTCTTCGCCTTGTAGGTCTTTGCGATCTTCTGGACGATCCGCGTGCCCCTTGCCATGGTCGCGGAGTATTTGTCCACTTCGCGCTCGAGGATCTCGCGGATGATCACCGCGTCTTGCTCAAAACCCCGCGGACCGAGGAGACGGAGCTGCTGGTCGACCAGGTCAGGAAGGGGCACCGTGATCTTCAGGTCATTCAACATCCGCAGTGTCCGGCGGATAACTAGGCGTGCGAGGTAGCCTTCGCGTACATTAGAGGGGACGATGCAGTCACCGAGCATGTAGGCCAGGCAGCGGGTATGGTCGACAATGGCATAGATCTTCTCGACCGGGGTGATTATCCGGTCCAGCCGCTCGATCGGTACGTCGATCGCGGCAGCCACCTTCTTCCTAAGCGAGAAGAGGTTCGATCCCGAGATGTCCATGAGGCCGGCGACCTTGGCATTCATCGCAAGAATACGCGTGAACTCGGGGTCGTCGAGGTTGTGTGCGAGTCCGGCTGCCTCCATCACCGTGCTGACCATCTCGGGGAAGACGGCATCATAGATGGTCGGCGAGCCGCGGGATGCCCAGACCAGGCGTTCCAGGCCGTAGCCGGTATCGACGATCCGAAGCGGCATCGGGTAATACTTCTCCCCGTCCAGGTCGATCGGCGGCGCCCCGGTCTTCTTCCGGCCGAGGTTCATGAAGACAAGGGTAGCCACTTCGAGACCCCCGATCAGGACCTCAACACTCGGCCCTGCATTTCCTCCCCCGATCCACGGGTGTTCCTTGTAGCTCACCCGGGTAAGGTCGGCACCCAGGGACGCGAGGAACTTGTCGCAGAGTTCAACGGTCCTGTCTTTCCAGTAAATCTCCTCGTCGAGCGTGTTGAAGGCGTGGTGGGCCATCATCTCGAAGAGGGTGAGGTGGCGGCCCGAACGGCCCACCGAGTCAAGGTCGTTGAGGCGGATGCAGGGCTGCGAGATGGTCAGGGGGTTGGCAGGCGGGGGGACGACTCCTGATGTGACGTACGGCTGGAAATCCGCGATCGATGCGATGGTGAGATAGATGTCGTCCCGCCAGCGTGCAGCAACCGGGTAGCGGGCTATCCGGGTATGCCCTTCGCGCTCGAAGAAGGAGAGAAAGGCCTCCCGCATCTCGTCGACCGAGTGGCGGGTGAAGAAAGGGTTGCCGATGAAGTTATATGGCTCGCACGGGGCGTCCCCGCATATCGTCCGATCCGGGTCCCTGGTCCAGAATGACGCCCCGCACCTGGTGCAGGTCCGGCGCACGAGGCCGTTGTTCCTGAAATAGTCAAGCTGGTATTCTTCCTCGAGCATGGAGAACCTCGTTTTACGCTTATAATCTGCGGTATTGGACAATAAAGGGTGAGTACGGCCCGATCAGTGGTCCCACTGGTCCTGGTACCAGGCTGGGACGTCAGTGAATGACCCGGTGAGGGTAGCGATCTCGACGGCAAGGACGTGCCAGCAGGGGCGGTTCCGGATCAGTGCAGCCTCACACGTACAGAAGTCGCCATCGACAACGTATTCTCCTCTCGTCCCGCTGACGACGAAGAAGTCGAGGAACTTCCTGACTCCTCCGCTGTCGATCGCGGCGAGTGCCTTCTTCCCGCGCGTGCCGCACCGTTGCAGGACCAGGGCCCTGGCCTCCGGGGTCAGGGTGCCGGCGGTGGCGAGGGCTTCGCGGATCGCATTCATGGGACAAGGGTGACCGCGGGGGGGTCATCGAGGTATGCGGCACCGAGACGACCGGCCAGGTGCCGCATGGCAGGGGCTTCGAGCGCGTAATGCATCGCTTCGAGGCAGGGGAACGGTGCCGCCCGCGCGACCGCGTGTTTCAGCTCAGCCGAGAGGAAGGCACCTGCACCCATGGAAGCAGCCTCTCCCATGATCGCAGGGTCGAACCCGCTTCCCGCGAGGAGGCCGAGTCTCCCTGGGAGCGGGGGGTCACCCACGACCCTGAGCCCTCCGCAGCCGAGCCGGGCTGCAATCCCCTGGGCTGTCAGGGGGCAGTGTCCGACCAGGCCTTCACTCATCGGCTGGCACTCCTGCATGCCAAGGAGGGTGGCAAGGCAGTCGTTGACTCCTCCCGGCGCCCTGTCGTAGTTGGTATGGAGGACATAGAGGTTGATGCCGGCGGAGAGGATCGCCCGGAGGAGCGGTGCGAGAGGTCCGCGGACGGCGGTGACCGGGGTCCAGATGGGGGTATGATGCACCACAAGCATATCCGTCCCCCGGGAGACCGCCTCCCCAACGACGGCAGGGGTGGCATCAAGGGCGCAGCAGACGGTCCGGATATCTTTGATCCCCTCCACCACAAGGCCGATCCGCCCCTCGTCCATGGGGAGCGCAAGTTCTGGTGGTGCGATCCTCTCAAGCTCCTTTACGAGCAGGCCACGGTCCATGTAGTGAGATATTTTACGTTCCAGTTCATCAAGAGTATTATTACTATGAATAATAATCAACACCCTTAAATATTCCGTGCACTGATTTTTCCTCCATGGACAAGACCCTTGAGGAGATCAACCGGCGTATCCGAGAGGGAAACGCCAGAGTCGTCACGGCCGAAGAGATGCCGGCGGTTGTCGAAGAACTCGGCGAAGAGAAGGCACTCGCTGAGGTCGACGTCGTCACAACAGGTACATTCGGGGCGATGTGCTCGTCAGGGGCTTTTCTCAACTTCGGGCACGCCGACCCCCCGATCCGGATGGAACGGGTGTGGCTGAACGACGTGGAGGCATACGGTGGTATAGCGGCAGTCGATGCCTACCTCGGTGCCACCCAGCAGTCGACGACCCGCGGCATCGAGTATGGCGGGGCGCATGTCCTCGAGGACCTTGTTGGTGGTCTCCCCGTGGAACTCCGCGCCATGTCAAAAGGGACCGACTGTTACCCGCGCCGGACGGTCACGACCGAGCTGACCCTCGAGAACATCAATGAAGCAGTGATGTGCAACCCGCGTAATGCCTACCAGCGCTACAATGCTGCCATAAACACCGGCGACAGGCTGATGAGGACCTATATGGGAACTCTCCTCCCGGGCTGCGGAAATATCACCTACTCCGGGGCCGGGGTCTTAAACCCCCTCTCAAATGACCCGCAGCTCCGCTGCATCGGCCCTGGAGTGCCCTGTTTCCTCGGCGGGGCGGTAGGGATGGTGGTCGGGGAAGGCACCCAGCACTCGCCGGCAAAGGGGTTCGGGACCCTGATGGTCACCGGGAACCTCAAGGAGATGTCCACGGAATACATCAGGGCTGCAACAATGGAGGGCTATGGCGTGACCCTCTACATCGGGGTCGGAATCCCCATCCCAGTACTGGACATTGAGACCGTTCGGGCTACCGCGGTCCGTGACGAGGATATCCAGGTCGAGATCGTCGACTACTCCGTGCCCAGCCGTAACCGCCCGGTCCTGGGGACCGTCTCGTATGCCGATCTCCGGACCGGGAATGTCAGGATCGGGGGAGAGGACATCCGGACATCCCCACTCTCGAGTTTCCGCAGGGCCCGCAGGGTCGCATCCGAATTAAAGGAGATTGTCCGGAAGGGCAGGATTACCCTCTCGCTCCCCGTGCGGCCCATGGACCGCACCCGGCAGGCGAAACCGTTGTACGAGACTGCCCATGCCCCGCGCGTGCGGGAGATCATGGATAAGTCCTTCATCTCCATCAACCAGGATGAGGAGATACGCACCGCTGCGCAGACCCTCCTGCGCGGGGAGACGAACCACCTGCCGGTCATCGACAGGGAAGGCCGCCTGGTGGGGATCGTCACGACGTATGACGTGTCAAAGGCAGTGGTCAACCCGTCTGCAGGGCCGAAAGTGCGGGACATCATGAAGAAACGGGTCATCACGACGAACCCGAACGAAGCAGTTGACATCGCGATCCAGAAACTGGAACGGCATAACATCAGTGCCCTCCCGGTCGTGGACGAGGCGCAGCGGGTCGTTGCAATGCTCACCGCGATAGACCTTGGCAAGCTTTTCGGAGGGAGGTGGCTCAAATGAAACTTCTTGTCACGTTCTCCAGGAAAGAAGGGAAGAAGCCGATCATCGCCCAGGTAGTGAAGGAGACCGGGGTCCTGATCAATGTCGAACGGGCGGTCATCACCTCATCAGAAGGGGAGGCGCTGATCGACATCCCGGATGCCCAGTGCCGGCTCGTGAAGAACCGGATGACCGAGCTCGGTGCCAACGTACGGATCCTCGAACATGCGATCGTCCTCGACGAGAGCGAGTGTGTTGACTGCGGCGCATGCATCAGCATCTGCCCCCAGGAGGTCTTCTCATTTGATCCAGACTGGAAGCTCCGCCTGGAGGAGTCACGATGCGTCCTGTGCGGGCGGTGCATGGTAACATGCCCCCACCATGCCCTCTCCCAGGGTTCCCTCTCCTGACCGGGTGTGAACCGGGAATTGCTTCCCGCTTCGGGCAGTACCGGTATCAGCCGGGTGGAACCCCCCGGAAACGTGGGTGATCCCTTCCACAGCGTCCTTTGGTGGGTGGGACGTGGAGTGCGTATCTCAACTGGCAGGAACGGTCTCTGCGGGACATGGTGGCGGTGATCGGTGGAGGGCGGGCCGAAGAAGTGCGTCTCCCGACCGGGGTGCACGGTGGCCGTGGGGAACCGGGAGGACCGACCCACTGGAACGATCTCCCTCCGGTGGGAATGTCCTGCACGCGATCCCGGCCCACCTTCTCCCCCGGGTCGGGAGCGAAATTCCATCCGATCGCGATCAGTGATTCGTACCGTGGTGGTCCCGGGCCAGGTACTCAATCGTGCGGACAGTCCCGGCTTCTGAACGGGCGATCGCGGCGAGGAAGTGGAGCGGGACCGGGCGGTAGCCCGTCACCTCGATGCTCACATTGAACCGCCGCCTGCCCGGGTGAAAGAAAGGATACTGGCCGAGATCATTGTTATGGTGATGGCCATGGACGACATATCCGTCGAACCCTTCCGGGGCATCTGCGGGATCGTGGACGAGAAGGAACCGCACACCGTCCACCTCACGGACGAGAAACGTATCCCCGCCACCGTCACGGTCATGGTTCCCTGTCACCAGGCAGACCGGTGCCTGGAAGAGGGAGAGGTAATGGGTGGCATCGCGTCTGCCTGGGCCATAGGCAAAATCTCCAAGGACGATGAGCCCGGCCCCGCTCCCCGCAACCTCGTTGCAGGAGGCGATGATGGCTTCGTCCATCTCGGAAAGAGAAGAGAAGGGGCGGTCACAGTACCGGATGATGTTCGCATGCCCGAGGTGAAGGTCGGCGGTGACAAGCACCTCGGGATCTCCCGGGCCGACCCGGTCGCGAAGCGCTGCCGCTGCGGCAGATCTGATGTGTCTCCTGAGCGCACGAAGGCTCTCTGCGTCCTCTTCCCTGGAGAAGAGAGCCTTCCGGCTGATCCATTCGTCCCGGCAGAAGTCCCAGGCACCCCGTACCGATCGTGCTGCCGCGAGCACCAGCCGCCAGGCAGTCAGGTCGATGTCCGCAGAACAGGGATCTCCCGGCCCCTCCCAACAGGCGGCAGGACCCCCGCGCGGGACCCCGGAGAGAAGGGAGACGTGGAATCTACGGTCTCCTGGGACCAGGTCGTGCCGCGAGAGGAACCGGACAAACGGGAGGAGTGCCTGGCGGAGTGCATTGTACCATTCCACAAAACCGGAAGGGGGCTCTGCCCTGAAGGCATAGTAATACCTACCCCTGCCGTGGAGGACCACGGTCCCGTGGACCGGGACCTGGAGGAGAGGGAGAGACCGGGCAAACGTCCGCATGACCCCGGCTATGTGGCCTGGCACTCTCCCCCTGCCAAGAGTGAACGGCCCGGCGAGCGTGATGTGGGGGTACTCGACGGCAATGGCCCCCTCCCCTGCCTGTGCTGCCATCCTCCTGGCCATTCCCTGCACCCGTCCCCCTGCCAGTGCGAGGAGGATGAAGTAACGCAGTTCCGGGTGCGTTCCTGCTCTCCGGGATCGGCGATGGAGTGGGTGGCGAGTCACCGGGCACCTCCCGGCCGCGGACTGATCCCGGCAAACCGGAACCCACACTCGTCATGCGACCTGTCCGGGCCCGGGAGGCCAGGTGCCGTATGATACGCCACCATTTTGAGCTCAGGGAGACGATCGCGACCATCCTCTGCGACCGGCAGGGAGACGTTGAAGCGGCGTGCAGGGGACTGCAGTCTGCCCGGGGAGAGGTTGAACGGTGCATCGCGCGCGATCCCTTCTTCCAGGCCACCTTTGAGCCGTACCGTCCATTCTGCACCGGGAGGACGGTTGAGCGGATGAGCAGGGCCGCAGGGATGGCGGGCGTGGGTCCCATGGCGGCGGTGGCGGGTGCGATTGCGTGGGCAGGCCTCGAGGAAATGGTGGCGGCCGGTGCCACCTTCGGCGTCGTGGACAATGGTGGGGATATCGCCTTCGTCAATGATCGAGCCATCCGGATCGGGCTCCACGCCGGGCAGTCCCCTCTGTCGGACCGGTATGCCTTTCTCATTCCCCCGGACCGCTGCATACGCGGTGTCTGCACCTCTTCGGCGACGGTTGGCCATTCTATCTCTTTTGGGACCGCCGATGCAGTAACGGTCTTTGCCCCGGACGTTGCCATTGCCGATGCGTATGCGACTGCCATCTGCAACGAGATCCGGCCCCATGATCAATCGGTCCTTGCCTCCCTCGACCCTGCGGTGGTCCTTGGGGTCTTCGTGGTGATGGGCGACGAGACCGTCTCCTGGGGCGAGGTCCCGCAGCTCGTCCCTGCCCGGGTGGACCCATCGCGCATCACCGCCGGGTACCTTCGCGGCGGGACCTGTTTCTTCGATACTTCCGGCATGTCAGAGTGATATCCCGTCAAGGAACGCCCGTCCGCGCATGTACGCATCCCGGCCTTCGAAGCGGGCCGGTTGGGGTTCTTCCGTGTATACCAGGATAACGGGGCTCTCACCCTCGGTGCAGAATACGAGTTCTCCCATGTCATTCTCTTCCAGGGTCACCCCCCGCCGGAGTGCGGAGGCTGGCTCGAGCATCAGGCGTTCGAGGGCCAGGGGCCCGGGCCAGGTCCTGAAGTGATACAGAAAGACCTGGAGAGCGTTTAAAAGGTCAGAGGCGAGGAGGTCCCGCCGGACAGGCGGTTCCACGCCGTCGAGGAGCCAGGCGAGCCGGAGATCATCCTCCCCGGCCCTTGCAAGGAGACTGTCGGCGCGGGCCGCAAGTTCGCGGTAGGGTAACTGGCTGGCATCTTCTCCCATCTGGTAGTTTTTTACTCCCCTTCCCCATCAATCCTGCCTATACCACAGGCCCCGGCTGCCCGATCAGTTGACCTGTCCCTCCAGTTGCAGCCTCTCCGTGTCCTCCCCTGGACACGGTATGGTGTCCCATCAGTTGGCCTGTCCCTCCAGTTGCGGCCTCTCCGTGTCCTCCCCTGGACACGGTATGGTGTCCCATCGGTTGGCCTGTCCCTCCAAGTTGCAGCCTCTCCGTGCACTCCCCTGGACACGGTATGGTGTCCCATCAGTTGGCCTGTCCCTCCAAGTTGCAGCCTCTCCGTGCACTCCCCTGGACACCGTACGGGGTCCCATCGGTAGGCGTTTCCCTCCAGTTGCGGCCTCTCTGTGCACTCCTCTGGACACGGTATGGTGTCCCATCGGTTGGCCTGTCCCTCCAAGTTGCAGCCTCTCCGTGCACTCCCCTGGACACCGTACGGGGTCCCATCAGTTGACGGTTCATGCGTTGCCTCCTGGTCTGCGGGTGTTTCCGGGCGTTTGGCCCCGGGGAACGGGGATAGCGGATGTGAACTTTGAACCGGCAGGAGGTGCCACAGTCCTGTATGAAGGACGAGGAGGTCGACTGGATTATCTACCATATCATCGCAGGGAAAACCGCCTGTACGGCAGGAGACCTCGCAGAACAGACCGGGCTCTCCGTGGATACGGTGGAGTCCTCGGTCCGGCGTCTCATCAGGGCAATGCTGGTGGCACAGGAAGAGGGGGGGGCTATCAAACCCCTGTCGCTCCACGAGTCATTCCTCCTGTGTGAGTCCAGGTTCACGGAAGACTGCCCATTCGTCATCGAAGGTGGAGTCATTCGCCCGCGGAACAGGGGTGCGTGAGATGGAGGAGGGGGATACCCGGTGATGCCGGTCACGGTCCTCCGGATCGGACACCGGCCGGAACGCGACCAGAGGGTAACCACCCATGTCGGACTGACCGCACGTGCATTCGGGGCAGAAGGGATGCTCCTCGCCGCCCAAGACAAAGGCGTGGTCGCAAGCATCCGCGATGTCGCCGACCGGTTCGGTGGTTCGTTCACCGTGGAGGACAAGGTCTCTTGGAGAGCCTGTATCCGTGACTGGAAGGAGAATGGAGGGACCGTTGTCCACCTGACCATGTACGGCCTCCCCCTCCCCGAAGTCATCCCGCAGGTCCGCGCGGCAGACCGCCTCCTCGTCGTGGTGGGGGCCGAGAAGGTCCCCGGGGAGGTCTTCGGCCTCGCCGACTTCAATGTCTCGGTGACCAGCCAGCCCCACTCCGAGATCGCGGGGCTCGCCGTCTTCCTCGACCGCCTCTTCGATGGCAGGGAGTTCGACCTCCCCTTCCCCGGTGGCCGGGTGCGGATAGTCCCGACTGCGTCCGGCAAGCGGATGGAGGACCTGTGATCCCCCGCGTCATGGTTGCCGGTTTCTCCACCCGCCACGTTGCACAGTCTGCCTGCAGCGCCGGTTTCCGGGTCTGTGCGGTCGATCACTTCTGCGACCTCGACCTCGGCTGGTACTGCGAGGACACGCTCGCATTCGATGACCTGGCCGCGCTCCCTGATGCCATCGCCGAGATGGCGGGGAAGTACCGGTTCGACGGCCTGGTCGTGACATCTGGTGCAGAGGACCTTCCTGCGCCGGTCCCCCGGATCGGGACCCCCCCTGAACGGGTCGCACGGTACCTCGACAAGCTCGCCACGCAGGAGTTCTTCGAAGGTGCAGGAATTCCGATCCCCCGCCTCCTCTCCCCCGGTGAGTACCCTGCCATGGTCAAGCCGCGCCGGGGGGCAGGGGGATGGCGGAATGCGGTTGTGCGGGACGAGGAAGAACTCTCCCGGTGGACGTCCCTGCATCCTGGTATTCCGTATATTGCCCAGCAAGTCGTCACCGGGATCCCCTCCTCTGTCTGCTGCATCACGGCAGAGGGGCGTGCCTGCGCAATCGCAGTGAACCGGCAGATCACGAGGGGGGCGGGGGAATCCGTATTCGGGTTCGCCGGGTCGGTGACACCGTTCGTACACCCGTCCGCTCCCCTCCTCGTCAGGTACGCCGAGCAGGCAGCGGCGGAAAGCGGGTGCTGCGGAACGGTCGGGATCGACTTCATGGCAGGGGAGAGCCCGGTCCACGCAATCGAGCTGAACCCCAGGTTCCAGGGGACCATTGATACGGTGGAGGGTGCGACCGGTGTGAACCTCTTCTCCCTCCATGCTGCAGCCTGCCGGTCAGGCGCAGTTCCTCAAAAGATGCCTGTGCCCACCTGTTTCGCCGCACGGGGGGTCGTGTTCGCAGAGCGGGACCTCACCATCCGTGCCGACCTCCGCCGGTTCTCTCCCGCAGTGGCGGACATTCCGCGGCCCGGGACGACCCTGCTGGAGGGCCAGGCCGTGGTGAGCATCCTCGGGAAGGGGAGAACCGAGGAAGAGGCACTTGGCTCGCTTGAAAAGACTCTTCATGCGGTGCGCTCATATCTGAGTTGAGCTCGCAATGCCAGTCGATGAGATTCTAGAGAACCGGGCACTCCGGGCATACCTCCACCAGTTGATCGGGGACGAGGGGATCGAGCTGATTCTGCGGTTCCCTCCAGAGGGGGAGTTCAGCGACGAAGAACTCGCCTCCACAACAGGTATCAACCTCAATGCAGTCCGTCATACCCTGTATTCCCTCTACGAAAAGAGGCTTGCCGAGTACCGTCGGATCAAGAATAACGAGACCGGTTGGCTCACCTACCTCTGGCAGCTCCGGCTCGATCATATTTATGACGCCCTGCGCATCGATCTTGATCAGATCCTGGAGAAGCTCGTGGTGCGGGAGCGGTATGAAGAGGAGAATGACTTTTACATCTGCAAGGACTGCGGGATCATCAGCACGTTCGATAGCGTGATTGATCACGAGTTCGCCTGCATGGAGTGCGGGCAGCCCCTCGACCATTTCGAGAACCGGGAGCTTCTTGCAGCTTTGAAACGAAAGATTGGTGAGATCCGAGAGTCGCTCGGACATGCATGACAGGGATGCTATCCAGCTGCTGGAGAAGGCAGGATGCAGCAGCCGGGTGATCGCTCACTGCCGGGTTGTGCAGAACGTTGCACTCGGGTACGCGGCGCGTACCGACTGTGCGGATAGGATACTCGTCTCAAATGGGGCCCTGCTTCACGATATAGGCCGCGGCATGACCCATTCGATCCTCCATGCCCAGGCAGGAGCTGCCCTCGCCCGGCACTGGGGCGTCCCTGAAGAGGCTGCCCGGATCGTGGAGTGCCACACGGGGGCCGGTCTCACGGCGGATGAGAACACCCTCCTCCGCCTCTTACCTGTTGAGTGTATCCCTGAAACGGTCGAGGAGAAGATCGTCGCCCATGCCGACAACCTCGTCCGCGGTAGCCGGGTGATCACGTTCGAGGAGCGCCTTGCCCTGGCCTCGGTCCTCCCCCGGAGGGTCCGGCGGCGACTCTACCACCTCTCACTCTGGGTCGAAGTCCTCTGTGGATAGGGTCCGGTCGCAGAAAAACCACCTGGCTCCCTTCACGTGACACATGCATACCAGCTGAACACCTTGGATGCGATTTTCGTCTTCACTGGGTGCCAGTGCATCCCCCCCAGATGTCAGAGGTGTGTTCCGGATACCTTTGCGTAGGAGAGTTTGACTGGAAAGATTGGCGTTCTCCTGGTTTTTTTCCTTCCAGGTTGTGCGATATGCATGCGGATGACCGTATTATCAGTTCCCCACTCTATTACAACCGGTCCCATGGTACGAGGGGATGGCTCCCGCGACGAAAAGGGGAGAGTACGGGTTCAAAACGTTCCCGTTGGGCAGCAGACCCTGGTCCGGGGGGTCCCTACCCCGGAAAAGAGGTCAGAAGATGACCTGCCTCACCTGGGGGAGGCTTCGAATCTTTTCGATCACACCGAGGGGGAGGACGTCATCGATGATTATCACCAGCTTCGGGTCTTCCGCAAGGTACGGATCTGTCACAAAGATCTGGCGGATATTCACGTCGGCATCGGCAAGGACCTTTACGGTGGATGAGACGATCCCCTTCTCCTGTGCGTTCCGCGGCAGGATGGTCAGGACAGAGAGGCCGAGGTTCTCGGCGACCTGCGAGAGGTCCGGTGTCGCCCGTATCGAGAGGAAGATGTCCCGGAGGAGGGGTGAGGCGAGGATACGCTGGGCAGTCGCGTCCACCACCCTTCGGTCCGCCCCGATGGCCCGGGCCAGGTGCGTAGCCGGAATCTCGATCCCATTGCAGGCGATCTTCCCGTTCTCGTTCACTCCGAACCCGGACTGGAGGAGAAAGCGGACCACCAGGCTCTGCGAGGGGGAGTCGGCAAAGGCATGGATGATATCGGACCACATGCTGATAGAGGAATAGGTGATGGCTATTGTTTTACATTTCTGTCCACCGGTCATCATCATTGTACTGAACTGGCATATGCACAGAGAGCCAGGACCAGATCGGAGGGGCCTTCTTTGTGCGTTTCCAGGGACCACCGGTCTTTTGCCGGCAAGCGCCGGCGTATCGCTCTTCCGCTGCCCCCGTGTTCCCCGGGCATCCGGAAGAGGAACCGATCCCCGGAACAGGCCAGGATGCCCACCCGGTCCTTGCGGAGACCTTGGCAGGGGGGAGAGATCCATCAGGCAGGGGGAGAACCTGGGAATAGCGGGTGAAAGTGCATGGATCGGCGTGGCTCGGTATCTGCCATCCTGGCTGGAACCTTGGAATAGCGGGTGATAGGACCTCCTTTCTTCCCGGGGAAGACAAACCGGAGATAGCCAGCCGGTACACCTGGGTTCTTCTCTCATGCCTGTCCGGGGAGAGTGCCTGCCAGGAAAAAGACGAGCATCGTTCACCTGGTGCTCTCCCGTACACCGCTCCGCTCCTTGTGCGAGTCCCTTCATCTTGCGACCAGGGAAGAGATACCTTCTTGTACCTTCACATCCTTTGTATTAAGGCAGGCGAGGGTTTCCGAGCCAGGTCAAAGGAGCTAGCTTGAGGGGCTAGTCTCGAAGGAGTTCTTGGGTTCAAATCCCATCCCTCGCATACTGTTTTCTGATCGCTCATCCATGCGGGAGCCGGCGCACCTCCCCACCAGTAAGGGAGTGCAGGTGCATATCCTGCCTTTCTCTCACGTGCCAGGCCAGGAGCTGGTCTATCAGGTCATGATCAGGCCATCAACCCTGCCAAGGCCACCTTAAGTGACCTGCAGGAGGGAAAAACGGTCCCCTGCGGGGTTGCCGAATGCGTACAGGAGCACCAGGTGAGAGTGGCAGGGGAGGCGAAAGCGGTAGGGAAGATGCCTGGCAATTCCCATTGAAGGGGTTTCCCGCCGGTCACGGCCGGTCAGGGGCCCCTGGGTGTGTTGAGGGCCGGGAGGCCTGCGACAACCACGATCAGCGGCGGACTGGTCGGAAAAGAGGAGGGACCGAATCATTCATCCTGGCTCTTCTCCCTGCCCGTGTCCATTGTCTGTTCCAGGTCGGCAAGGAGGTAGAGGTTCACATCTGCGTAGGTGTCGAGGCCCACCTCGAAGGGGTTGTCCATGTCCATGATCAGGAGGAGCAGGCCAATCGTCAGCATGCTGATGGCGGCAAAGAGGAGGAGCCCAAGAAGAGGCGGATCGACTCTTAGGAAGAGAAGGACCAGTATCACTGCACCGATCGCGACTTGCGAGATCGCATAGGCCGTGGGGATGAACGAGGTCTCGGCGATGGTGGACACCCGGTTTGATATCCGGTCGATACTGGTCAGTTCGTTGCGCATCCTGACAAGGATGGGGGGAGCCACGTTCAGTTCCGCCAGCGCGCGGATATCACCATTTATCTTCCCGATTGCCACGCGGACCGTGGTTATATCCCACTTATTTGCCCGGAAATTTCTGCAGATCGCCTTGAGGAGCGCATGGAGGTCCTCGTGGAACGTGCGTCGCAGTGTGTCGTCTCCCAGTGGGATGAAATCTATGTCATCCGAGAGTGACTGGATGGAGGTCGCCAGGTCCCCGGGTATCTTTTCGCTCTCCTTGTAGTCCACGAGGGTCCCTGTGAAGATGATGGCAATGGTGAACATCACCGCCCCGACAAACGAGGTGAGGAGGTTGTTGATGGGGAGGACTTCTAGCCCTGCAACTACCACCCCCGCTTTGATCACGAGGAGGACCGCAACGATGCGGAGGGTCTTGAGCAGCAGGCCCCACTTCTTCCTGTCCATACCTACGTATTTTCCGTACCGGGAGGATATACCTGCAGGCCGGCGTCGGCCTATGCCTGCTGGTAATACACCAAAGCCTCCCCCTTCCCGGTGATGTCTCCATTGACGTCCCGAGTACCCCTGTGCCTGCTACCATTTCCGTCTCCCTCCCGCAGCGCGTCCTGCCCGGGTGATCTCACGCGGGAACTGCTGTTGAACTGAGCAGGTTGCGGCAAGCAGCGGGGGTCTGTACCCCGCCATCGCCCCGTATCTTCAGACAAGGGGGTCCGGGATACCGGCTCCTGCTCCCGTTGCGGGGAGCGGGGTCTCACGGACCAGGAAAGGGCCGCGACTCTGTGCGACTTTCTGGAGAATGAGTCGTTTTCCTGCATCTGTTGCAGCAAAGACTGGCACAGATATCCCTGCCTGGAGTAGAGCGTACTCTGCAGCCACGTCCCGGACCGCCCTGGAAGCGCAGGCGGTGACGATATCTGCAGTAGCGAAGAGTTGCATTGCCTCGTCCCGGGTGATCCCGGTGGTATGGACTGCAATGATAAGGGCATAGGGCTCTGCAGCGCGGACTGCCCTCGCCCCGGCTGCCGAGACAACGGTGACTCCGATAGCAGACAGCCCCGCTTTGCGGGCTGCGATGACACCGCTGACCGGGTCTATCGTGGCCGAGGAAGGGTCAATGACTATGCCGCCGGCCTCTTTGATCCGTGCAATCACCAGTGGTATGGGACTCGTCATAACGAGGCCGGACATCCGCCCACCTATGCCCTGGATGAGGGCAGGATCGGTGAGGACCACCGTGCCGGCCCCGTCGCATGCGATGATTGCCGCATCGAGGAGACCGTCCCGGACTGCTGCGCTGAGGATCTCCGATGCGCCGAACCCGACATACTCGCCGGTGGCAGATAGCTTCCTGTCAGGCTTGCACATCCCGAATGCATCAATCCGGCCCTGGATGTTCTCCCAAACGGCATCAGGCGTGATCGGGTCAACGGGCCGTGTAAAACGCCGTGCAAGGGGGCAGCGGGAGATCATTGGTTCACCGACCTCGCATACGCGGCCGTCCCTGATGACGATCCTGCATTTCCCGGCAGCTTCGATGATATGAAGGTCGCTGCCAGGGGAAGGCCCCCCGGTACTGGTCATTCGTGGCATTCCCGGTCACGCAGGTGACCCCGGGGTCCTGGTGGCCTGCGACACGGCATGCCCATGTCAGGGCCTCCGGTACCCGGCTGCCATCAGGACAGATATCCCGAGAGCGGCCAGGACCAGCATGGCAGGGGCCGGGGACTTCGTGGTCGGGACGGTCGTCGTCTCTGGGACCGTCGTTGCAATGGTCGTCACCTGGGTGGTCGTCTGCTCCACTGTGGTGGGGACGGTCGTGGGGACCACTTTCTTCTCCCGGAGCACTGAGAAAGTCACGTTGTCAATCCACCCCTCTGCAGCGATATTCAGCATGTACTCCCCTTTTGAAGAGATCAGCAACCGGTCAAGTCCACTGAGTTCCTGGTTGATGTTGGTATAATAGCCCCAGACGGTCTCCCCGGTTGTACCGTTCTGGAACTTGATATCCGCATTCTGTAACTCCTTGTTATACCTGACGATGACGTGATACGGGACGCCATCCGAGAATTCCTTGGTCTCGCAGTTCGGTGTGGTCCCGCAGTACGAATAATACTGGCTCGTTATCTCTGCCATGTTGTTATTCTGCGATATTACGCGAAGGCCCATCAGCCTCAGGCTCTTTTTGTACATCAGCTCGGCGAGGACGTCGGTGGCACGGGTGACATCCATCTCCTGGCTGCCCATTCCGAACCGGAATGCGCTCTCTTTATCAGTTTTATTCGGGAAGACGTCGAATTCAAGTTCAAACGATTCCCCATCGTATGGAAGATTCTTGTACGCATATCCCGCAGTACCCCCCTCTATCTTGTAATGGTAGACACCTTCAGACGGGTCCCAGTAATAATTGCGGGGGCTGTTGGTGGTCCAACCGGGGTCGCTCGAGAAGTCAGTCTGGTAAAGGACCACCTTCTCTTTCGTTTCGGCAGCAGTGACCGGCAGGTTCAGAAGCAAAAGGCAGATGAGGGCGGTAACGGTCAACAACGGAGCTACTTTCATGGTAGATTCCTCGTTCTCTCTTCTGGCAGGACCCGCAGGGAGTCCGGGGCCCCGTCAGCCACCACGCCGGCAAAACCGGTATTGGAAGAAACTGGGGCGCCGGGGGGCTTCGTCCCCCCGATTGACCCTGCCTGGAACCGTCTTCATGTCTCAGACCCAGCCCGGATAATATTATCGAAAGAGGCCGGCAGCCTGGGCCGGCCTCCCTCCCGTTCAGAAGAGCTCGAAGCGTTCCGCCCCGGTGCGTGCGCTGATGTAGCCCTCCTGGAAGGTGAGGAGAGCATTCCCATCGGCATTGGGCCGTATCCCGGATATCCTCAGGGACTGCCCGCCCCGGTCCGGGAGGCGGCGGCCATTGATCATTACCTGGGCATTTTTATCGCTCCCTGCAATCGTGAAGATCAGGGTGGACGCGATACTGTCTGATTCCGGTATGGAGATACTGGAGATTATCCCCTTCTCCCTGGCCATTCCGTCGACAAACAGCCGTGCCTGGTCAAACGTGAAGTAGGAGATCCTCCCTTTCTGGATGTCAATCTGGCCCTTGTCCAGGGAGTCTGCGAATATCTGCACGAGACTCCCTTTTTCCAAGTTCCTGATGCTCCCGTTCATCTTTATCCAGGCGCCATTGCCGGTTACCCTGAACTGGAGGTACCCGCCGGCGGAGAGATGGCCGGTTTCACCGTTTTTAATGTAGATATCCAGGACTTCTGGTGAATTCACCGTGATGTAGCCTGCCTGGAGGCGGGTATCGGAACCGTACTGGTTGGAGGTGGTGAGGGTGACAGAGTAGGTCCCTGCATCGGGGTAAATATGGGACGGGTTCTGCTCCCTGGAGGTCTGCCCGTCCCCGAAGTCCCACAGCCAGGCACCGGGACTGCCGGAGGAGATATCGGTGAAACGGATGGTCAGGGGAGCCATGCCGGACCTGGTCGAAGCCGTGAAGGTGGCTTCCGGGGACATTCCCACCGAGAGGAGTCCTTCGGCAGTCTTCGTGTTCACGCCATAGAGGTTCGAGACCGTGAGGCTGACCGTGTACATGCCGGCATGCGAGTAGGTATGGACCGGGTTCTGGCTCCCGGACGATTCACCGTCACCGAAGGACCAGAGCCACTCGTCCGGGCGGCCCGTGGACTGGTCCGTGAAGTGGACGGTGAGTGGCACCTGGCCAGAAGGTGGCTGGGCGGTGAACAAGGCGACCGGGGGTTCTACTACCCGCGAGGAGGATGCCGCGGTCTGCACCTGGGCGGCGGTCACCGCGGCATGCGTAGCCTGGGGTGTCACGGGCACCTGCCCGGGTATCACCTCGATGAGTGTCGGTACCGGGGTCAACGCCCCGGTGGCCGCCTGGCTGACGTTCACCGGTGCGGTTGTTGCAGGGGGTGGGGTCTCCGGCGGCGGGGTGATATCGCGGGAGAAGATCGTCACCAGCTTCCCACCCACTGAGTAGCGTACTTCAACGAGGAGAGGCGATCCCACACCACTATACACGGCTTTCATGGTCTTTCCCGGTATCCATGGCCAGTCCTGGCCATTCAGGAACGAGATGGAACCGATCGGTACCGGTTCTCCGTTGATGAACACGGCCGTCTTATCCTTCTGGAGGGTATCTCCACCGTCGTGGTAGATATACAGGGTCTTCCCCGAGGTCTCCACGGTCGAGGTGAACTGCGGGGGCTTTCCTCCCTGCAACACCGGGAGGACGAGGAGTAAAACCACCAGGACGGCCACGATCACAACGATAGCTGCCGCCAGGATGATGATAGTCCGCTTTGAAAGGGCAGATGGCAATTTCACGTTCATTCCGCTCCGCGCCGTACCAATAATTATATAAGTATCCCTTCGCCGGGAGAGAAATACCTTTTGGATAACGGCTGGTATGCCGCGGCTGGTGATACGGTTTTCCCGGGAGAACACAGGGATCCCCTTGAAAAAGTGAAGGACAGGAGGTACCGCGATAACCGCTGAAAAGGAGGGCGACAAACAGGGTACCATGGAAAGGGATGCCAGAACCTGGCCAGGTCTCCTTGGGAGAGAGCGCGATTTGGAGAGTGGATTGGCAGTCCAGCGGGATGATCGTTGGGGCCACGCGGTTTTCCATGTCAGGCCTCGCGATTTGGAGAGTAGACTGTGCAGTCCGCCGGGAGGGAGGGCTCATTGAAGGGAGTAGCCAGTCGCGCCGCCGTTGAATGTCACCCGGTAGGTGTCTGCGTCAAGGGCGATGGAATGAAACGACGAGTCCGGCCTGATATCCCGGATCGTAAGCGGCTTGTCGGTTGTCCCTGACACGATCACGTCTCCGCCTGCCGCAAGGGACATCTTTGCGCCCTTTGCCGGGATGATGAGCCGGAGCGAGGAGGAGAACTGGTCAAGGGCTGAGATATAAATGGCGGACACCTCCCCGGTCTTTTGCAGGTCGCCGTTGATATACAGGTCCACGTCCGACAGGGAGAACGAGGTCAGGCTGGACCCTGAAGTGAGGTAAACCTTCCCCGTGCTGTCTGAGCCCACCGCCATCCTCACCACGTCCGTTGCATTGAGTGGAGAGCGAGTCGAGCCGACCTGGACGTACGAGTTGCTCCCGGTTACCCGGAACTGCACGACACCTCCTGCGGCAATATATCCCCCTGTCGCGGTGTCCAGGACCAGGTCCACGGTTGCAACTGGTGGCGTGACCGTAATGTAGCGTGCTTTCTGGAGCATATGGTCCTGCCCGTAGGAGTTGGCAACCGAGAGGCTGACCCCGTAGATCCCGGCGGTCAGGTAGGTATACACCGGGTTCTGCCGGGAGGACGTGTACCCGTCCCCGAAGTTCCATGACCAGGTCTGCGTCGTACCGGTGGACTGATCATTGAAACGGACCGTCAAGGGTGCCGGGCCGGAGGCGGGCTCCCCGGTAAAGTCTGCAGCCAGGACCTTGCGGTTGCCGAAGTTGCGATCGATCGCCCGGCACCGGGAGGCGAAATTAAGGGTTTCGTTCCTGTACAGTCCTTTCAAGGGGTAACTCTGTACCCAGCCGGGTTTGAGGCTCTCCCTGATGGTATACTGGCCGGTATAGGGAATATCCAGGAAGAGGTAAGTCCCGTTCGCATCGGTCGTGGTGGAACTGACGAGGACCTCCGTATTTCCCTCCTGCCGGTAGAGCGAGACCGTCCAACCAGCGAGCAGCGGTTCTCCCGGGTCTCTCACCCCATCCATGGTATAGTCCTCCCAGACTCTTCCTCCGATGCTGTGGCACGGGAGCGAGTCCGAGTACACTGCGGTTGCGGTCCACGTGGCATTGTCAGCGACGGCAAATTGAACGACGGGCTCCGGTGAGATGGCACCGCTCACCGCCCAGTGGCTGAAATACCGTGGTGTCCCGGTACAGTCGTCCCCGGTGCAGTCCTGGAGCGGGGCGAAAAGAGTGCCCCCGAACGACGAGTTGACCGCGTCCGCCCGCGACAGGGTGAAAGGAGCCACCTTTGAGCCCGATCCGGAGGTGTCGGTCAGGTACTGGATTGTGACTGGGTTACCGGTCCCGGACTGCGAGATGGCGAGGGTGGATGCCCGGGAAGACCTGCTGGCTGCCGGGACCTGCGAGGACGGGAGCATCACACTCGCCATCACCGGGCCGGCGTTGGCAGGTGACGGGGAAGAAAGGGGAGGTACCGCGAGGAGAACCGGTGTAAACCGGGTGGAGGCAAGGACCGACTGGGTGGGGCCGGTGTACATCACCCGGGCACCGGACGGGACCCCGGACGAGGGATTGATGGGGTACTGGATGGACTTCCCCATGGACCAGATACCGGTGCCGTCGGCTGAACCGTCTGTATCGTACACGACCAACGGGCTTGTATTGGGAATCAGGGCGCCATACGCATCTGTGACAGCGAGTGACCGGACCGGGCCAGGAAGGGGATCACCGCCGGTATGGGAGAATGTGACCGTGTGAGTGGTGCTGTCATAGGAGATGACGGCCTCCAGGTGAGGGGTTCGCGGTGCAGCCGCATGAGAAAGGACAATCATTGCAATGATACCGAATACTACCATGCTCACGATGATGACCGTGGTCAAGGTCCGGTTCGACCAGGCTGCACCCCCCTTCCGGCCACTCCCCGGGGAGTCTTTCGTCTTTTTCACGGTCCCTTCTCTCTCACCGTCCACGTGCCAAATCATCACCGGGTTATGATAAAAGGATACTGCTTGAGACCGCGTTTGCCGTACCCCCAACAGGTGGCATCCAGCAGTACCCACAACTGGTGGCTATCCAGCTGGCCCTGGGGCTTGGTGCCATCCAACCGGACCACCAGGAGAGATGTGATATGTCATGCGGGCAATGAAGAGACCCGGTCATGCCCTGTATTCATCCCTGTGGACAGCAGTACCGGCCGGTTAGACCGGGTGGTGCGGATAAAGACAACCGGGATTATGAAAGAATTAGCCCCCTCCCAACTACCA
>LAHU01001776.1_pt1 | contig 26477 bp, 24 predicted proteins | sample 329631 | NCBI WGS metagenome assembly LAHU01 (sample SAMN03275698, study PRJNA271635) | activated sludge metagenome | isolation source: sample C-0 Zero hour mixed sludge faded in reactor as a methanogenic...
CCCGCGGGCTGCTCGGGGACTGTTTCCTCACGTTCTGGTCGGACCGTTCCGCTGCCGCTGAGGCCCTTGCGCTCTTCTCACGGATGATCGAGGACGCTACCCCGGGCAGGAGAGAGAGGAGGGGGGGAATCGAGTGATTGAGGGCCTTTCCCACGAGTTCCCTGCCGTTCTCCCGCACCGGACCCGGATCATCGCGACTCTTGGCCCTTCGTCATCAGACCCGGCTACCATCCGGGAGATGATCCTCGCTGGTATGGAGATCGCCCGGATCAACCTCTCCCATGGGACAGCCGAGTCGCATACCAACCTCCTCCACGCCCTTCGCAAATCTGCCATTGATCTCTCCCGTGAGGTCAGTGTCTTTCTCGACCTGCCTGGAACGAAGATGCGGGTAGCCCGCATGGAAGCACCCGTCAGTATCCGGCAGGGAGACGAGGTCGTCTTCCGCACCTCTGCCGGACCCCTTTCATGTAACTCCGTCCCGGTGAATGACCAGGCCTTCTTCTCGATTGCCCTGCCTGGCGCCACTGTATCGCTCGGTGACGGTCTCCTGCGTCTATTGATCAGTTCCGTCTCCGGCACCGAAGTGACCTGCACCGCGTTGGACTCCGGTGTGATTGGTTCCCGGAATGGCATTGTCGTGGCAGGCGGAAGACCGATGCCGTGGTGCCTCACCGATGCTGACAGGAAGGGGATCGCCTTTGGTATCCGGGAAGGTATCCGGATCTTCGCGGTCTCGTACATGGTATCCCCCGCAAACCTTGCTGAGGTCTCCCGGTACGCTCAGGACCTCGGGGCCACCGTCCGCCTGATCGCCAAGATCGAACGGCCCGAAGCAGTAACAAACTTGGATGCCATCGTCCGGGCTGCGGACGCCGTCATGGTAGCGCGGGGAGATCTTGGCGTACAGATACCTCCTGAAGAACTCCCTGCCCTCCAGAAACGTATAATCCGGGCTGCAAACCTCTGCGGTACTCCGGTCATCACTGCGACTCAGATGATGGAGTCAATGACGACCCACCCCATCCCGACAAGGGCAGAAGTGACTGACGTTGCAAACGCCATCTTTGACGGGACTGACTGCGTGATGCTCTCAGGTGAGACAGCAGCGGGCGAGTACCCTGTCAGGACAGTGGAGATGATGGCACGGACTGCTACGGCAGCCGAGCGAGCTGAACGAGAGCCGGTCGATCCCGGGAGGATTGCCCGGTTAATCCAAAGGGATCTTACATCCCTGACAATCGGGGATGTCATCTCCCTTGCCGTCACCGGGGCTATCCGGTCCCTCCCCATCCGGCTGGTCGCTACTCCCACCACCACCGGCGGGACCCCGCGCCGGATATCACGGTTCAGGCCCCCCTGCCCCATCATCGCATTCACCCGCGACCCGGATGCTTCGGCATTCCTCCGGCTCTCAAGGGGAGTATACCCGGTCCGGGAGTATGACGTTGGAGGGGATTTACACACCGTTATTGCGCAATTCCTCAAGGATGCGAAGCTTGTCACCCGTGGAGACCTGGTCATCCTGACTGAAGGGCGGACGCCGGGTCAGCGGGGCACGGATTCACTCCGGATCCTTGAGGTCCGATAATACCAGGTTAAATGTCATATTCCGTATATCCCACGTCTCCTGGCTGTTCAAAGTGGACCCAGGGTATAGTTGTCGTGATCCACACCCTCTTCTTCCCCCTCAACGCACCGGTATAGAGTAATCGGCATTCCTCTGCTGCAGAAGGTGGCAGGGTTGTGCCATTATCCAGGGCCGGGTGGTCTCTTCTACCTGGGGATGGTGATACTTTGTGAAAGCAGATGCCTGGAAGATATCTGATGGTGTGTACTGGGTAGGCACGCTCGACTGGGACCTTCGGACCTACCATGGCTACACGTTGAAAGGGACAACCTACAACGCCTATCTCGTCTTTGGAACCGAGAGAACCGCCCTGGTAGACAACACGTATCCCGGGACATCCCCGCAGATGTGGGCGCGGATTGCCGATGCATGTGAACGCGAGGGACGTCCGGGGACCATCGATGGTATTGTCCAGAACCACGTGGAACGCGATCACAGCGGGGCACTTCCTGAAATTCACAGGAAATATCCGGATGCTCCGCTGTATTGTACTGCCATCGCCCGGAACGGGTTGCTGAAACACTACCCTTCCCTCTCTGATGCCCGTTTCGTCCATGTCAAGACCGGGGACACCCTCTCTCTCGGGGGAAAGACCCTTGCATTCGTAGAGGCCCCGCTCCTCCACTGGCCGGACTCGATGTTCACCATGCTGGCTGAAGATGGAATCCTCTTTCCAAATGACGCTTTTTCGCAGCATCTCTGTATTTCAGCCCGCACAGACAGGGACATCCCCGATTACCTCCTGATGGACGCTGCGAAAAAATTTTATGCAAACCTGATTACTCCCCTTTCAGGGCTGTTCATGAAAAAAGCGGCCGAGCTGAAGGAAAAAGGGCTCCTTGACAAGGTTACAATGATCGCCCCGGCCCACGGTCAGATCTGGACTGACCCTGGGAAGATCCTCGATGCCTATACGGCCTGGGCAACCTCCCAGTACCCGAATAAGGTGACTATCGTGTATGACACCATGCACCATTCCACCCAGATGATGGCACATGCGCTCGCAGAGGGCCTCATCGCAGGCGGGTGCGAGGTGAAGGTGTATTACCTCCACGAAGATGAGCGGAGTGAGATAGTGAAAGATATCCTCGACTCGCGGGCGGTCTGCATAGGAATACCCGTCATCAACGACGTTCCCTACCCAAGTATCGGGGACCTCCTGCTCTATCTCCGCGGGCTCCACTTTGATCGCACCGGCAAGAAGAGGCTTGCCCTCACGTTTGGTTCGATGGGGGGAAAAGGCGGTGCGGTCAGGACAGTTGCAGAGGAGTTGGAAAAATCAGGGTTCTCGGTAAAGGCCCAGATAGAAGTGACATTCGTCCCTGACGCAGCCGAACTCGGACGGTGCTACGAGGAAGGGAAAGCACTTGCAACCGCCGTCAGGAATTGGTAATGACAGGAGAATGAAGTATCCCGATCGGAGCGTCTTCTTCTCCTGGAGAGGAGAGAAGAGGTACACCCACCACCCTAGTGCGGTACACCAAGAGGTAATCGTGTATGCCGGAGCTTGACTGGCCTGACCTTCTCCCGGTGATCTGCGTAGCTATGGTCGCTGCAGGTATCCTGATCCTCTTCCTCTCGCTCCCACTTCCCCCTGGAACATGCTCAGGGAATGGAGAAGTGTACGGAGAGCGATCCATCATCGACCTCCTAAGCGGAACTCCCGGGTGCCGTCCTGCCAGCACGGTCTCTCCCGCTCCCGGATCAGAGACCACGTCAGTACCCGGGCAGTCCCCTGCCGGGGGACCGGCTGGTACACGGACACCGTTGTCGACCACACCATTACCCGCGTCAGCGGGTTCTGCAAATACTGGATCATCTTCCCAGGCAGGGATGAGTGAACCGGCAGGCAGTACAAACGGGTTGCATCAATCCCACCCGGCAGCAGCCACCACGGCAACTCCTGCAATATCCCCGGAATCGGAATCGTCCATCCCTCCCCCTGATTTTTCCATTGGGGTGAGCCCGGCCCGGGCTACGGCTGCGAAAGGTGCGACTCTCACCTACACGCTGTCCCTTACCCCCTACAGCGGTTTCTCAACCCCCGTCCATCTCTCACTCGATGTCCGGGCGCTCCTCCTCTACCACCAAGTGTATGACCTTGGTACCCTTGAACCACCTTTTCCGAAAGAGGTGCACTATAATTTCACCGTCCCTGATTATGTACCATCAGGGGTGACCATTGAGGGGACCGTGATAGCGGCAGGCGGAGGGCTGACCCGCGAGGTGCCCGTGATACTCTCGGTTTCATGAAACAGGGACCCCTCTCTTTTCCTCCCCGGCAGGATCCAGGTACCTGCAACCCCGTCACCCTGCTCCTTTCCTCTCATAAAGGGCCCGTGTGGCGTCAGTAATTCGTTACAATGATCTCCTGCACGTGTCCCCTCCCGCTGCCATTGGAATTGATGTAACGGCGTGCAGGGACCCGGTCAATCCGGAATCCTTCATAGAGCTGGTCAAAAAAGTCATCGTGCGGGTTATAGTTCCGAGGGTCGGAGTTCGACAGCATCACACGCGCACCACGGCGGTCGAGCTCACGGAAGAGACCTGCAAGGCGAGTCTGTTCGCGGTCTGAGAACCCGGAGCTGGCATAGGACGTGAACGAGGCCGTCTGGGAGATTGGCCGGTAGGGCGGGTCGAGATATACGAACGAACCGTGTCCGGGGATCTCCCTGCTGCACGAGAAGTCTGCGCATTGAATATGACTCGTGGAGAGCAGCGCGGACACCGCACGGATATTCGTCTCGTCCAGGATAGTCGGTCGCTTATACTTCCCAAACGGGACATTGAACCCACCCTGGGAATTCACCCTGTACAGTCCATTGAAACAGGTCCGGTTGAGGAAGATCAGGCGTGCAACCCGCGTAACCTCATCTTCGGTTCCCGACGTTGAAGGTAACCTATTTCCGGGGAGTTTGCTGTTAAAAGCTTCCCTTACCGAGTAGTATACGGTATACTGCCCCAGCGGGTCCAGGCCCCCATACTCCTGCGCAAGAGGGGAGAGTACATCGATCAGGTCATCGGGATAATCCCGGACGACCTTCCATGCCAGACAGAGGTCGGGGTTCAGGTCAGAAAGGAATGTTTCCATTGCCCCGTAGTTCGAGAGGATGTGGAGAAGAACTGCGCCACCACCGAGAAAGGGTTCGATATAGCGGGTTATCTTCCCATCCCGGATCTCAGGGGGGAACCTTGCTTCGAGATCGGGAAGGATCTGCCGTTTTCCCCCAGCCCATTTAAGGAACGGAAATGGACCGGGTCCACTGCGCTTCGCCATTTTCGTAACTTACCCTACACAGTCGACCCGAAAGGACAAGGTTCTTCTGACATGAGAGGGGAAAGGTTGCCTTCCCTCGGAATTTCGAGCCGGTTTCCTTGTAGAAGGTAGGTAAATGGAGCGATACATGCCGCAGTTCTCCAGGTCCGGAGCCTTAAACGCAGCCCCGCTCCGGGGACCTCATATTCACACGGGCATCCTCCACAAAGGGTAGAAGATTGCAGGAGCTGATTGCTGACCATACACTATTCACCCGGACTTCCCGCAAGTAGGGTGCCAGGTACCTGCAGGCTGGCGGTTCATCACCTCCAGAGGGGTGTCCATGCCCAGGTAAAGGGATCTCATGAGAGGAGTGGTTTGACAAAATTTTAAGGAATTAGGCTTTAAAGAGTTATATTTTTCCTTAATTAATACAATAGAACATTAATGTTCTCCAGGAGGATCTTTTCACTGGATTTTCGGACAGCTTTGGAGGAGGAACTCCACCAACAGGGGATGACAATCAAGGAACTCGCTCATAAGGCGGGGATACCTACCGCGACCCTCTACAAGCTCACTTCAAATGACCGCGATGTGCGGCTCTCCACTGTCAGGAAGATAGTTGCGGTGCTTGAACCACCGAGGGTGGGTTTCATTGCCGTAATAGCCGCTAAGTTCCTCCTCGACGAGGTGGAGGGGCAGGAAGCAGGAAACAGTTCCTTCCACCTTCCTGTGCGGGGCTACACTGCCAACTCCATCGATGAGTGCATCATTGCCGCGGTACGTGCCGAGAAGGAGGGGGCAGCCGGGATCATCTGCGCCCCTGTACTCGCCTCTATCGTGGAACGTGTGGTCGATATCCCTGTTGCAATTATGAAACCCCATTCATCGGCAGTCCTTGAGGCTGCTGGTGTAATCGCGCGGCGGTGTGAATCCGAGGGGTGGCGGGATCTGCGGTAAAAACCGTTTCCAGGCACGGATATTATCAAAAGACCAGAAACATTTATCAAGGCCCCTGCCATACCGCACGTGCAGGAACATGATTTTACGCAGCCGATTCCTTGCAACATCCCTCCTGGGACTCACTTGCTTCATGTTGATTGCCCTACCAGCGGCAGCAGAGGTCCCACCACCCAATAGTCCCGTGACCCTCGCCCTCCAGCCTGGCTGGAACCTTGTCAGTATCCCCTATTTCCTCTCGATATTCGGGAATACTCCAGCCATACTGGACGAAGCTGATATGCAGGGCCACTCTCTCTTTATGTATGACACTGCTACCGGCCAGTGGTTCATTCCAGGCAGGCGTATGATCTTCCATCCAACCGATACGCTCTGGGTCTATACGAGGAAGTCTGTAACAGTTACACTGAACCCGTTTCCAGATACCTATACTGGGACATATGACAGGACGCTCTACCCTGGCTGGAACCTTGTCGGGATCACCGGGACTAACCCTGTTCGTGCCAGGGATGCCTTCCCCGGCCTGAACAACAACTGGCAGACGATAATCGGGTACAACTCGACGAGCCAGAGTTACTCCCCAATAATCATGAACGGGGGCGCTGGAATCTTCAACGATGAGCAGGAACTCCTCCCGGGTAAAGGGTACTGGATCTTCCTCACCAGCGGGGGTATTATCCGTTACGGGTAGATTCATCTGGTCTTCCTAGTTTCCCTCATTTTCTCAAGCGGCTGCTCCCTGCTGTCGGTATGCCGGCAGCGAATGATTTTTCCCCCCGCTCCCGGTATATATACGAATGCACGCCTGTTTTAGGAGGTTCTCATCCAGCGTCCTCCTTTTCCTTATTATACTCATCACTACCGCCACCCCTGCGGCAGCAGCCCTTATCAGCCCAGAAACGACGGCCATCCCTGCCAAGATCAACCCGATCACCTCAAAACAGGCCTTACCCGCCAGTACCTTCACGGTTACAACACCCGGCCTGCTCCTGCAGCCAAAAGCGAATTTTCTTTTGAATGGAGATTCAACACGTTATATCCATTTCTTCCCCGGACGGGTCACTCCCCGGAACTCTGTCCTGGTCAAATCGATGGACCCTGTACTCCCGGGGAACATGGTGATTAAACCCGGAATAACTCCAGTCCAGTCAAATCCTGCCCTTGAAGAGGTTACCTGGTATCTCACCGCATACGGGAGCAGTGATACCCTCCAGAGGATGCTGGATGGCACCAGGGTCTCCCTTGGTTTCAATCGTTTCACCGGGAAGGTGACGGGCACTTCCGGCTGTAACCTCGTTTACGCATCCTATCATGCCGGAAAAGGGAAAATAACCATATCTGGCCTGGGAAGTACGAAGATGTACTGTTCGTTGCCTCCCGGGGTTATGGAACAGGAACAACGATTCCTCGATATTCTGGGGCAGGTGAGGGACTATTCCTTGTCCGGGCATACCCTCACCCTCACCACAGGCTCTGGCCTTGTCCTGATATTCGTGGACTAACCTCCTTTTTCCTGCACGGGAGAAAAACGGGCAGAGAATACGGTCCTGGGATTATCCTGGCAGTGAAAGACCTACATCACCTGTCACCCCCATATCCTCGTGAGAGAGACTGTAAAGGTCGTTCCAAGTCTCCTGAATAGAGTAGCTCCCCTAGCAGTCACGGGATATCATTGTTCAGGCCTGGTTGACCAGCTCCACGAATGAACGGGAGATACCTGAAGAGATGAGAGAACCAGACGCCCGGGATTCATACGCAGTCTAATACCAGTAATTTCCCGGTCCCTGGAAAAAGAGGGGACGGTGGACCACTCAGAAGAGCGGCTGAACATAGATCTTCACGAGGTACGTGGAGTCTTTAAACGCATTCAGGGCGTTAAATGACGGGGAGTCCGGGGATACCCAGAATCCACCGGACCCCGGGGAGATAACTTCGCCTCCCGGCAGGATGACGGTATTGAAATAGGGGCTGTCACTGGTTGAGTACATGGAAGCAGGCCATTCAGAGAGATTTTGCGGGAGCACCACGGGGAATGAAGACCCTGGCAGCCCAGGGGTGAACGAAGGTGCAGGCAGGAACGTATCCTCCATGTCCGGCCACTGCATGGAAGGAAAACCGGAGTTTACCGGATCCGAAGGGTTCCATGCGGAGGGGAAGAGCGTGAAGGCATTTCCCCGCCCGTAACCCCAGAACGGCTCGGTCATTGACGAGCTGAAGTCATCGTTCCCGATAAATGGTGACGGCGATATAACCAGTGCAGAGTTGTAGGGGTCTTCGTCAGGCCAGCCCGGGATATCGTTACCGTTGCTGATGAATGGTGATGGGGATATGATCTTTGCATAGGAGTACGGATCTCCTTCATAATTCTGATACGATTCATCCCCCCATATTCCCACACCGACGTCGGCGCAGGCAGGAATGGTCACGGTGAAAAAGACCAATAAGACACAAAGGAAACAGAAAATGCTGCGGGGTATCATGATATACACCTCTGCAGAGCCGGGCAGGGCCGGATCTTGCATACGGATTATGTATTGACCCTCCGTGGGGAAAACCCTGATGGTCGGGGAGAAAAAAAAAGGTTCCCGATACACAGGGAGTCGCCCAGCCTTTGATCTCCTCCCAGTCCCAGGAAGGTTTTCACCATCCGTGGGGATCTCCAGAAGTACTGGTTCACTACCAAGGCCCATTGGAGGAATGATCTCCAGCCCGGATTGCTGACCGTATGCATGCATACAATACTCTTCTTTCGTCTGTGGAGTTTCGAAAACAAACAGATAGGTAACACGAGATAAAGGAAGAAAAACACGGCGTTGTCAGGGGGGACTGCCCGGACTGGTGCACCAGATTGGCGAAGTCCTAAATCCACGGGATAATTTCGCAATATTTATCCCGTAGTCGTACAAATGACCCTGTATGGGGGGGGGAACGGTTCGCTATCACCTTCCTCACAGTCTGGCCACCTCTCCCCCCTCCTGGAAATTCCATGCAGGTCGATTCACCAAATTGCTCCATTCATGATTGTAAGTCCTCACCATGACCGGTATTCCACCCGTGACCCATTGAGAGGAACCTGTTCTGTCTCAAACCCTGGAAAGCCGGGTGCACCCACGTGAGGGCTCGCAACCCCGGGGGGAGACGGTTCTGTATCACACCCCTGCAATAAGGTAACACTCATGACCTCTGATTCAATGCAGGTGCTCATGGGAGAACCATCACACGATTCCCTTTCAGTGACAATGCATGCAAGGTGAACATCGCGGATGCGGTTTCATATTAACCGTCCATAACCCCCTGCGGTCGGGAGTACACCCTGAAATCTCATTTCGTTAGAAAATGCGACCATCTATTCGTGCTTTCCGACTCTACCAGTCCACTCTGGTAATAGGGGGGAATCTTCTTTCAGACCGGTCACTGGTTACCGGGATAAAACATGGCATCCCGGGCTTGTACCTGTCGGGTACCTCATGTATACCAGGTAATGGAAACAGTATAAAAATAAATATTATATATATATCGTTATGGGTTATGGAATTCACCGACCCGGGCCGGCAAGAAGACCGTTCTTACCCGGATCCTCTCGTCCCCTGGATTATCACACCTGTCGGGCATTGTGTCCCATTCAAGCTGCCTAACGGGATTACCCGGCTGCGGGTTCAGCAGACTCACGGAAAGGTACAGAGGATGAACGCTGCAACCGGGCAGATAACAAGGTTATCATCGACAGGCAGGAGGAACTCAAGGAGAGCTGACACCCCCACAGCGATTGCCGCTGAATGGAGCGGAAAGAACAGAGAGAGAGGTATGATACTCGCTACAATACCTGCTGCAGTCCCTTCCAACGACTTCCCGTTGTCAATCCGGTGGCGGCCAAAGCGGGTCCCGGCAAGAGCGCTCACCCCGTCGAGGAGGGTAAGGATCAGGACTCCCCCCACCGCCGCCATTCCGGGAACCATGATCGCCGTGACCAGTGCACTGACACCAAAGAAAAAGGCGCCCTTACCAGGAAATACACCGGGACGCTCGAACAGATCAAGTGAACGCGAGATGAGTGGGACGCGATAACCCTCCATCACGAGGTCTATTAATAGCAGGCCAATGAACACCACCCCTGCAAGGGCGATGATGAAGAGATCCCGTGGAAGCAGGAATATTGCTGCGAAGAGCGCAAGCCCGAAGAGAATATGGATCGCCTGGCGCCCATCTTCATGCATGATACTCCCATGGGGCGAGAAGTCAGAAAAGAGTTGTGAGACCGTGAGCGGTTCTCTCACCGTGAAACGTATCAATACACAGGTAATAACCACACACTATGCATTCAGGTCCTGCCAGTCCCATTCACGGGTCTGTTCCTTCCAGTATAGCAATATTTCTCCTTCTTACCCAGGTCATCGCATGTACATCTGCAGCGGCCCCGGACCTGGTCGCAACAATTGGGGAACCGGTCCACCTGTCTGGAAAAGCTCTTGTTACCGACCAGGTGTACCTCTTCCTCACCGGTCCGGGCCTTGCACATGGTGGTGTCAACCTCAACCGGATCAACATTGCGGTTGCTACCGGCAATACCGATACCTTCACGATCGTCCCTGTTGAGAATGATCGGTGGCAATACAACTGGCAGACAACCCGGCTCGGAAAGACACTCAAAGAAGGTACCTACAGGGTATACATGGCAACCGAACCCGTTGGACGCGACGATCTCGATCGGATGGGAATCCGTTACGACACCATCGATATCCGGTTCACGTTGGGATCCCCGGACATTACCCTTTCTGTTACCCCACCGGTATCATCCCCCAAGACACGCCCTGTTGATAACGAATCCCTGAATGGGCTGCTCACTCCACCCCCGTCCCCCTCATTCATTCCATCCGCCACCCCCCAGTCTCCTCTGACGACGGAATCCACGATGACGGTACCAGCACGAACTGCCCAGCCGGCAGCGATCCTGGTCGCAGCGGTGGGTGCTGCAGGTCTGATTATCCTGCTGCGCCGTCCGCCACCGCGGTAATCCCTGATACAGCCCGGGCATTCCCTTCCGGGCATCGCAGGAATGTCAGAACCAGACCGTGAACGCACCGAGCGTGACAAGCAGGACGGTCACAGAGGCAATCATCCACCCGGCCAGGAGAAAGAACACCCCCCGCAGTGTGTTCCAACGAAAGATCCAGGCGAGGAGAGAGGCCCCGTACAATCCTATCCCAGGGATCCAGATAAGGGCGATCAGCATCAGGTCACCGTATTTATAGAGCCTGGGGTGTGCAGCGATCCGGCTTTCCATTTTTGTCATCCAGAGCCCAAGACGGGACCAGCTCTCAGCAAAGAGATCACATACGAGGAAAATCGCCTCAATCAAGGCGAACGCCACGAGTAACAGGATGCAGATTAAGGCAGGAACTGGAATATGGATTAAAAGACCGGCAGGGACGGCAAGTGCCTGGAAGACAACAATACTCATCAGGAGCGCCCCGACACGGTTGGTAGGAATACCCGCTGCAAATGCCACGAGGACAGGTAAGACAATACCGACAAGGACGATCAACACCGCTCTCATCGGGTTTGAGAGAGAGAAACCGAGTACCTTCGTCTCGATAAAGACCCGCTCCGCTTGGGCGGCCGGTCCACCTGGCACCGTCTCATCGTCTGGCTGGTTTCCATCAGTCTGTTGAACCCGGTCCCCCTGAACGGGTATGCCATCCCGATCCTTCTCATCCATAGCTGATGAACGGTGTCTTCTCGCTCCTATTGAAATTTAGCGGTGGTGACCCAGGACCACGGAACCACGGGATCGCCTGGAAGTTGTTCCAGACCCCCCTCCATACATTCCCCGGGTACATGCTCATATTACCATCACGCATACGAGCCCATGCGGATGGGGTCATCTCTATCCAAAGACGCCTTTGGTACCTGCTCGTACTGACCATTGCACCCTCCTGCCCCGGGATGTCATTCCCAATCCATATAGACCCGCGGGCACATGCCTGGATAAGAGTGAGATCAGCAGCCGGGGTTCTTCACAGGGGATCGCGCAGGCACGTGCACGATACCGGGGAAGATCTCACCGCCTATGCAGGTGACAATGGACCCGGACCACCTACCTCACACACGGTCACCCCACCAGGGTTGCAATGAATGCGAGGGTAAAAAAGCCATATACGACGAGATCGGCGGTCCCTAGTATAACGGCGATATTCCCAAGCTTCCTCTCACCCTTGCGAGTCGCAACCAGCCCAAGGACGATTGCCAGGGGGCCGAAGATGAACTGGAAGATGAAGATCCCGATAGACCCGACAATGATCCCAATCCTTCCATAGTACCGCCCGTCGTCACCCTCTCCAGGTGAGAGTAGTCGTTTGCCGAGTAACGGCGGCGGCTCTTCCGGGGGTACGGGGATATCCGGCGGTAGAGTTCCGCCATTGCATCTCTCCCCGGCGCGGAGATCCAGGCAGGCACAGTCGTTGTACCCCGGACAGGACATCCCAGTTACCCGCACCCCGGGTGTACCCGTCTAGTATTTATATCAGGATGATCCGATGGCCCAGGATGACGGGACACCGGACAAGGAGACCGCAGCAGATTCGCTGACATTAAAAGGCTTCATCTATACGGTAATTCCAATAGATGATTCGCAGTGGGGACGGGTTCCAGGAGCACAAACCCCAGTCCGGGTATGAATGTCATTTCACGAAGATGGAACGAATTCCCGTTTTTCGGTCCTGTGCCGTCTCAATACGGGAGGAGAGACTGAATTTTTCTGCTGATACAGGGCAAGGAAGTGTGAAAAAAATGCCTCCGTGCCATTTTGCAGTGGAGGACTGAACCGGGTTGTTATCGGCATACCAGTTCAGTCACGAAATCGCCACCATGGCACCCTCCAGGACCAAAGCGCGCATTGCATACAAGGTGGGGGAGCAGACCCGCCCTGGCAGACCGTATCCAGTCCTTCACTTTATACCACATCGGATGGAAAACAGCCAGAAAAAAAAAGATCAGGAAAGGACACTGCCCAACTTTCCCTGGATATAGAATCCGGTAATGACCGCAGCTATCCCAATCGCAATGAGGAAGATGCCAACGATCTGCATGATGGCATATGTACCAACTGCCGGGAAAAGGACGAGCATGAAACCAAGGAGGACACCGATGATACCAGTCACAAAGCACAGGGCCCGGTAGGTGCCTTTTTCCTGAGAAGTGAGCGCTATCCAGAGATCACCGAATCCAGAAATAAACGCCCACAACGCAATAAGGACCGCAATTGTCACCCAGAGGACATACACGTTGAGCACTGCAAGGAGCCCGATCACTAGCCCCAGAATGCCAAGGAGTATGATGAGAGTCCGATGGCTTCCGGATTCTTTTCCCTTCGCTCCTTTCACGATGAGAGAGAGGCTCGAGATGATGATGAGCGCCCCTATGAAATATGCGATGATATCGACAGCGAACTTCGTCCAGAAAAGTGCAATCGCTCCGAAGAGGATCGCGATAAGACCCTGGATCAGGTACGCCCACCAGACAACGGGAAGAAAGGCAGAACCGGGAATGACAACATCTTGATCCATACAATGCACCATCAGCGAAGTCACACCAAATACTATAAAATCTTTTGTTCGCTTGTTATCACCCGGCCCGGCCGGGAGTAGGGAGACAGGCCAGATGCAGGGGAGGTAGGATCAGATGTTCCCCCCGGTCCTCCCGGGTGGTGCCTGCTGGAATGCTCCGGTTATTGCAGACCGGTTGAAACCAGCCGCTATCCTGCCGGTCCTGGCATAGGAATACAGGACAACCGTGTAGATCCCGCTCAGGGTTGCATAGAGGACAGCCAGCACCGCCAGGAAGAGGAGGAACAGCCCTACGGCAATGGAAAAGAGCTGAATCGAGCCTGAAAAGAGTGCAAGGACGACACATACCACACCAAGCAACCCGGCAAGGATGAAGACAAGACCCAGTGCAAACTGCCCAATAACGTTCTCTCCCCATGTCCTTTTAAAAAGGCCCCAGGACTCCCGGAGAGCGGGAAGAATGCCACGGTCCTCGATAACGATCACTGGTATCACAAAGAAGGTGACGAGACTCCAGGCACCCCCAATGAAAGCTGCGGCGATACGCCCCACAATTCCCCCGCGGTCCCTGATTATCTGGAGGATGAGGCCGATGGTGGCAGCAAGGATCGACCAGCCGATGATTGACCCGATATGACGGATCGCATTCCGAATCCCGTCCATAACAGTAGGATCTTTCCCGGAAAGGCGAATGTGCACGCAGGTGACCAGTGCAGCATTGAAGAAAATGACAATACAGTATGAAAGGAGATAAAAGAGAAATACCAGCCCGTACACGAGGACCAGGTTATTCGCCAGGTCCTGCTGCAATACCCCGAGGAACAATAGGGGAGCAACAAACGAGATAATAATCAGGACGAGTAGTATCCCTGATACCAATGGAAAGACGAGGAGAGACTTCTCTTCTCGTAATACCTGCAGGGTCTCCCTGAGGAGTGCGATGCTCCTCCCAAACGATTCAAACATCTGGACCAGTTCCCGGAGATCGTTACGAGGCGAATTCCATGAGAGCGTATGCGCCGGGTGCGGATAAACCTGGCAGCTGCATGGTGAGGGGAGGGACCGCCCCTTTCATTGACCTCTATGGAGAGGAACGGTACAAGGTATATCCCGAAATCGTTAAGAGTCATCCCTATCAGGAAATAATACGCTGCTGTACCGTATCGCGATGAGAAAGGCCTGGCGGGGATTGCCAGGGTCCGGGTGCTGCTGTCGGCCAGGATACCCAGGGGGGAAAACAAGTCCCGGCCCTTCCCGGGACCTTGCATTCATGCCCTTGTTACCGAGCCCGAACCGGTCATCTGCTTCTGGAGGACCGGGTCGCCAATGTAACGGACCGACCCCGATCCTGAAATCGTGGTAGAGAGGGTATCCCGCGCGTAGAGATCAACACCACCTGCCCCGCTGATATTCACTGACGTAGCATTGGTAACCAGGTCATAGGCACGGACCCGGCCGGATCCCGTGACAATAACCGTATGGACAGGAGTACTTCCCCGGTAAAACACTTCACTTGTCCCCGACAGGTTTGTGATGAGGCTATCACATTCAACCGGCAGGTCAACTTTCCCGGAGCCCTCAAGCACCAGCGAGAGGTTTGTCGTCTTTATGAGCGATGGAGATGAAAGGGCAGCGGGCCCACGGAGCGTCACCACCGAGACCGGCCCCCCGGTCACATAGAGATCGGGAGCGCGGGTCCCCCGAGCAATACAGGCCAGGTCAGCATTGATTACCAGCGTGTTGCCTTCGACACGGTAGTTATACTGGGGTAGGAACGCCGAATCTCCAATCAGGACCAGGGATGTGGTCTCACCGGGGCTTAAGTACAGGGTCCCAGGGCCATCGAAACGGACATTACTGAACGGGGGGAGGGGATGTTTTTCGGTCACAATGGTCCCGTTACCAGAGACACATGCGGGCCCGGTGCATCCGACAGAGGAGAGGAGCATACCAAGAAAGAGGAGCGGGAGTGTCATTCCCCGGAGATATTCCATACACTCTGGTCCTCCCTGTGATACTTATCAGTTCGGATTCTTTTTATGCTCCACACCCAATTCATCCTGGAATAATGCGGAGCACGATCAGTTCCCGGTACCTGCAGGATAATATCGGACGTGCCTCCCGTCACGAACAGGGACGATTAATCCTGCACCCGCAAACCTTTGCAGCCACCGGGTGGCAGAAGGACCCGAGATACTGGCACGCAGGGCAACTTCCCCGCGGGTTATCCCGGGCTCGGCGGCTATACAGGAGAGGATGACCCGCGCAGTCGGAGCATTCTGATCGATTATCGAAGAGCCGGAGAGAGCAGGGGGAATCATACCGGGATCGATATAGTATCGGTTCTTCCCCTGGATACGGCACGAAACAACCCGGCTTCGCGAGACGAGGAGGGTTATATGGTAGCGGACCGTGTGGGGATTCGCACCTGCCATCTCTGCGATCGTCAGCATATCGATCCCGGGGTTCTGCTGGATCAGCTGGTAGATTGCTCCTCTCAGCACCTGATCCGTGAGGTTCTCCCTTGACAAGCGACGGTAATCACGGAACCTCCCACCACGGAAAGAATGGTTCATGTCAAAGACCGTCCTCTCCTCGCAACACTGCCCGCATGCACAGGAATGCCGGTTGCCATTCTTACCAGGTTGCGGAAGATTCGACGCCCGATCACCGGAAGACATTCCCGGACCTGTCCCTGGACAAGTCGCGGGGAGGGCACCTGCAGGTTTCTGTCCGCTCATTGTCCAGGGTCTTTCAGATGGTGAGGCGTCCTGCTGCACTGGTACCCCACGCAGCCACGCACCTCCACAGGACAGACCTGAAAAAGAGAGGACATTGAGAAGAAGAATAACCCCGCAGAGCGCGAGCAGGTTCATCACAGTAATGTGAATGTGCCGGCCATATCAGGATGAGGATATGGGTATAACCGGTCGGTTCACCTAATGGGGCACGTGTAGCTGCCCATACGGGAAATCCTTTTATAGCCAGGGTCGACCGGAGATGAGGCCCGGCGGGAGGTGCATTACCACACCCGTGCCGGGCTGGATGAACCAAGGTGAGCAGTTGATGCGAAGAATAGTCCTGATTGGACTCGTTGCTGTTCTGTTCTTTATCCCAGCGGTAATGGCTGCGGGATGCGGAAAGGCCGCAACGTGCTGTGGAGAAAGGATCGCCTGTCCAAACTACCAGGCAGGCGATTGCCCACAGGTGAGCACGGGGTTGGTTGCAACACCGGCCCAGAGTCCCACCCGTATCAGTTACACGGTTCCACTCTCCATGACAGGGCAGAATAACTGCCTGCGTCTCAGAGGTCCATTCTTTGCCTGCCGCCCCTGCTTTGCCGCTTCCGAGGCAGCAAGCCGGTGCTACTTGGTATAGACAGGCCTCCCGTCCCGGGTATTACCAACAGGCCAGGGGGAGGGAGGGGCACCCGCCCCCTCCGCCGGTATCCCGGAGGGGCGCTATGCAGGGAGTGGTCTCGCAGTCCTGTCGCAATTTTAGGGGGGTAGATGGAACTCCCGTTGTCCTGGTCTCCATTCATCGTTATGGTACTTACTCCCCGTACAGTCAGGTATTCCTGGAGCGTGAGGGATTAAATAAAGAGATTTCAGGCATGGTTTGCCGGAACTGATACGCATGGAGCAAGGTTCCGCTGCGAGAGCCTCTGGAAAGTGATCTTCGTGCATAATGAAGGTACGCCTGTAAAACCTTCGTTGACCTGGCTCTCTTTATAAAACTGGTAGAGATCAGAGAAGATCAGTTACACAATCTATTTAGCCAGTCACCACGGATGCCTGTTCGCAGGGGTACTGCATGCAACGATCGCGGCCTCTTCATATGCTCCCATACGAGCCCCGGTACCTCCGTCCCATTACCTTTTTCTGCCTCCTCATGACGGGGATCATCCTTGAGGTTCTGGTGCACCTGACCTTTGGACTCTCTATTGTCTACACCCATTTCTTCTACCTTATCCTCGTCCTTGCAGGGCTTTGGTTTCACCAGCGGGCCGTGTACCTTGCAGTAGTATTCGCCCTCGCCCATATCGGTGTGCAATATGTATTATCAGGAGCATTCACACCTGATACCACCCTCCGTGGGATAATGTTTGTTATCGTCTCCTATGTCGTCGGGACTGTGGCGAAACGACTCGAAGATCGCAATATCGAACTGGAAGAGACAAACCTGAAGCTGGCAGCCTCCGAACAGGCATTCCTCATCGCCAATAGGAAGCTGAACCTGCTCTCCAATATTACGCGCCATGACATCCTGAACCAGGTAACTTCACTCTTCGGTTACCTCACCCTTGCCATGGAAACCGAGGGAGGCCCTGGCCGATGTATCTACATCCAGAAAGCCGAAGAGTGTGCCGTGACAATCAGGCAGCAGATCGCATTCACCCGGGAGTATCAGGATGTCGGCATTCATGCCCCCCGTTGGCAGTCACTGAAGAAATCAATCCAGGGGTGCCTGGGATCATATGAACCGGGAGGTGTGGAGATCATCAAACCAGATGAGGATTACGAGATCCTCGCTGACCCGCTCCTCCCGCGGATATTCTACAATCTCATAGACAATTCCATCAGGCATGGGGAGACGGTCACCAGGATACATGTCTTTACCCATAAGAATGGTGAAAGACTGGTTATACGCTATGAAGACAATGGGGCGGGGGTTCCCATTGACGAAAAAAAGAGAATATTCGAGGCGGGATTTGGAAAAAATACCAGGTTTGGGCTGTTTTATCCAAGGAGATCCTCTCCATCACCAGGATTACAATCAGTGAGACCGGGATCCCGGGAAAAGGTGCGTGTTTTTCCATCTACGTCCCGGATGGAACCTACCGGCCAGTCCAGGATGAGTGCAGGACCGTCAAGGACGGCGATGGCACTACCGGAAAGAAGGAGAGCCGTGTATAACCCTGGGTGGGATGGTGTTGCCCGGGGGGAATCGGGAAGAGAACGCGGCTTAGTCTCTGACAAGCCGGTATACCCTGCGGATCACACGCATATCAGCCAGCAGAAGAGGCGGGGGTGCATCCATTTGGTACCATTCGGGAGGTCTTCGGTACGCCGGGATCAGTCATCGCCGGGATACCTCTTTACAATTCGACAGATTGCTATTCCTGGCGGTGTGAAGGACCTTTTCAACTGCCCACCGGCCCCGGCCATATCGCACGGAGAGCACTCTCACCCCCTCCTTGTGAGTGGCTCCCTGCTCCTTTAATATCTGGTACTCTGTAATCAGGTTTTCTTTCTCCCCGGCAGACCACCGGCATCCTGCGTTCGGTGTGAACCGCGGTTCAGGTACCCGGATCTCCGGGAGGAGAAATCCTGGTGAGAGGCTCTCAATCTCCCCAATCCTCGCCTGGAAAAGGGGGGTGGATATCTCAAAGCCTACCACTCTCCTACCAAGACCGATTGCTGCGCGGGCAGTGGAAAAGCTCCCAAGGAAGAAGTCACAGACTGTGTCACCCTCGTTGCTGCTGTACTGGATCACTTTCGTGAGCAGGGAGAGGGGGAGCTCGTTCTTGTTCTTGATAACACCAGGTTTGTATTCGCGTGGGATTGACCAGACATCCTCGCGGTCCTGGTAATTAAGAGAACTGCCGTTCTCCCCCTTTTCATCGAGGCCAAAACGCGATTCTAAGTGGAATGTCCTGGAGTGTCCGGGTTTTTCGTAGAAGAGGATATGATAATGCGACGAGACGAACTTGCGGCGCGTGAAGACCCCAAAGGGATACTTCCATATGATATGGTTCACCAGAGAGAGCCGGTTCTCTTCGAGGGCACTGATAATCGCTCCGAGATGCGTGTAGCCCGAGACGATATAGATCGATCCACCTGGCCGGAGAACACGGGCCGCCTCCCGGATCCAGCTCCGGGAAAACTCATCGTACCGTGTTGCCGGCACTTCAACATAACCAGCAAGGACAAATCCCTCGTCCCTGTTGTAATGCACATGGAGCTGGTCACCCCCAATCCCATACGGGGGATCGGTGATGATCAAGTCAACTGAGTTGTCAGGGAGGTGCCGGCGGGCACCGCTAATACAGTCCTCGTTGAAGAAGAGATTCCCCGGGGAGAGGGACAGGGATGTCCCTCCGCTCTCTCGTACCATTGCACCGATGATCTACGAGGCGGGACGTGATGAGCATGGCGGAACCTGGAGCACGGGAACGTTACCGCCCGGCAACGGCATGGGCCAGGACTGCACCCCTGCGCTGCCTTCCCACCCCGTTATTCCTCTTTATTGCCACTCACAATACAAACCCCCTCTAAAGTACAATAAAGTGAGTAATTAACTAAAAAAGAACGATTATCCATCCCCACCAATACGCTCTATGACTCGCCCCGTGCAAACCCGTTCCCGTGCGTTGAGCGTCATCATCCAACAGGCTGCTGAAAAAGAGCGCGTCACTGCTTCCCAAACGCCACTCATCGCCATCATAGTTGCATCTTTCCTTGACAGGACCGGGTTCGTCGAGTATATCGACTCGACGCGTACCTGGGACCAGAGTGAGTGGCGGGTGAGTCCTGGTAACCTTGCCAAATCCATTGTTCTTCTTCCGTTCATCTACCCTGGACCACGCCTACCTATCTGCAGTATCTATGAACACTATCAGAAGATGGACATGGCTCTTCTCTTCACATCGGAAGTGCGCCCCGAGTGGTTGACCCGTGATGCAATTGCATGTTTATGAGACCGTTTCTTTGCTGCCGGCTGCGAACATCTGTTCACCTCCCTTGCCCTACGGGTCTATACCGCATTTTCTATCCCTTTCCATCCGGTTGTCCACGCTGCCACCACTTCACTCTCTTTGTATGGTGCGTATGCCACAGAAGACGAAACATCAGTTCCCCGCATCTGCAACGGCTACTGCAAAGACGGAAGGCGTAACCTTGTCCAGGTCATGCGTGGTCTGATTTGCGACCAGTTTGAGATACCTCTTCTCACTACGGTCCGTGACGGAAACGAGGCAGACGGTGCCTGGAACACCGCCGTTATTCAAACGCTCGCAGAATTGAATCCATTCTCTCAGACGGGTGTCACCTACATTACCGATGCAAAACACGCTACTGCCTCGAATCTTTAGAAATTGCTGGAGAATAAGTTCCGGTTCATCACCCGGTGTCCGGCGAATTTCAGTAAGAAGGTTGCTGCAGCGGTAACCAAGGCTGCCTATGAAGCGGATGCCTGGATCTCGATTGGATCATACCGGGAGGCACGCGGCGATACCCTGGAGACGTATGATGTGCAGGAGTTCACCCGCACGGTGGATGGTACTATACCCTGCCGGTTCCTCGTCTTCCGGAGCAGTCACCGAAGACGCAAATTTGAGACTGAACTGGAAGAAACCCGACAGGGATTCGTTGCTATGTTAAACGAAGTAACCGGAAGACGGTTTGCCTGTGTGCCCGATGCAAGCCGGGCTCTCGACGAAGCACGGCAAACCTTTCGCAACCATCCACTCTGGACCGCCGACCTGGCCATCGAGGCCGTGATCACTGAGAAGAGTCCACGAGGCAGGCCGGGAAAGAGTCCACGGTCCAAAACTGCCGTCACTGAGTGGCGTATTCGTGCCGGAGACCCGCAACTGCAACAAGAAGTCTACCTGGCAGAACTGCGAAAAACCGAGTCCTTCGTGCTGATGACCAATGTGCCCGCAGAAAACGCGCCGGCACGGGAGATCCTCCCACTCTATAAAGAGCAAAAGAAAGTGGAAGATAACTTTTCGATCATAAAGAGGCCGATGATGGTTGATACCATCTTCCTGCAGAAACCCGCCCGGATCGTCGCCCTTGTAACGCTGCTGGCGTTTTCTCTCCTGATCCAGGTAGTTATCAGGGTCCTGGTGCGCCGGAACCTTGACGCTATGCCAACACCACCAGGCCTCGACCATGGCTGTAAACCCCTCGTCCGACCCGGATTGAAGAAAATTCTCAGGTTAATCGGTTACCATTGCATTATCACCAACGATGGTGAACGCCGGTTCTGGTGCATCTCGCCAGATCATGAGAATAATCTGATTATCTGGTTAAGACTGGTTGAGTTCGATATGAACGGGATTACCGTGCTTCACCGGCAGTCGTAAGGAGATAATTAAAGTCCTGTTAGATGGGTGAAGAGCGAAAGCGCTCGAACAGACAGGTTTCCCAGTCGGTTTTGACGAGACTCAGACGGAATACTGCACTATGACATTCCGAGTAGTACCTTATTAGACTGGACGAAAACGGTGTCTCTGCCGCAGTTTGAATAGGGGAGAACAAAATTACGCGGATGATAAAAGAAGGTCTCGCAATGTGAGTTACCAAGGCTTGTTTTTAGAATGAGAGGTGGAGTGACCGAGAAGCGCAGATAGGTAAAAAGTGTGGTGTACCCAAACTCCTTAATTCAAGTGTTCCATATTGGCGTAAGATCAGGAGTTGTAGCTTGATTATCCACAGGAATAGCACCGAGACCCTGCACTGCCTACCACCTGCTGAACGGCCCCCTGTCATCACCCACCGGACCCGGTGAATGTTCTGCGGACTCTTGGAAAAATCGCAGAATCACAAACCTGGTTCTCAAAGTAGCGATCTGTCATTCCTGCGATGAAATCCCGGGCTATGACCGCTGGCGGGGCTTCGAGCCGGTATGCTGGCGAAACCCATTGCTGGTCGAGAAAATCCAAGTAAACCGGAGCATCTCTCTCTTCCTTCTCAAGGTCAGCAAGGACCCGGCTGAACAGCCTTGAAAAGAGGGCGGGGAGGCCGGGGATATTCCCAGAAAGGCGCGGGTCAGAGTAAATATACTGGTAATTGTACTTTCGGAATGCACCAACTGCCTCTGCAACTTCCGGGGAGAGGGCAATCCTGCCCGACTCGCCACACTCTCTGAGCAGGTCCCGGATACAGGTGTCAAGAACCCTGCGATTGGAATCATGTGCGCTGGTGATACCGAAGACCTCCCGGCATTGCTCGGGGAATCGCGGCAGTGAACTCCCGATGAGCCCCACTTCGACGGCATCCTGCAGGTCTCTCCCGAGATATGCGATGACATCAGCAAGCCGGACCACGCACCCCTCGATTGTCCCGGGGTGACACAGGCCGGTATCGCGTTCCAATGCCCCGAGTATCGCCATCTTCTCTTCGAACCTGGACCACGAGAGTACCGGGTCGGGAGTGAGCCGGGAGAGGTCCTCTGCCTCGCCGTTATGACAACAGATCCCGTCGAGGACTTGAAGGGTCAGGTCACACTCCTCGATCCGATCGAGGAGCCATACACTCTCGATGTTATGGTGGAAGTAGCCGATCCCGTGTGCATGGCAGAGTGTAGAGAGGACATCCTCGCCAGTATGACCGAATGGGACATGCCCGATGTCATGGCCGAGAGCGATCGCTTCAGCGAGGTCCTCATTGAGACCGAGTGCACGGGCAATGGTACGGGCCACTTTTGCCACGAGCTGGACGTGGAGCACGCGGTGAGTGATATGGTCATTCTCGACCCGGTAAAAGACCTGTGTCTTATCGATATATCGTGCATATGCGCGGGAGTGGAGTATCCGGTCGGCATCGCGGAAGAAGGGGGGGCGGATGACGGGGTCCTCCTCCCTCACCTGCCTGCGCCTGCAAAAGGACCTGTCAGGGGTCGCATCACGCGAACGGTTCTTCTCCCTCTCTTCTGCCCTTCTCTGCACTGTTTCGAGGTAGCGCTTTTGATCCCCGGTATTCCCATTCACACCAGTTGCCTGATAACCCGGCCTCATTGCACCCGTCTCTCCGCACATCTCATACATGGAAGAAATACCTGCATATGGTTCATCGGATTCCCATGCGGTGCTTTATACGAGGGTGAGGAGGCAGTCCTTTTCCGTTCGCACCAGGTGCGTAATCTGCGATAATGCAACCGGACGGTAACCGGTGACCTCTACCGATACATTAACCCGGCGGTGGACAGGGTCAAAGAACGGGTAACGATCGAGACGGGTATTGTGAGTGTGGCCGTGGATAACCCATCCTGGGAATCCCGGTGTGGCATTCCGGGGGCTGTGAACCAGCTCGAACTGAATGCCACACTCAGTAATCACAAGTCTGGGCTGGAGAATCTCATCCGGGAAACAGGCATGGGTGTCATGATTACCGGCAATAAAGCACTTCACCCCATTCAGCGCATCAAACCAGCCCGGAGCACGCCCGGCCACCTGTTCGCGGCGGCCGCAGAGATCTCCGAGGAAATATACGCGATCGCCGGGCATGACTGTCCGGTTCCAGTTCCGGACAAGTACACCATCCATCACCCGTGTTGAGGCAGGAGGAAATGGGCGTGCCGAGGAGCGGATGACGCGGGAGTGGCCAATGTGAAGGTCGCTCGAGACCCATACCTCAGGGTGGGATGGTTCCATGGGACGTTGCAGTTCATAGCCACGGAAGACCCGGAACTGGTGCAGGTTCCGCCTCTGATCACGGCGATTCCCGTTTCCCGGGCGGAGGTCCCACCTGTGAGATACCAGGTCAAATTCTGATACGGTCCGTCCCAGCCTGGAAAGACCGATCCGGCAGGCATCGAGAGGAAATACGCGCGGGGTGGTACGACGCCGGCGCCAGGACGAAGGCCCTTCCCTGCCTATGAAGACTTCAAACCTCCGCATGGCCTGGAGAGGTGGTGGTGCTTCCTTTATCGACAGGTAGGAGAGGACCTCCTCGTATTCACCCTCAGTGAGTCCCGACACGATAGGAATGGACCAGGATTTATCCTGCGGCGCTTCGTTTTCCGGGATCCTGATACCAGCAGATCGTGCAAGGGTCCTTGTCAACTCATCGCGGAAAGCCAGGAGGGGAGGAGAAGGCCGGACTTTATAGGCAATCGCTGCGCCTTGCGCATCACGCGTATGTAGGAACCCTGTCACAAGGTAGGAGAAATAACGGTTCTCCCCGGCAGCTGCTTCGATCACCTGGCGCAGCCTGCAGATATTCACGCCCCGTTGCAGAGCAACTGGGGGAGAGACGGGAAGGGCAGGGCGGCGGATACTCTTCTTACCGAGTCCGAAACGGGATGCGAGAGCGATGTAGGTATATTGTAATGCGGCTCCCGCATGCCCGGGAAGGAGTTCACAACGATACAACGGGGGGACAGGCATTCAGACGGTTCACCATCGCACACGTGCGTGTGATTGATATCAGATAGAGGTTTCTCGCAGAGGGTTGTAACCATACCCATCTTGCCAGAACAAACAGGGAATGGAACGCGTATGAGGATAGGGCAGCACCATCCCCGCGGGGATGTATACCGGAGCCCCAGAGACCCTGATGATGGTCCCGGAGGGCCCGGTTGATCCTCCCGCGAATCTTCATAATCAGGCCACTTTCCAGGATATCCGTGCAATCCAGGCGTCGCCAGGGATGGCGAGACCCATTGGCGTAGGAATAAGCGTATCTTCGAGGTAGGTGCGGATAATATTTCCATGGGCTTCATTCGTGGTATTCAGGCGGTATACGAAGTCCTCCACCGCTGCATCCAGTGATTCATACGCGTGGTGCTGATGGGCCCGTTCTGCGGAGAGACTCGCATAGATTCCATTCTGATAGAGCACGTTGTACAAAATATCCGCGGTTGGTCCACCCGTATATTCTCCCCCGTTGATTCGCGGCCAGAGTACAGAGAGGACCTTCGTCCAGACCGGTGGTGTGAGGAACCAGAAGAGGTGCACGTCCCGGCAGCAGACTGCGCCCATCTTCCGGACTGCCACCCCGATCTCATCCATCATCAGGGAGAACGATGCTATCACGACATCATAGGGCGGATGAAGCACTGCCGGGTCCAGATCCTCCCAGCGGGCAGGGATCACGGTGATCGGCGGTGCCCCCGATTCCCGTGCATACTGCGCAAGTGCAGTCCTCATCGGGCCGGACGGTTCCACCGCCGTGACATGGCACCCCATGGAAGCGAGGGGGACCGCAAGGGCACCCCCCCCGGCCCCGATGTCAAGGACACGGTCACCAGGCTGGATACCCATCGCCAGGATCCGTTCACGTATGGATTCAGGGACTTCTCCGTTGTTTTTTTCGACGAACCGTTTCACCATACCTTTATCTGCCCAGTACCCTCCTTTCCGGTGATACCCTGGCAGGCAGTCACGGGCTTTCTTTGCGACCCTCCAGACTTCCTCCCAGTCAACCCGGACCAACTGACTGGGAAGAACCGAATGGCAACCCACCCCAGGAGAGGGTGTGCGTCGTTGGGTATTCCCGGGACCCTTCATTCCATCCGGCTCCCTGGTTGTGGTATTGCGAGTGTATCATGGAATGATACCGTATTTGATTGTACGGGCCATACCTGGAGCGTCTTATAATTAGAACTCCACCCCCCCAGGCCCTGGAGAATCACCCGGTTCCGGAACCTGTTCTTTACAAGTCCTGTAACTATACCCACTGCGGGTTTCACAGAGGGCACTGCCTTACATCGCAACTCTTTTTTCATTTTATCTTCCATTCAGCCACAGTTTTGCGGATGCACATCAACACTTGACCGTATTACAGAATAGGAGTGAGACCCATCTCCCAAGGACGCCTTACACTTCTGTGGAGGGGAAAGAAGCGCGAGTGCAAATTGTAAGGACATTCTCACGGGTTATTCCACCTCGGGATGGGAACGCAAGTTCACTGCATGGAATATGGATTGCAAGTGCTTTCGGACACCAATCCGGATAGGTACCAGGATCCCTATCAGGTGCGGCGGCCGGATGACCAGACGTGGAGAGGCACGCCATCCCCGCATTACGGATACCGTGGGATACACTGGAAAGAGGGATTGAGGGAACAGGGTTCATTCCCGAAACCCAGACCACAGTCGTGATCAGCGCAGCACGAAGATAATAATTGTGGTTTTATTTTTTTTTTTTTCATCCCGTTATTAATATTTGGTGATTGATTAATAAGAACCACCGTTATAAACTAACACACAGCGGTTAGACCCGATGAACCTGATGGAGCTCACGCAGTATACGAGTGATGACGAGAAAGCAGAACAATACCTACAGAAGATAGGAATTCTGAAAACATTTGATAATTGCCCGTATTGTGGTAGTAGGAGA
>LAHU01006733.1_pt1 | contig 25594 bp, 25 predicted proteins | sample 329631 | NCBI WGS metagenome assembly LAHU01 (sample SAMN03275698, study PRJNA271635) | activated sludge metagenome | isolation source: sample C-0 Zero hour mixed sludge faded in reactor as a methanogenic...
TATTAGCGAAGTACTGAGTATTGTTAAAATGGGTTTATGGTAGCCTGAAGTATGCGTACACGTTGGACCACCCCGTGATTTCGCCAGGACCACGGTGCTGATCGGTCGCTTTGGCATCTGTGGACAGTGAGGCGGCAGTCTACCAAATGCAAGGAAACACAGGTGAACCTCTGCAAGCGGGGTTACGTCCGGATGGTGCGAGAGTGGAACCAGGCCGAAGGGATCGGCTGAAAGAATTGTTTCAGGGCTTTCGTTCGAATACTTCCCTCATGCATGCGGTATCAAATAAGAATATTGTACTCAAACAACCTGCCCAAGAGTCTCACCGTCACGGGAAGGCCTGGATCCTGGCTTTGAGGGATGCAGGTCTCTCCAATGGATAAAATGTTGATGAGCAGAATCTTTTAATATATTTGATGGTAAGTAAAAAAAATATCCTCTCAGTAAGGAAATACTGGAACTTGAGGAGTGAAAAATAGCAACTCCAAACAGAAAGTAATGCAAGAAGGAACGATGCCGAACTGATATCATCGATGCGGGCGAGGACCCCTTCTCCAAAAAGAGGTTTGACAATGTCACGGTAGATGAGATCGGTGAAGTACTCCAGTACGAACATGGGTTCCTGGAGATACAGCAGGAGACCGAAGTAAAGGAGGTAATGATGAAGGATGTACGAGAATTAACAGCGCCCTGCGGACTGGATTGTTTCAACTGTGTGTGTTATCTTGCAAACGACAACGAGGATATCAGGAAACAGGTAATGTCGTCTTCACAGGTTTCGTACGAGGATGCCACTTGCAAAGGTTGCCGGAAGGAAAACGGTGTCATACCCATCCGTTGTGCATACGGGCATACCGAACCCTGTAAGGCATTCCGATGCGTCAGCGCGAAAGGAATCGAATCGTGCGCAGACTGCACCGATTTCCCCTGCGACAACCTGCATCCCTATGCAGACCACGCAACCGTTCTTCCGCACAACACCAAGGTATTCAATCTTGCACTAATCCGGAAGATGGGGCTGGAAGAATGGGCAAATAAGAAAGCGAAGTCCGTGCGGGAGACGTATTTCCACCACGCGTTCGAGATCTAGGAGAGGCACATGGTCAGGGGGGAATTCAGGCCCCGGTTGATTGCAGTGACAGAGAGGGCATGGAAGAGGTCATACGCGAATTCAGGGTAACGGGGAAGGAAAACGGCCCGGGTAGCATGGTTAAAATCATGGCCATGCAGTTCCGCGAATCAGGACGCCCGGAGGGAGCGCGGATCGGTCATGATCCCATCGCGGTTCATTTATGGCGTTTGGGAAGCAGTGACACGCTCTTTTTCGGCAGCCTGTGGCATGATGGGACTCAGCACACGGGAACGGATCGGCACGGGGCGGACTATAGAGCGTATTGGAGGGATTAATAATTGTACTTTCCAGTTACAAAATTTAATTAAATTGTACTTTTAGATAATATAGGCAGTGTGATTTATTAAGGAGAAGCGCGTCATTGAATATCCGATTTCTACCGTTTTGTGAGCGTTACAATGCAAAAGAGTATCCGGAGTGGGAATTATGAATTACTATACCGAATAATCGATACCTCTTGGAACATTTCTGGCCGCAAGTACACAGAGTTTCATATCATTGACACCAAATTTTCCCCGGTAATAATGCCGTCGTTCGTTAACTGCGACCACTGCTGAGTATAACTCCTTGTAATCGGCACCTGCGACCTTTTCCACCGTATCATATCCGGAGTCCACAAGGAGACAGGCAAAATGTGCACCCACCCACTTGATCCGCGATACATCGGTAAGTTTTGCCAATTGAAGAATCCTTCCAGCGGGGATGCCTGTTTTTTTACTGAGTTCTCTTCTTGCCATATCGGTTTTTACCCAATCGAATAACTGTTTTGTATGCACTATTCCCAGGTCTTTGAGTACATCGATATCCTCTTTCACCAAAGAGGGGATACACTCAAGCTTAACAGGTTTTGGCGGTATACTACCAATTTCACGTTTGAAATTAACGAGATAGTCTTCTGGTAAACCCGTTTTTTTTGCAAATATCCTGAGTTTTTCTGGGGTTTTAACCGCAATCAGAAGATCATTGAGGTTTCGAATGCCATGGTCCTGAAGGCACTGTAACCTGACGGGAATCTCATCCCCCAGGTTACTCCTGCTGGGAACCATCGCAGCTAATTCCAGTTCAATGGAAAAGCTTGCTATTGCAATATCCTGAAGATCCCGGTGATACCGTCCTTCCATACCACTTCACCATCTTTTTACTATTTATTACTGGCAGTTGACGAGATTGACAGGTATCAATCGGTAGAACGGAGAGGTATTTACTCGCGCCTAAAATCCGGCCTCCCAATTTGACGGGGGAGGTTGCCCCTACCACAACGGGAGGAATCGTAGATCAAACCCGATATGTATAAAAATGGTCCGAAACGTTTCCGGGACCATGGAAGCGTCACGAATAGAGAAAACCGTGAACTGCTTGGATTGGAGGATTCGGATTGAACAAGAGTGGAGGCATCGAGCTACTTGCAACATTGATCTGGACCTGACGGCTTCCTAAATGCGGAAGAAAACGTGTAACCTAACCTCCCGGATTCATTGGGCGTATAATAAAAATCTCATTCGTGCTCATCATTTACCTTTTTCCTGGTGACCATGGTTTGATTCATATCCATCGCCTTTTTACAGGCTCCCAATTACGTTGGTGTAGCAGTCGAAAAATACAAGAATACAGATTGTTTTTTGCCTTTCGAAAATCGGTCAAAATAGTAATGATGTCACTATTCTCATGAACTTACAACACACGGGAGCCGGGGTGTCAAGTAATCTAAAAATGCGAGTGGCAGGAATCGAACCTGCGAACTCCTGTGAGAACCGATCTTGAGTCGGTCACCGTTGACCGCTTGGTTACACTCGCTCCAAAATACCAATACTGAAAGGGTAACCTAGTGCCATAATTCTTATGTGGTTCCTGAGTCATTCACCGTCAGCCGCCTGGCAACCCTCACACGGGTCCCATCCCCTGGGCATCATGTCCCCGACTTTTACCAGGTAAGGCAACGGTAAGGAACAAGGGGATGTGAACGCGCTCCCCCATCCCGGCGACCACCGGTCATGAACAGGTTCATATACTCAAAAAGTGCACCGCACCGGGTATGGACGCAGCCATGACCTCCGGGGCTGTGATGCAGGTAGAGAAGAAGCAGTACCACTCCGCCCTGCTCTCTCTCCTCTGTACAGTGACCGCGATTGGGGCGCCCCTGCTCTGTGCCCCCCTCGCGGGGATTACCTTCATGGATGCCGCGGCCGTCGTCGGGACTACCCTCGTCATCGAATATGCTGCATCGGCCACCGCGGCCCTTCTCTCCCTGCCGGTACTCTACTCACTTCTTGTCCCGGTCTGGGTTGCCGGGGGGCTCATCCTTGCCCAGCTCCTCCTCTTCGACGCGTTTTCAGGGGGATCGGGAAAGGTAGCCACATTTCTTCGGCAGACGCGGGAATGCGGGGAACGCTCCTTTTTTCAGCGGTACGGTATGGCCGGGCTCATTCCGGGGATATGGGTGGTGGGGTTCTACATCTGCCCCGCGGTCGCATGGCTCATGGGGTGGCGGCGGCTGCATGCAGTCTCCCTGATGCTCGCCGGTTACGTCGTCGCGACGATCTTTACCTGGGCCGCCGCTACCGGGCTGGTCACCGTTCTGCTCCCAGGGGTGGCGGGGTGACTGTCCAGGGGCCGATCAACAAGGTCAACCTCGAACGGCTGACCAACGGGATCTACGCCTTCACGATGACCCTGCTTATCCGGAACATAGCCCTTCCCGACATCACCGTTGCGGGTTCCGCCACAACGAATCCATCGTATTACGACGCAATTATGGAGAAGTTCTTCTATTCTGTCGTGGACTACGTCGGTGCATTCCTGATCCTCGCACTCTTCTGGTACCTGACCTTCCAGATGATTCACCGCATGGAGCGGGTGGACCGGAAGTTCATCGCCATCCATCTCCTCTGCCTCATGGTCATCGTCTTCATGCCACTCACCCACTCCCTTGCCCAGTGGGAGGAAGAGATCGCCCTCGTCGCAGTCTTCGAACAGGCGAACTTCCTCCTGATCGGGCTTTTCGTCCTCGTGGAATGGCTTTACGTCATGGGAAAGGGATCGCTCCTCGCTGCGGGCCAGTCCCGGGGGGAGAAACGCTACATGACCCTCAAACTCCTCGTACCTGTACTGTTCGGCGTTATCGGCATCGCCCTCGCAGCGGCAGAACTCCATGGCACAGACTTCTGTTATTTCCTCCCCGCTCTCACTCTCCTCCTCATCCCAAAACGGTTCCGTTCACCTGACTCCCCGGAGAGCCAGCAATAGCAGGTCAGGGGCAGTCACCCTGGCGAGCCTCCCGGGGACCTGACCTGCTCGTCCCCTTCCTATACCACAGGTGCCTGCCAGGGGAGCACGACTCTTCCGAAGACCGAAAACCAGGAGAGAACTGCTCTATTCCCACAATCCGCAGTCATTTTTACCAGATAATCCCTTCAAACCTAACCTCCCGGGAAAATGAGGCGTATGGTTTTCATACATCGAAGATGTCCCGCTGCTTCCTGGTCACTTCAGTGGTAAGTCTCCTCGTCGTTTTGCGTGGGAAGGCTGAACCGGGTTTATTAACGGTATACCGGTTCACTCACAGAACTGTTGCCCGATTACCATTCAGGAGCAGCAGCGTGTATTGCACACGGAGAGCAGGAGTGGACCGTCTTCACAGGACGTATCCCGTTCGTTCCTTCAACCCACGCCGGGTAGCAAAGAGCCAGAATGGGTGAGGGGTCCCCTGCCCCTTCGTGAGTGTCCTGGTGCCATGCCACCCATCCAGGAATGCAGAAATACATCGTGTATCCGGCTTTTCACACCCTGTGTAACCTTATTAAATGGCGGATGTATGGTCTGGAAGTATTTTTGGGGATTCCCTGCTGCCTGTCGCGTTGCCTGTACTGGTTTTCTGCACGCCCTTCGTCGCAAAAGGGGCAGTGCCAGTTTGGTAAGGTCCTCCATCCCCCCACCCTTTGTTCTGATTAAACCGTAGCATGAAAAAAGAAGTGATTTCCCGCTACCATGCCATGGCGGAGGAGGGAGGGTCGTGTTACCTGACGTGCGGGAGCACATCCTCCCAGATCCTAAGGCTGGCAGTACTATCCGCAAGTGACCGGCCACCCTTCTTGACCGCCATACTGCCATCGGCAACCGCGATATGGTTATACCCCATCTGCTTCATTTCCTCGACCTTCCTGATGAAATCCTCTGCTTCGTGGAAAATGAGAATAGCCCCCTCGGAGAAGGCCTTGGAGACCGCACCTCCCTGGATTGTGCCGGCGTCCTGCTGCACGTCCTCGGGCTGGGCCACGTGGTCAGGGTCGTAGACATACGAGAAATGAAAGACACGTTCCATCCTGTCAAGGTCCTTTCCCGCCTCCCTGGCGCCGGCTGCGAAGGCTGGCAAGAGATCGCCCTTCACATACGAGGGGTTGTTCGCGAGCGTGATGAGGTGGTCACCAAGGCGTCCGGCCATATTCGCTGCGCGTGGTCCAATCGCGCTGAAGTAGACAGGGATCTTCTCCTTCGGCCTGGTCAGCAGGACCGCGTTGTTGAGGGTGTAATATTTCCCGGAGAAGCTGAAGGGCCCATCGCTCGTCCACAGCCGGTCCATGACGGTAAGTGCCTCTTCGAGCATCTCGAGCCGTGTATTGTTCGAAGGCCAATCCCCGCCGTAGACCGCCATCTCGTTCGGCGGCTCTCCCGATCCCACGCCGATACCCACGCGTCCCGGGTACATTGCTCCCATGGTAGCAAAGGCTTGTGCAACAATAGCAGGGTGATAGCGCATGATGGGAGCGGTGACACCAGTGACGAAGGGTACTCGCCTGGTCGCCTGGAGTGCCGAGCTCATCACGGTCCAGGCGAAGTTGCACTCAGTTCCACCCGGCATCGCGATAAGGTGATCTTCAACCCATAAACAGTCAAATCCTATCTTTTCGGCTTCTATCGCCTGCGAAAGGCACTCATTCGGTGTCCAGGCATCAGTAATTGCAAAATAACCGATTTTTGTTTTCATCGTCTTCTTTCATCTCCTTTAACTGTCGATCAGTGGCCATGTGACCATCTGGGTATATAGCATGAGTTCATAAAATAATTCCTCTTTCTCCTGGGAATTCCGGCCCATTACCATACCTGGTCTAATAATTGGATAATTATTCATCCATTTGTCGGAATTAATCGGACCCAGAGCAGATTCAAACTGGGAAATGCACCGGCACGGTTGACCGGAAAAACGGACCGCACCGATGCGGTTTATCTCCTCGCCGCCTGGGAGAACGGGACGGTCCCCATCCTTACCGGGCGGGAACAAGCCAGCGTGCCGAAGATCTTTGCCGATATCAAAGACCTTCCAATTTACCGGCCCAATAATGCAACATCGGTGAGGTACGAAGGGAACACGTTCCTCGTAATGACCTCCGGGGCAAAAAGCCCCCTGGCCGGGAAGGATCCTGAACCGGCGAAACAACAGAAAACATCCCTCTACTCAATCGGGTGGCGGTGTATTCCCAAGGTCAGGGGGGGAGCAGCGGAAACAGAACTGAGCCGGTTCACCCTGTTCCCCCCCGGCCCAGGAAGTGAGTGCAGTATAGGCGGGAAAGAAAGAAGGTGGGTTCAGGGAACACTTCCTCTTCAGGACACGGGTGCTGCACCCCGTTCGAGCCTATGGGTGATCGAGACCAGGATCAGCGAGAGGACACCCATGATGACAACAAGGAGCGGGAGAAGGATGGTATAGACGACCACCCCTAACAGGTTCGGGAGGAAGAGGGGGGCAAGGGTATTAATACCGAACAGGATCGTCACGACCCCTGTCACGGTCAGGGCCGCGAAAAGGTGCGTGATGATTGGCAAAGGCGGGACAGGATTGTCAGGTGGGTGTAAAATTCCGTGTATCTTCGGTGCGATGATCTGGGTAAAGAGGAGCAGCACCCCGGTCGTGATATTCTGAAGGCCGAGGAGTGGCAGGATAATCGCGGTCAGGATCCCTGGGGTGATGCACGAGAAGATCCCTACAGCGGCACAGAATAACCCGAACACCGCCACGAGCCAGGACCGGGTCAGCTGGCTTCCCACGAACTGGCCGAGGGCGAGCAGCTGGAGGGAGGTCAGTATCAGGAGCAGCCCGATCTGGCCATCCGCATTAAAGGAAGGAAATATGCCAAGGATATTAAAAAGGATTAGAAACCCAAGGAGGATCATGAGACATCCCTGGTAGGTGTTGAAGGTATTCGCTACCGTCAGGGGTGCCTCCTGGAACAGGCACGACCTTTTCCCCGGTTGCGGTGTCGCCGAGGGTGTTCTCTTCTCTCCCTGGGGATACTGGCGGTGTGCTGCGTCGATACACCGGGCAAGGAAGAAGAGGGATATGGCAAAGGCAAGACAGAGCGATGCGGTAACCAGATTGCTGAGGGTTCCGGGAAGAAGAGTGATGATCCCCAGGACCACCTCGATGGCATATACCAGGGTGCATGCGATCGTCAGCTGCTGCAGGACGCCAGGGACCTTCATCCACAACCTGGCTTTATCCTTCAACGTGAACAGTTGCACCAGTCCCAGCGCACCAGTGACCAGTATGATCAGGCCGGCGAGGATACGGATCCCCAGGACCAGGTGTCCGGGGAAGAAGATCGCCAGAGTACCAATCATCGCAGTGACGAGCCCAATGATCACGACAACCCACGAACGGAGGAGGTCTCCAAATGGTGTCTTCCCCATGGTGATGATCTGCATCGAGACGAGGACCACAAAGAGCCCGTACAAACTGCCCTCGCTGTAGGGGAGCAGCCCCCGGTCAATCAAAAAGAGGAGTACCCCGAAAAGAAGATAGAATACCCCCCCTACGAGCAGCAGGACGACCTCGATGGAGAGGTCGATAGCCGCTCTGTTCGTGACATTCACTTGTTGCTGGTACCGGAGAGAGGGGTCCTGTTCAACACCGCCGTTCTTCATCCCGAACCACCGCCAAACAAGCCTCTTCCGGACCGGTTTGGCAGGTCCGGCATACTAGTATATCTATCGTTTCTGAATCTGGTCATGGTTATCGCCTCTGCCTCTCTGGCATAGTTGAGAGAGAACAACCCGTTATTTCAACCGGATCCAGCGGTCCCCGGCTTGGTGTTGCCGAGACTCCGTTCGAAAACGGAATCCATTGCAGGTTCCCCGGTCCGGATGAGAACATTTGAGGAATCTTTCCACGTGGTTGTTTTCCGACAGATATTAATGGTGTTGATTCAGTTCCTATCCCGGACCCCCTGTTGAACGTCTTCCTTATATCGTTTGGAACGTGAAATAATCTAATCAGCCAGTCCGAATGCCATAACTTACCGGACATATGCCCACACTTACATCTAAGAATATAATAAATGCAGAATTGGAGACACGAGAAAAAACGCAAGTTGCAGAGGGAATGAACAGGATAGGACAGTTCATGCGGTTTTATTCGGGCGGTGTTGACGGGATGACCCGCCTGACTCTGTACCGGGAGAGCGATTGGATCCAGAAGGAATTACCGGGGTTCGAAGAACGAACTGGCAGTCAATCCTTTGAAAACACATCGTCCTTCCTGCGTACTTGAAGCGAGTCCTGCCTGATTAGACCAATGTCTCCCGGACAACCCCCGGCACAACGGGAGACGAAACGTCCCTCTGTACCCTACATGAAGTCCGCAAGGCCAAGCTGGCGGGTCTCCTCCTCTTCGAAGGTCGCCTGGATGGCGAGGTCCAGTACCTGGAGACGCTGCCTGGTATAGGTCGAGATGGCGTACCGGGCACAGATGTCCCGGGATACCTCGAGGTACTTCTTCACCGAGGCCTCGTGCACCGTCCCGCTGATCGGCCCGCCACAGCGGGAACACTTCCCTGAGAGGGGGACCCGGCGGAACGTGTGGCTGCACCTGGTGCAACGGAACTTCTGGCGGGCAAATGCCGAGAGGTTCCCCATCAGGTCGCGGAGGAAGTGCGTGGTGAGGACTCTCTCGGCGACATCGTCGGCATCGACCGCGCGGATACGGGAAGCAAGGCCGAGTTCTGCCTCCATCTTCTCGGTCATCGTCGAGAGGAGGGTGTAGGTCGAGACCAGCGGCCCTGCCGAGATGTCAGTGGTATCGTTCGTGAATGAGAAGCCCTCGAGCTGACCGGGAGTCCCGAGCCGACGCTCCACGCGGTCGACGAGCGCTTCCACCTCCCGCGGGTGGGCAAACCGGAGGGCTGCCTCGTAGACCTCGACCGGGTAGCCGGTGCCAACATCAAGGTTATGGCTCTCTTTGTCGATCTCCCTGGGATCGATACGGGTCGTCAGGACGAGGGGAGCGTCCATCGAACCACCGCGGGTCTCGGGGAGGAATGAGCGGGAGAAGTTCAGGAGGCCGTCGAGGAGGAGCATCACGCAGTCCTCATCGCCATCGCACTGGCCGGTGAAGATCCCATTCGCAAGGACCGTGTGCTCGTCGGAGACCGTGAGGCAGTAGACGCGTTCGTCGGGGCAGGGGACGATCTCCCGCCGGGTCACACGGTCAGCGATCACGACAGGGCCCTCCATTACCGGGACCGCGTCACCCTCGTTTACTTCGATCGCCCTGACCTTGCGGAGGTACGAGGTGTCCCATACCAACATCGCGTGGTCAGGAGTCACCGCAACGCTCCGCCCCCTCGAGGTCGAAAAGTGGATCAGGGCTTCCGGTGCCCGGTGTACCGAGACTGATGTGACCTTGCGGAGGTGCAGCCCACCGCCGGTGTCCACGGTCCTGACCATCGCGGGCAGAGCCGGGTCAGAGTAATAGGTCCCGAGGCGGTCGATGCCGGGACGGGAGAGATCAAAGTTCTCTGCGACGAACTGCCGGATCGGGACCTTTGACCAACCCGTTTCACCGAGCACTTCCAGTTCCGTATCACCGTAGAAGCAGTTGCGCCGCTTTGCTGCGTGGAAGAAGGGGTGGGCATAGCCGGCGCGGGCCTTCGAGTAGCCCACCACGCGGCCGAGTACCCCTGCACTCGTGTGCGGGGCGAGCCCGATGACCAGGTGGCCTACGAGCTCGTCCCTGGCACCTACGTTGTAGAAGGGGGGGAGCCCATAGCACTTCTCTAAGAGCTCATCGATGAACTGTGCAGTCCGGGCAAGGTAGTCCCCGCAGTCCTCGGATACAAGGATGTCCTGGGGGCGGAGCTCGAGGACCTGGTCGTCACGCTCGAGGGGGGCACCATTGATATCGTTCCCATAGCCAAGCTCGCGGAGGCGGGAGACCGCCACCTGAGCCTCTGCAGGGCGGAAGTGGGTCAGGGGCAGGTCAATCATGTCGTAACGGACCGTCCCGTCCTTAAAGACAAAGATATCGTGGGCAGCACGGAGAATACCCTTGCGGATGTCCTCCATTGCCTTCTCACGTGAGATAAGCCCCTTGACCCCTTTGACGAGGGCAACCGCCCCGGGGCGGAGTCCAAGGTCGGCGAGTGCGGCGGCATATACTTCCCGGACCGGGATCTTCGAAGACTGGCTGCAGACCGCGGCAACGTGGCAGGCCGGGCACTCTCCCGGGGTCTCGCGGCCGCACCGGGGGCAGGCGAGGACCGGCTCGGTATGTGTCCCGCACGCACAGAGGTTCTGGTAGGTCTCTGCCCCGCAGGACGGGCAGCGCCTGCGGCCTGTCTCCACGTGGATGATCCCACCGTCCATGTTCGCCTCCGGCGCATGGTTCGATGCCTCCTGGAAGGAGCGGCGGTTCCCCCCCCTATCCCCGAGCGGGAAGAGGACGTGCGGGGGTGGTTTCATCTCGCGTGGCTTCGATTTCCCCGGCCGGCCCATGCGGCCACCGATCCGGGTCCCGGCCCTGGAGCGGAGGGTCATCCCGGAGAGGTGGGACACGACCGCAAGACCATTCCCTTCAGGGACGGTCTCCCAGGCAGGGAGCCGGGAGAGGCCGGGCCCCAGGCCAAGGCAGGAGAGGAGGACCGGGAGGTCCCCGAGGAGGATCATGTCATCCCTGACGCGGTGAGGTATCAGGGCTTCCTCGAGGACCTCCTTCGTGGCAGGGTCTGCCGGCAGGGTGAGGGTGTCACCCTGTATTGTTCCCTGCGAGGCAACAGTATCGGCGAGGATTTGTACCTGCCCGGCAGTAAGGTCGTCCCAGAGCCAGGTGAAGGCCGGGTGGAGAGGGACCCCGCCGCGGCAGAGGGAGACTGCTTCGGCAGCGTCTGCGGGCCTTGTCGTTCCTCCTTCCCGGCACCACCACTCTTCACAGTACGCAGTAGGAACGAGGAGGTGGTTGTTCTCCAGGAACTCGCCAAAACCGATCAGTATCTCACCGACATCGAGGACCCGCTCAACACGCGGGGAGAGGGCCTCCGCGATTCTGAGGTCATCGATCCTCACAACGTCGCCACCGGCCAGGAGAACCGTCGGTCCCTCGATACTGTCCACCGGCACGATTCCTGCGGCCTTTCCGGGACGTTCGGTCTTCATCTGGGTCCCCACGGCAAGGAACCCCCCGAGGATATGGAGGGTCGCGGGGTTCAGTCCGGCGGTGGCAAAGCCCGTGTTGCGGGAACGGCCGAGCCTGAGTCGAAAACCACCCTTTCGCATGGGATACGAGAAGACCGGGCGGCCGGCGATCAGGTCACGGAGGTACTTGTCCTTGGGGTGGACCCCGGCGGGTTCTTCATCCCCGGCGACCTTCGAGCTCGTGCCGGAAAGGGTATCGAGCCAGTCCCAGCCGGCCATCTTCAACTTAGTGACATTCTTCTTCACCTTTGCTGCCTTGAGCGCGAGTCCCTCGGCCAGGACAAGGGCCATCCCCCCGCGGACCGCGTTCGTCTCGACCCGGGGCAGGTTGCGGTACCCGGAGACCTCCTCCTTCTCGGTCCCCTCCCCGTCAATGCAGACCGGGCAGTTCTTCACGATCAACCGGATCTCCTCGTCGGTCGGGAGGTACTGGAGGTTCATGATGGAGTTGTACTGCCGTATCTCCTCGATATAGCGTTCCACCTCGTCATCGTGGGGGATATAGCGGGCCAGGTTGAGGGCCGTCCGGACATAGTCACCGACCAGGACTGACAGGGCCTGGGCAGTCCCCCCGGCACTCCTGATCGGACCGGCATAGAAAATCTTCAGGTACGCGGTCCCGTCATCGTTCTGGCCGAGGCCCACCTTGGCGATCCCCTCGGTTGGTGCAGCGACGACACCCTCGGTCAGGATAGCCATCGCAGCGCGGATGGCATGATCGAGGACCTCCTCCTCGCTCTTCTCCCCGAACCGGCGGGCAACAAAGTCGTCCCCGATCCGGAGGGACACCTCCTCCCGGGACATCGAGGCCTCGAGCTCCCTGATCCGGGCTGCAATCCCGCGGATCCCAAGGAGCGCCTCCACCCGGTCTGCAAGGTCGGAGGCCACCGGGATCTCGACCGAGAGGGAGGGGTCAAGCCCGCGGGCCCGCGCCGCAGTCGCAACCGAGACCGCCCGCGAGAGCTCTTCCCCGAGCTCGGCAAGGTAGGTTTCCATCGCCGGGCCGCATACCAGCATGGTCAGATGATTGGGGGGACAGGGGGAAAAGAGTAGGGGATTCAGCCGGGACCCGGCTGGCAGGCGGCCTTGTACAGGAGACCGGGAGGTCGTCAGCCGTTCAGCCGGTCGTCTCCTTCCTCACCGCCAAGCACCCGGATCCCCTCCTCGCCCATCTGCCAGAGGGCGAGGCTTGCGCAGGACGAGAGGAGTTTGTCCCCGGAGTCGAGTGCCTCCTTCAGGAAGGGTATTGCAGGGGCACCAATACGGCAGAGTGCTGCCGCAGCATATCCCCGCACGACCGCTTCCGGGTGGGCAAGGAGTTCAACCAGGGCAGGGACCGCCGGTTCTCCGACCGTTGCCAGTGCGGCGGTCGCATATTTCCGGACCGCGGGATCGGTCTCCCCAATGACTATCGGAACAAGGAGGGGCACCACCTCTGCCCCGCAGAGGGCGAGGGCCCGGGCTGCCGCATGCCGCGACGGGACATCCCCGGTTACGAGGGCTTTGATGAGGGCTGGGACCCCGGGAGGATCGCTCACGGGCAGTCACCCTTCGTACCGTGCAGAGGGTCATCCGCGATATCCCCAGGCCGGGCTGGGCTGGGCGAGACCCAGACCACCTGCTGGGGATATGGGATCTCGATGCCATTTTCCTCGAGAAGGACCTTGATTCTCCAGAGCAGGTCTGTCTTCACTCCATACCACTCCCTTGATGGCGCCCACATCCTCACGACCAGTATCACGCTGCTCTCCCCGAGGGCATCGACAAAGATATCAGGGGATGGTGTACGAAGGACAAAGGGATGTGCCTCCACGAGACCCCGGATGAGGACGATTGCCTTCCCGGCATCGTCCCGGTAGCTTATGCCGATCCGGTATTCGAACCTGCGTGCGGCGTGGGCAACGTAATTTGTGATATTTGAGGTGAATATCTTTTCATTCGGGACCCGGATAAAGATACCATCGTGTGCCCGGATAATCGTCGAGAAGATCTGGATATTATCGATGATCCCAGACACGTCCCCGATCTTGATGTTATCCCCAATCTTCACCGGTCGCTCGATGATGAGGAAGAGCCCTGATACCAGGTTCGAGACGACACTCTGGCTCGCAAACCCGATGATCACACCCAGCACGCCGCCGGCGACGAGCAGCCCGGAGAGATCAGTCCTGAAGTGCGGGGAGGCAATGACCAGGCCGAGTATAATGATCAGGTAATTGACGACCCGGACGAAGAGCACCAGTTCGTCCTTCTTCATCTTGTCAGAGAGGGTCTTCTTGAGGTAGATCGTCACGATCTTCCCGGCCATCACAGCAGCGGCCATGATGACCACGATCGCGATCAGATCAAGGACCGTGATGCTCCCGATGATCACCGTGTCAAGGGCCATTATCTCCTACCTCACCCCGAATTCCATCAGAAACGGTTTTTTTTCCGCGAAGAAGACACTACGCACAGAAGTGACGTCCTTCTTCTCCACGACGAGGACATTCTTGGTCGTGTAGATGGTCCGGGCCGCGTACAGGGGAAGAGAGGGGGTGTACCCCGGCCCGGGCGGGTCCCCCAGGACCGTTGTCTCGGCAACGAAGCCCGAGAAGATGGTCAGGGTTGCTGACATGGCGACCTGGGAATCAGAGTAGAAGATAGCCATCCCGATTGCATCAAGCACAACACGCCCCACCTCAACCCAGATCCGCGATGCATTCCGAACCGAGAGGGTGAGAACCCCTTCCCGCAGGGGGTCCGGGCAGGGTGGGTCGTGGCTCCTCCCGCTCCCGTGCCAGCGGGTCACCACCCCATGATCAGGGGGGCCATACAGGGAGTACTTCGGTTCGCGGAGCGTGAAGACATCGATGAGGCTGCTGTCCTCCCTGCCGGTGATAAAGACCCCTATCTCAACAGGGAACGTGAGGGAGAGGATGACCTCCCCCTCGGGTTCCAGCTCGACGGGGGGAAACTGCACCTCCAGGTAACGCGTCACTTCGCGGGGGAGGTTGAGTGGTTCAACCGGGCAGACCGTGAGGGAAGCGCCGCTGGTAGCGATCGCCCTCTCGATCCGGTCATCACCCAGCTGCCGGCAATAGGTCGGAAAGCCTTCCTGTTCGCGGACCGCCATCTGGACCCCCTCCGCGTCCCACTCATGGGAGAGATCGAATGTCCCGAACACGGGTGCAGGGTACGGCACCGTGGGCCAAATACCTTGCCTGCCGGGTGGGGGACGGCCGGAGGGGAGGGTATCGGCAGGCCGGGGGTAACCAGCAGCAGAATACTGCAGGGGAAGGTTCCGGAGACCCGGCTAGTGGAACCACCGGTCCAGGAAAGGGAGAAGTGCCCAGGTCTCGCCCGCTGCTTCCCGGAGGTCACGAAGCGGGGCAAGCTGGGAGGGTTTCGGGGCGATGCGGACTGCCGCCGAGAAGTTCACCCGGTCGGCGTCGGTCGCCTCCCGGATCGCTTCCCTGATCCAGTCCGGGTCACGGTAACAGAGCCGGGACAATGCCTGCCCTGCGACATGGCTGATGTATGGATCCGCGTGGTGCAGTGAACGGACAAGGGCCGCGAGGCCGGGAAGGTGCGGCCGGCGGGAGAGGGCACGGACTGCCTGGACCCGCACGCCCGGAGAGGGGTCTGAAAGTGCTGCCGCGAGGACTTCCTCACCCGGTCTCCCGGCCTGCGCGATCGCCCTCCCGGCCCTGCCGGCCACGTAGGTATCATTATCTGAGAGGAGAGGACGGAGGAGGACCGCGGCATGGGAGCCACCCACATCGCCCAGGGCGAGGGCGGCCATCCAGCGTACTTCCGGGTCAGGATGAGAGAGCGCAGGGACCAGGGCCGGGACAGCCGGCTCACCAATCGCGCCGAGGGAACGGGCGGCTGCAAATCTGAGCCCGGAGATAGTGGTATCGTTCAGAATTGCGGCGAGTTCAGGGACCGCTCCGGCGACCCGGAGTTCTCCGAGGGCAGATATTGCATAGAACCGGAGGTCAGGGTCAGGACTCCGGAGTGCCCTGGTAAGACCGGCTTCATCCCCCCGTTGTCGCATCACCTCAAGCCTGGACCGGGTCAGGAGGCGGCCTGTAAATACGTCCATCGCCCCCCGGAGTCGCTCTGCCGGACTTTTTCCAGGGGAAGGGCATGGGCCTGCCGGACCACCCGGCCGCCCACCCCGGGGACGGTTGATGCGGCTCATTATCATCTGTACACACCGCCGAAGGGGAAAATCATGGCGGAGGTGGCATGGGGGGAGAGGCCGGCAACCGGCGCAGACCCGGGAAGGGAACGGTGAAACAGGGTAACGAGGGTGAGGAATGCAGGACTGTAAAGGACCGGCATGCAGTGCCCCGCGGTTGAGGGGAGGGAAGGGGTTCAAACGGAGACATCACACTCCTTGCTAACCCGGGTAGGACCGGCATGGGCCACCGTTATACCGGGCTTGTCGCGGTCGCGATGCACTCGGCGAGGGTGCCGGCCCGGACCGCGGCGCCGCACATTGTGGGGACGTACGCCGCGGCTTTCCCACTGTTCACCATGATGGTGGAGAAACGGTCCATGGCGGGCGAGACCACCATGCAGGTGTCGGCAAAGACCCGGGCCCCGCTCCCCTCTATCTGCGTGACCGTTTCGCGGTTCGCAGCGATTACCTCGCGGGAGGCGAATATCCAGAGCGGGATCCTCGCCTGGCGGCCGGCGAGAAGCCCGGCGATGCGGGAGAGCTCATCGCCTGAGCAGTGAGGACAGCCGATGGCAACCGCGTCCACTTCCCCAGGGACGAAGAGGGCAGAGACCTCCGCACTCGTCACCGGCACCACCTCGAGGCCGGCAGTATCGAACGGGAAGATACGGGCATCAGGGGTGATACCCTCGACGTGGAAGAGGGCGACTGCGCCGGTGGCGGCCATCGCAGCTCCAAGTGCCTTCAGTCCGTCGCGGGGCGGGCGGATCCCCTGGAAGAAGGGGATTCGGTTCCCGGCAATCTTCCCTGCATGGTAGCCGAGGGCACCGTACCACGCCGTATCCGCATCCGGCGGGGCGTCTTCCACACGGAAGACCAGGTGGGGTCTGCGGTTCCCGACAAGGTGGAGGCCATAACAGGGTGTCTTTCCGATGATCGCTGCCGCGAGTGCCCCGGGACCCCCTTCCCGGTTCGTTCTTGCGCCGATGACCGAGTTCGCAAAGCAGACCGCGGACGACTCGGACCAGGCAAGGTGATCCCCGTAGTCGGTCTGCATGAAGTAGTAGGGGGTGCAGGTGCACGAGAGCCGGACACCGAGACGGGCATATGCTTCGATCACGTCCTGCTGGTCGCGGGCAAAGGCAGGGTCTACCCCCATCTCCTGCCAGCGGTCCCGGTCCATCCCGACCGGGTTTAAAAATGCGGGGACCGAGACCCGTGCATCGAGGGAGCGGAGCCATTCGAGGCCATACTCCCCTATCGTCTTGTATGACGCACCGCTGATCTGGGCACTCCGGATAGGTATGAGCCGGTCCGCCCCGAAGACCTTCCCGAGAGCAAGCAGGACCTCGAGCATCCGCGCCCGGGTCTCCCCCTCCCCGCCGGCAAGGACCGTCTCCTCTTCAGGGGTGAGGTCCATCCTCCCACACACCCCTGCGGAACTCTGCCTCGCGCCCGAGCGGCATGGTCGCATCCACTCCTACCTTCACGTTCGTCCCGTCCTCGGCCTGGCAGGGGTCAAGGGAGGAACCCCGGGTCCCGGAGACGACAAGGAGGTCGCGGTCGCCCCTGACCCTCGTGGCAATCGCGTACTCGACGTCGTCTGGGTCCTCGGGGTTGATATCCTCGTCGACCACGACGACGTGCTTGACCGATGTGTGGGCGGCGAGCGTAGCGAGAATAGCGCTTTTTCCGTCCCCTTCTGTCGCTTTCCTGACCTGCACTACTGCATGGAGATAGCCACATCCGCCGCGGGTGAGGACCACGTTCCTGGCAGATGTCACCCCTGCCACCGCCCGGTAGATGATAGGTTCATAGGGTGCCCCCATCAGGATTTTATGCTCGTTCCCGCCCGGGAGCAGGGCATGGTAGAGCAGATCGGGTTTCGTATACATCCCGGTGAAGGTGATAACCGGCTGGCGGCGGACCGGGTCATAGGTCCCGGTGATATCGACAAACGGGCCTTCATCAGCCATATCAGGCCCGATGAAGCCTTCAAGGACGATCTCGGCGTCCGGGACCGGTACCCCGTTGGGGCAGCGGCGGACCGGGAGTGTCCCGCCGCGGAGTCCGGCGGCATATGGCAGCTCCTTTCCAGGCGGGACCCGGGTGCAGCAGGCAAATGTCACGGCGGGGTGGACCCCGATCGCAACCGCAACCGGGAGTCGCTCCCCGGCGGCAACGGCTGCCTTTGCCATCGTGTAGGTATGGCGGCCCTCGACGAGTCTCGCGGCGACATGGTCCCGGTCAAGGACGAGCATCCGGTGGATCGATGCATTGACGACGTCATCCCAGGCAGAGAAGACGATCCCTGACGTGAGGTAGCGGCCGGCATCGCCGGGGTAGTGGTGAAGGACGGGCAGCGAGGAGAGGTCCGGCCGGCCGAGTGCAAGCGGGCCCTCCTCGCAGATCTCGCCATCGAACCCTGCCTCCGCAAGCCGGGGCACCATCTGTGCCGGGGGAATTCCCAGGGCCAGGGCAAGGGCCGACCGGTCAGCAGTGAGGTTCATCACCGCCCGTTTCCCCTCCAGGTCATGGAAGAAGAGGAGGTCATCAGTCGCTGCCGCCATCCTGGCAGGAGTGAAGCGGGTGGTCAATGGCTCCGTGATATCGCGGACCCTCCCTGCATCCCGCATGCGGGCGATGAACTCACGCATGCATACCCTCCCACCTGCAGCCGAGGTCGTGCGGGACCTCGAGGAGGTCGAGGACCCTCGCTGCCACCGCATCGGCAAGGTCATCTATCGTCTCCGGCCGGAAATAGAATGGCGGGCTTGCAACCATCACGGTCGCCCCGGCCTCGTCGGCGGCAAGCATGTTCTTCAGGTGCACCCGGGAGAGAGGCATCTCCCGCAGGACGAGAATGAGGGGACGGCGTTCTTTCAGGCAGACATCGGCAGCCCGGGTGACCAGGTTGGCAGAGAGGCCGTGTGCCACTGCTGCAAGGGTCTTTCCCGAGCAGGGGATGATGACCATCCCCCGGAACGGGTGTGAACCGCTCGCTATCATGGCGGCAAGGTCATCTTCACGGTGGTACTCGGCGTCGAACCCTTCGAGGGAGACCCCTTCCAGGCCGGCGATCTCCTGTGCGGTGCGAGTCAGTATGAGGTGCACCTTTGCTGCACGACAGAGCGGGAGGAGGAGACGCCGGGCATAGAGCACCCCGCTTGCCCCGGTCACCCCCACCACCACTTCAGGACGTTCCTTCTCCATCCGATGCTCCCGCCGGGCGGGGGTGATCAGAACCCTGGCCTCACCCCGGTGCATCCACCCCGCACAGCTGCTGAAGCATGCTATCCGGGACAACAAAACACTATGGCCCGGTCCCGGACTCCTGGTCCGCGAATACCGGGGAGCGCAAGGAGAATCGAACGGCTTCCCCATTGCCAATGACACCAGTCGTACCTACGGTCGCTTCACTACGGTCGCTTAACCCGGCAGGTACCACCCGGCAGGGGACACCGGAACAATCGAGGAGAAGGAGGACCAGGCAGGGACTGAAAACGCGACATCCCGGTCTCCTGCAGGCTCCTGCACCCCCCCCGGGATAACACGGTATGACCGGGGAATATACTGCAGAAACGGGAGATACCGGTCAGAAAGGGGGAGGGGGTGGTGTCCCGGACCCATGAGACCTCCTCCCCAAAACGTCTTTTCCACCTGCATGCAGGGTAGATGAGACCCGGAGCGGTGGGCCCGGGAGATCACCTTTCCAGGCCTTCTCAATCCCCTCTCTCCATTAAGAGTGCCAGGGACACCGCTATGGCCGCCTCCCCGTCTCTGTTCCAGGGAAATCAGGAAAGGACAGAGGACCCTGCCCTTTCAGCGCCTGGGGGAGTAGAAGCGGAACCGGAACTGGCCTTCCTCGAGCACCTTCGCCGAGGCCGGGTCAATCTCCTCCCGGGCAGCGAGGACGATGGCATTGAGGATATTGAGCGATTTCAGGACCTCGACTTCCCCTTCACGGTACTGGTTGAGGAAGTCAAGAAGCCCGTTCACTTCTGCAAGGACTTCAGGGGATGCGATGAGGTTCAGGCGGTTCAGGGTCCTGGCAAGGGCCATCTTGGCCTGGTCGAGCCGGTAGGGATCGGCACCTGCCGTTGAGAGGGCCGTCATTGCATGGAGGAGGTCCTCGTAGGCCCTCCGCCGTTCCCGGATCCGGGCAGATTGTTCTGACCGGGACTGGATCACGAAGAGGGTAATACCGATCAGACCGGCCCCGGCGATGAGGGCAAGGGCGAGGATCACGAGTGAGTCATCCAGCATATAAATCCCGATGTTCTGTGGTGCATCCTGCTCCATGAAAAGGGTTATGAAACACGGGTGTCAGCTGACCGGGAGCTTCTCCTGCCGCGTGGGGGGACGGATCCTGAGGATCTCGGATGCGGCGGCCATCACTGCGGGAGCATGCTCACGCGGGCAGTAGACCCCGATCCTCCACTGCTCCCTGCGGGTCTCGTTCAGGGTAGTGACGAGGGGGGATAACTCCTCGAGGCTGAGGACCTCGTGCGCGTTCTTGACCTGGACCCCCATCGACATCGGGGAGGGAAACGGCGGGATATCCACCAGGACCTCGTGCGTAGGGATACCCACGGCCGTTGCAATCCCGGCCGCCACCTGCCGTTCCCTGATGAAGCCGGTGCAGGCCTGGAGCGCCGAGGCATTCACCTGGTCACGCCCGGCATAGAGGGCCCTCTTATACAGACGCCGTTCCCGTATCCGGTTGGTAAGCTCCCGGGTCACAGGCGAGGGGGAAGCCCGGAGCTCCTCGATGCAAGCCCCGTCGTCACTCCGCAGGAGGGAGAGGACCTCCTCGTGTGGGAGGCCACGGATATGCTCCCGGAACGCGAGGAGGAACATGGCCTCGGCGATCCGGCTCACGTGGTGGAAGTACACGGCAGGGCGCATCAGGGTCCGGGCGATCAGGAGCGACTCGGCGGCATTGATACCGCTCTCGCGGATCGCGAGCCCCTCCTCGGTCGCGAGCGTATTCCGGATCAGCCGGTAGGCATCGACTGTGCCGTACGGTGCACCGGTATAATGGGCATCCCGGAGGAGGTAGTCCATCCGGTCCACGTCGAGGTCCCCAATCAGGATACCGGAGAGGGGGTGCCCACCGGTCACGAGGCGGCAGACCTCCTCGGGATCGATCCCCATCCGGGTGAGAACAGACGGGAGGACCGGGTCATCCCTGACCGCCGGCCCGATCTCCTGGTGGGTAATCCCTGCCACCTCGGCGAGCACAGGCTCACTCGAGTGTGAAAACGGGCCGTGACCGATATCATGGAGGAGTGCGGACACCGTGACGAGGAGGGTGTCCCGCGGGGAGAGGGAGAGCTGGCGGGCCATCATCGCCGCGAGGTACATCGTCCCGAGGGAGTGTTCAAAGCGGGTGTGATGTGCCCCGGGGTAGACGAGAAACGAGAATCCGAGCTGGCGGATCATGCGGAGCCGCTGGACAGCAGGCGAGTCGAGTACAGGGAGGAGGTCTGCGGAGACTTCCACGTCACCATGGACCGGGTCCCGGATAATCTTCATTCGTATATTGAAAGGGTGATGTGGGGCTGCGATAAAGGTATGGTGTTATGATCACGTTCCTCTCAGGGGGTACCGGCACCCCGAAACTCCTGCTTGGGATGCGGAAGTTCCTCCCTGATACAGAGGTCTCGGTGGTCGTGAACACCGCCGAGGATATCTGGATCTCCGGGGGCCACATCTCCCCTGATATCGACACGGTCCTTTATCTTTATGCAGGGCTTCTCAACACCACGACCTGGTGGGGAATTGCAGGGGATACCTTCATCACCCACGAGATGCTCACGACCCTTCGCGAGGACGAGTTTATCGCGATCGGCGACCGGGACCGAGCCGTCCAGATCGCCCGGGCCCGTCTCCTGGCGGACGGTTCCTGCCTCACTGACGCCACGCTGGCCATCGCGGCAAAACTCGGGGTTACCGCGACCGTCCTCCCCATGACTGACACCCCCGTAGCGACCCGTGTCAAAACCCTGGAAGGAGACCTTCACTTCCAGGACTACTGGGTCCGCCGCCGGGGATCGGTTCCAATAACCGGGGTATATCGCCACGCAGACATCCTGCCAGCGGCAACTGCTGCGGTGATAACGGCAATCCGTTCGGCGAAGGCCGTGATCATCGGACCGAGCAACCCGGTGACGAGCATCCTGCCTATCCTTGAATGTGCCGGGATACGCGAGGCGCTGATGGATCGTCCGGTCATTGCAATCAGCCCGTTCATCGGTGAATCTCCAATATCCGGCCCGGCTGCTGCCCTGATGCGGGCTTTCGGGGCAGAACCGGGTTCTGCAGGGACCAGGGCCCTTTACGGGGACCTGGTGACCACCTTCGTCCAGGACATCCGGGACCCTGTGACGGTCCCGGGGAGCGCCCGGTTCGATACCCTGATGAAAAGCCCGGTGGAGAGTGCGGCCCTGGCACGGGAGGTCCTGGCCCTCATCCCGTGACTCCGGCAGGGCGAGGCTTATGATTCCACAACGGGTATACTCAGGCAGGAGTTACAGATGGGATTTTTCCGGCGGGTGAAGGAGAAGTTCCGTGGGGGGAAGCGGGGGAAGCCCACCTCCCGCCGCTCTGACGAGTACATCAACGACGTCATGAGAGCCCTCGCCTACGGCGATGTCGACGCCAGGTGGAGTGCAATCAGGGCGGTTGGAGAACTCGGCGATGGGTTCCTCGAACCACTGGTCAGCGCACTCGAGGATGACCACTGGATCATCCGCCGGGGTGCCTCGAACACCCTTGCACGGATGGGGGAGACGGCGGTAGAACCCCTCATCGGGGTCCTCTCATCGAAGGATGAAGATACCCGGATGGAAGCAATCCGCGCCCTCCTCCTGATAGGAGAGCCATCCATGGGCTCACTCCTCGAGGCAGTCCGGGACCGTGACCCTGGCATACGCCGGGGGGTAATCGAGACCCTCGGGCACATGAACGCCCACAAGGCCGTCCCGCTGCTGACCGACGCGCTCAGGGACGAGGACCCGGCTGTGCGGCAGGAAGTGGCGGACGCGCTCAGGCGTATCTGCGACCCTTCCGCCGTCGAAGGGCTCGTCGGCCTCCTCCGGGACCGGCATGGCGCGGTCCGCGCGAGTGCCATTGCTGCCCTCCGCGACATCGGGGTCGCATCGATCGGCCCCCTGATCGGGTCGCTTGCCGATGAAAGCCCCGAGTTCCGCAGGGCAGCGTCCCTCGCCCTCACCTCTATCGGTACAGATGCCGTGGAGTCCCTGGCCAACGCCCTCTCGGATGCAGACCCCATGGTCCGCAGGGGGTGTGCAGCGGTTCTCGGCGAGATCCGGGACAACCGTGCCATCCCGGGACTCGCCGCCGCCCTCGGGGACAAGGAGCGGAGTGTCAGGCGGGAAGCGGTGAATGCTCTCGCTGATATGGGGAGGGATGCGGTCCCTGCCCTTGTCTCCCTTGTCCAGGGAGGAGAGCCACTCATCCGGACCACCGCAATGGAGGCCCTCTGGATGATCGGGGAGCCTGCGATCGGGGGGATCACTGACCTCGTCATGGACCCGCGGAGTGATGTCCGGCTCAGGGCCTGCCTCCTCCTCGGGGAGTCAGGGGACCTTGCAAGCATCGAGCCACTCCAGCCGCTTCTCACCGATCCTGATCCAGCAGTCCGGCGGGAGGCATTCGAAGCGATAGAGATGATCAAGCTGCGCGAGGCGATTCCGCGGGAACAGGAATAGCACGACTTGGTCCTGCAGATTCTCCGCGGTCCCTGCACGGTTCCACGGGAACAGGAGTCGCGCACCCGGCTTCTCCCCGGCATGTATCATTCCCCTGCCGGATTTGCGCCTGCCGACTCGAACACTCCAGGGAGTGTAACTATTACGGCTCAGTGAGAGTGCTCTGGCAGAGTGAGAGCGGTCCAGTGCAGTGAGAGTATTCGGCGTAGTGAGAGAGTCACTACCATTTTAAAGAAGCCTTCCGCCAATACGGGCGATATGGAGCTTCATCGCCGCATCCATGTCCGCAAGCGCCCCGGCGAGGTCTTCTCCATTTCCGACCGCAACCGCACGAAATCCCCTGTGGTAGGCCATGATGCGCGTCCCTTCCCGCTCGACCATGATCACCGGCCGGCCCGGGATCTCCCGCTGCCGGGGCGGTTCTTTCCCGAGAAAGCGGGCGATCAGAGTCAGTTACCCGTCACCCCCCCGTCAGGTAGCGGCAGTGACCGTCCCTGTTGCTCCTGCCCTGGTGGGGAGGGTGCCAGCCTGCGGTGCCGGCAGGATAGCCAGTGTGCTGCTCCCCTTGTACCGCTTCACTTCGGTCCCGGCAATCGTCACGACGTAGAGCCCCGGCGGGAACCCGGCGGTGGAAAACCGGAACGACCAGGCATTCCCCCCGCCGGGCTCTTTTTCCACGGTTACAACGCCAGAGGTCCCACCCTCCGGGTGCGAAGCCATCTTGGAGGTGGGTCCAAAAGCGGCAGGCAGCACCTCGATCACGATGCGGTTCCCTGGTGAGAGGATGGTAGAGGCCCGGACCTCGACCTCCTGGCCTGCAACCACGGTATCAGAAGGGATGAGAAGGACCTCCTGGATCCCTGCAGGAACAACTGCCAGGGTCAGGGCAGGCGACACGGCGGCGGTGCCGGCGGTGACTGCCGGGGACTGGCTGGCTGCGGCAGGCCGGCCTGGTGAGAGATTCGGGGGGGCATACTCCCGGGTGGGGGTTCCCATCACAGTCTCTGCCGGCTGCAACCCGGTTGCCGAGGTACCAGGCAGGGAGGTACCGGGCAACGGGGCCACCCCTGGGGACGGGACTGTCGTGCATCCGGATTCGGCGAGCAGGAGGACGACGAGGAAGAGGGGGCAGGCAGACTGGAGCCAGGTCCGTCTCATATGTCTGGCATTGGGACTCCGTATATGAAAAAATGCGGGGTCCCTTACCGGGACCAGGGGAGGGATGGCATTTGGAATGGGCTTTAAGGATGATACGTGCGGCGTATCTCCCCGTTGCGGAATATCTTCACAACCCCTCCGCTCTGGGAGACGACGACACCTATTGCATGCGTCGTGAGGGTGATCCCTGCGATGGATGCATGGCGCGAGCCCAGACCTTTCGGGATCCTGACCTTGCTCGTATCGACGGTGATGTAACGACCGGCTGCTTCAACGGTCCCGTCACCGGCGATGATAAACGCCCCGTCGAGGAGGGAGAATTCCTTGATGTTCTCCCATGTTGCAGGGTCGGCGATGTTGCGGTCCTCGGCCTCGTGCCCCTTGAAGGGGTTCAGGACAAACTGGGTTGACCGCTCCATGACCGCGGTGGTATCGCCCACCACAAAGGCCGTCCCAATTGGCTTGCCTTCACGGCCCTCGCGGGCTATCTCGCGGGCTACCCGGACCACTGCCGAGAGCACTGCCGGGTCTACGTCAGTACCTGCAGTGATCTCATCGAAGTCGTCCTCGAGGAGCGCGACTGTGTCGATCGCTGCCCGGGCCTCCCGGACGGCAGGCGGACGACCAACCTCCCCCTGGCTCCCCACGCTCCGCGCCACTGCCTCCCAGATCTCGGCCTTCTCGATGTAGCGCATCCTGATACCCGGGCGTTTCACGGCGAGTTTCCGCAGGAGCCGGGCACACTCTGCGGCGTGCAGGCGGGCAGCCTGGATATCCCCCCGTTCCCTTGCAGACTGGTAGTTATCCACGCTCTGCCGGATCGCGATCGATATCGAGGCCCCGCTCTCACCGCCAAACTTCCGGAAGCCGAGATAGACGGCGCCTCCCCCTGCAAATCCTGCTACAAGGAGGATCACCCCGACGAGGGCAGGGTCAGGACCA
>LAHU01002224.1_pt1 | contig 25537 bp, 41 predicted proteins | sample 329631 | NCBI WGS metagenome assembly LAHU01 (sample SAMN03275698, study PRJNA271635) | activated sludge metagenome | isolation source: sample C-0 Zero hour mixed sludge faded in reactor as a methanogenic...
TTCAGTCCCCCCCGCCGTTGTCAGTTTTTTACCGCTTCCCTCGCCTGATTGATCTGGTGCATCAATTCAACGTATGCACCCGAAACGACCTTCAAAATGTCCTGGTTGTAAAACATGATCTTGACGAAATCTTCGCGGTCGGATTCGGTCGGAAAAAGGTACTCGCCATGCAAGTCGCGCAAATGTCGCGGAATGATTTGCCGCAAAACATTGATGCCGCTAAATCGCCGCGCAAATTGATCGGCCTGATCGACCGGCGGTGTCTTCTCTGCAATCTCGCGCTCTTCGGGTGTCATTCGTTCGAGGTCTTTGTCCCATTCTGCGCGGTCGATTGGTTTGCCGACAAGTCCCTTTGACTCAGCCTTCGCCCAGACGGCGCGCCGTTCAAGGTCAGACTCTTCCCAAATTTTCATTGCATCGGGTGCGGTAAGTTTGGCGTCGATAAATTTGCCGTCGCCAACGGGGATTTGAAACGAGGTTTCAAGCACTGCGCCTTGATTTGCTTTGCGCAGTACATCAATTGCCGATTGCTTCGCCATTGTGTTGTCCCTTTATCGTTGTAATTTTCTTTTTCAAGTTGATGTGAATAACAGACAGGCCGCGCGGACAAACGCGAAGCGATCTTGCAGCATACTGTTCGACTGTTTCGTGGATCGCCTCGTCGTTCGTCCATTCGACAAACACAAGGCCGCGATCATCCGGCGTGCTGTACGAATCCGGATAGATGCCTGTTGCCCAAATGATCGCGGCTGCTTGATAGAGATTGTTCGTGCGATACGCGGCCATCGCGCTAAGCCGTGGCTTTCGCAAACAGCACTTGCACCCTTGACCCAGCTGCTGGTGCAGTCGTGAAAGTAAGACTCGTGCCGCTGATCGAAATACCGCTTTTTTGACGGCTGCCCTGGTCGTCGGTTGACAGCTTGACCTTGCAATAGATCAGTTTTTCAAGCACCCAATCATCTGCATTTCCGACATTCAGATCGCGCAACGACAGCGGCGTTGCCGGGAGTGTGAATGTGGTTGTCGATCCGTCGCCGTTATATTGGCTGTAAACGGCTTCGGCCCCGGACGCCAATACGATTGGATCGTGATAGCTGATCGCCGGGATCACCACGTCCACGTCTTCCATCGGGCTGTTCAGCGCAAACGGCTGGATAACCAAATCTTGATGGATGACGCTGAACAGGTGTGTCGCGTTGTCTTTCTTGCGATAGACCGACTCCACATCAAACCGAGCCAGTGCGTCGAAAGTAAGGTTCTGCGCAGAATATCCGCTCGGGCCAAAAGTGGTTGTGCCCATCAACGCCGACAAAAATGTTGGCAACTGTCCCGCATAGACCGTGATTCGCACGCCGTGCGATTGCCCAATGTCGTATTGCAGAGCATCGTCGCCGCCGCCTTGCTGATAGAGCTTTTCAGAGCGATCATAAGAGACCGGATCGGCCTCGACCGCCTTGATTGCGCTCAGATTTACCGCGGCAACATTATCACTAACGGTTGCGCCGTGGATGAACACGCGATGAAGCGTATTGCGCCCACTGACAACAACGTCAGGCGACAACATGCCGAGCTGATCAGAAATAGCCATTTTTTTATCTCCTAATTATGCAGTTAAGATAACAGACACTTCACCGCGAAAATCATCTTCGTCTTCAAACGTTATGGTGCGCGGATTGCTGATACCGTAGACCGTTACGCCGATCTGCGGCAGTGTTTTGTTTGTGAAAGCCGTCCCGGCAATCGATCCGGAAAACAATGTCGAATTGATAGAGTTGTTGCTAAAGAGCCGCATCAAAGCCGACTGCATTATCGCCGCCTCTTCCGATCCGCCCTTTTGCCTGTCCGTCCATCCACCAACAACAAGCTCCCACATGAATATTGATTTGCCGCCGCCCTGCTGAAAGCTCTCGCCGTTCATCAGCGGCGCGTGGCAGTACAAAAACGACTTGGTGAATTTTTCAAATACTTTTTGATCCGGCCAGCCTTCAACCACTGTCCAGCTCGTCCACGGCGCGCCACCAGAAACCGTCTTGGCTCGCAAAAAAGCCATTACAGCTTGTTGGATGTCTGCTATTTCGTATCCTTCGCGGATCACAGTTTATCCATTCGTTTTTTTACCTCACGCGCTGTTCGCTGCAATATCGCCGGCCGTCTTTCACTTACGGCCTCGCGCGCGTACGGACGCGGAGCCATGCGCCTTGTGCCGTCGTGAACATAGTCTGCATATTCTGCCCTGTGTTCATCGACAAAGACCAAACCAGACACCGGGTTTACTCGTTTGATCGCCACCGACTTCGAAAGCTGTCCAGTAATTCTCGTGACCGGCAGCTTGCCTGGATATGGCGACGGCGTTCCCGGTCGATGACTGACTCCCATCAGGTTTTTTACAAACGCCTTCGGGAGTTCAGTCATGCCAAAGTCAACCCCGGCGATCAAGCCCTCGGTAAAAGCGATCTTTGCCTTGCCGGTCAGCTTTAAAAAATCCGAGGTGTCGATTGTCGCGTTAAACATTACTCAAGCCTCCGAACAATCGCCGCCGTGATCACTTCGCCGTCAATGGGAATTTGAAGCGTGTGCTTGACGGCATAAGTGTTGCCCAGCACTGTTATTTCGTTTTTATCGGCCAGACCGTCAAAGCTGTAGTTTGTGCCGTCGCTTGTCTTGACCGCCCCATACAGTGCAAGGTCGCCGGTTTTGATCTCGCCAATGTCCACCCATGCTCCACCACGCTTGACGGCGTCGCCGATTGCCTTGGCGGCTATCGGCATGGTCTTAATTGTCACCGTTGACTCTGTTGCACCGATCTCGCCCGTACCGGAGCAATTCGTCGCTGTTGGGTTTCGCCTGTGCCAATCAAGAGAATAAGCAGGCGCTTCGGATCCGCGCGAAATCATGCAAGGGCATTGCGTTCCACCCGTGAATGTTTTCACTGTCGCAATCGTGCCATTTCGAATGATCGACTGCAACAATCTTTTCGCGGCGGTCATCAGTCGAAATCCTCCGAGGCGTCTTCATAGTCGTCCCCGCCTTGCCCGGAGAACGCAAACCAGCCAGAGCCAACTTCCGCTCCAAGAACGCCGAGCAGGTCGTCGGCCTCTTCTTTAAAGGCTTTCGCTGAGGCGGCTATCTCGGACGCCTTGAGATCGTTGATCGCCATTGGCCCCCACTTCGACCCAGCTTGCGGTGCTATCGCAACCACGCGAGCACAGGTATAAGCAATTACGGCGGCCTTTGCCAGTGCCTTGTCTGTGGCGTCCAGATTCGCATAGGTGACGTACTTTGATAGCCACGCCTCGGCAGCGGGAATAAACGAGGCAGAGTTAAGGGTTTCGTCGCTCAACTCTGCTTCCGTCTTTTGCAACCGCGCCCGGATTTCGTCAGCCGTTGCTATTGCCACTTGTCTTCCTCGTGCGTTTTACCGGTTCTGTTGGATCGATCACAATATACCCATCGACTTCAAGCTGTTTCAGCGCGTCGGTAACTTTCCCGTTATAGACGTGATCGCGGTTTCCTTTGATCACGTCTTCGCGGGTGAAATGTATCGCCGTGTTCGGGTCGCCGTTTTCGACAAACTCGAACGGTGACTCAGAAATGATCCGTATTTTTACCACTTTGTCAGCCCTCCGTTAGAAAGTCACGTCCATGACTTTGCAGGCGTTGTTATCGAGCTTGTAGAATGCCGAACGATACCAGATGCCCGTGCCCTTGATCTGTTTTTTGACCAATCGTTCAGACTCAACAAACACGGCCTGACTTGAAACACCGCCCAAGCAGTAACGGTTATCGAGGATCAGGATATAGTCGGTTTTTAAACCGCACTCGTCTTCTGACTTGTCCCAGTCGATCCATTTCGGGAACGGCACGCCGACAGAGGTCAAAAGCCCAGGCGTGTTGACAGACGACACGCCTGCAGCCGCGGCCAGATATGCTTGCATCTGGGGTTTGCGAGCGATTGCATGAGTGGTCTGATATGGCGTTGCAAGATTGGTCGCCAGCTTGATCACTTCTGTGGTGTTCAGTGTCGCGGTTGTAGTTGGGTTGAACGTGGTCGCTGAATTGCTGTTGCCATCGCCCTCGACTGCGATGCGAATCGCTTCACTTGTTTCGTTCACGCCGATTTGCAAACCGATCCGGTTCAGAACGATATTGAAAGCGTTAAAACTGACGTTATCCACGTCGTCAAAATTGGCTTTCACATATCGACCGTGCTTGATCAATTTCATGGACTGTTCGCCGACGTTGATCCAGATGTCCGGCAATTCCTGATCTTTCGAAAGCTCTGCGGCTTTCAGATTGTCGCCGTCGTCTTCGAGATAGGTGCGGCGAAAATCACTGGCCGAGGTGCGCTCTTGAATCGCAACCAACTCACTCACCAGGCTGCTGCGGATCAGACTCGCAGCCACGACCTGGCTGATATACTCGCCCATCAACACAGACGAATCGGTATAAGCGAAAAACTTGCCCAGTTTGTCACTGGCCGCACCGCCGATGTTAAGGTTGAAGTGGGTCAAAAGCTCGTCGAACGCAGTCGGCAAAACGGTCTTGCCCTGCAATTTCGCAAGCATTTTGGCCTTGACCATTTCCATTTGTGTCATGCCCGCATACGGGCTGCCCTCGTGTCCGGCCTTGAGGCTTTCCAGCCACTCGCCGAATGCCAGACCTTTGTGGACGGCTTCGTCGTACATGCCGATTTCAAGCCGCGCGCCGGGCAACCATGCGAATTTCTCTTTCAGGTTCATCTCTCGGTACTCCTTATCGATTGGTTTCCGGCTTACATCAAGATAGCCAGTTTCAGGTTTGTGGTGTCAATGCCGATAATGCGGCCAGAACCCAGAGAGGTCGCATCTTTAACGGCGCTGTATGTGGTCGAATTGACCGCGACGGTATTGCCAAGAGCGGGCGAGCCGCCGGCTGCATAGGGCAGCACGACCATTCTGGTCGCAGGGTACTTGGCGCTGTTGGCGTCTTCGTACCAGAAACATTCGACCGTCAATTTGTAGGTCGATGTTCCGCTCATGTTGACGTATTCCTCAACGCCAACAATGCGGCCCTCAACCAGATCACCGTCTGAGCTTGCTGTGGTAACTTCGAAATTGGCACCGGTTGACCACTTGATAAATTTTTGAGTCATCTTCGTGCCAGCGGCAATAGCCGCGGTGATAGCTGTTTTGAGCGTGCTGTCAGGGAACGCAACGACGAGCAAGGGTTCACCAATGTCGCCCGCTACAAAAAAATCTCGTGCCATTGTTTGTTTCTCCTTCGGTTAGAACGGCAGACCGTTCAGTCTGGCGTTTGGTGCATCCGGATTGACAGCGGCCTTTTTGTCCTCAACGTTCTCCAGTTTGATTTGAGCGGCTGGCGGATTGGCTTTTTCCCACAACTTGCGATAGCCGTCACCCAACCCCTTGACCTCTGCGGTCGTGAGCTTTGCCAACGTCTCTCTGTGGGCCTTTGCGCCGTCCTCTTCGGTCGGCACTGCGCCTGCCAGTTGTCCGTATTTCATGGCGTCGTCAATCACACTGTCACGATACGCCTTTGCGTCCGTCGAAATCACAACGGCATCTTCCTCGCTTTTCACGCCGGCGGCATCCAAAACCTTTTTCATCGCGGCAATCTCTTCGCGGATGGTTTTGGCTGACTCTTCGGCGCTTGCAAGTTTTGCCTCAATTTCGGCGGTCATTTTTTCGATGCTTTCCACGTTGGCGGAATCGATCTCATATTCCGTCCCCGCAATTTTAATTTTCATCATTTCCCCGATCTCCTCTTGTTTTGTTGGTTCGGGTTTTGCAAAATGCCTTGCAAATACTGTTTCGATTATGTCCTCAACATCATCAGCCGTAAATTCCCCAGGTTGCCGCACCGCGCTCTTTCCCGTGCGCGCCCCGTACTGCGAACCCAGAAAAACCCACGAGCCCTCGGTTGCCTCAGCCGATCTGTTTTGATCTGAAAGCCACTCGTACCAGACGAAGTTACCATCTTCGTCAGTGATTTTTTGCCGCTGTGGAGCGCGAAACCCGATTGATTCGAACGAATAGATGCCCGCGTCAATCTTGAAAATCAGCTCCGCGTCGTTGGCCGGCACGAAAAACTTGCCGACGAGCCAATACAAACCGCCGTCCGCCTCTTTCGCTTTCGTTATTAATCCGGCCATGTTTTTAATCGGCACAGCGCCGACCATTGCAATCATTTCCGATTCGGTAACTTCGACAATCTCGGCGGCGTAGTAACGTCCCTCTGGCTCGCTTTCGTACCAACTATGATTTAGCAGCTTGGCCTTGCCCGGCAATGTCGATGCAAAGTCTTTAAGCATCGATAGCGGGAACCGCTCTTGGTCTCGATCAACAATATTGCTGGCAAGCCAAGAGCGGTATATGCGGAATGATTCCCGTTTTACATTGTCAGGGCTGGTCATGTGGCGCGACATCGCCGCCCATTCTGCGTCGTCAAGCTCGATTGCTTTGGTTGAGGTGATGACGCTTTTCACGCGCAGCACATCGTCCCCAGTTTGCTTGCGCAGCCAATCCTCGCAATCGCTTTCGTTCGGCCATGTTGACTTGGCAAATCGAATCGACTCACCGACAATCTTCACGCCATCGGCGGCATTAATCTCGCCGGAAAATGGCCCGTATATAAAAGCCCTGCGACTCTCGTCCTGTTTGAATATCACCTTGCAATCCTCCTAAAAATAAAAAAAGGCCGACTATCCTCTCGGATGATCGGCCCTCTTGGGACTCTGAATATTTTATTAAAACTTAATCGCGCACCGCAGCACGCTCCCCATTGATATATTGTCTATCGCTTATCTGTGCATGACAAAAATGGTTTACGAATCCGCACCGTCGGCAAACTATTGTTTCGCTGCCGGACAACTTGGTAAACACACCAAGAAGCGCGCGACACGGCTTGCCGTCTTTCTGCGTGCCTTGACACCGCTTCTCGTATTGCGTCATTTTTCGCCCTCAGTAAACGCTTTGTCGTGAAACCGCTTACGGCGTGGACGAACCTCAATCGGCGGTTCTTCGATTTGCTCCGGATCGGCTTTCGGCACAACATACGGCTTCGCCCACGGATTCGGCCACCCGCACTTTGGGCAGCGCGGACGCAGATCAGACTTTACCCAACATTGCTCAGTACCACAGTTAGGACATCTCGCTATCATATTACACTCCATATTGACGTTATTAAATAATAACGTATGCAAATATTGTGCCTATTTAAATATGACCCCTATCCCCTGGTGCGACACAATATTCAATTTCATTCGCGCGGGCAATTCATCAAACACCTGCTTGACCGCGGGAATCGCATGCGTGTCGTGAAAAGCCACCACGCCACCGGTGCGAACCAACGGCGCGAAATTGTTCCAATCGTTCAATGCCCCCTCTTTCGAGTGATCGCCGTCGATAAACAGAAAATCGACATCACGCCCCTCGAGTGCACCCTTGAGCACTGCAAGCGTTTCCGGGTTGCGCGTGTCACCAACGATCTGTGTTGCGATGTTCTCAGCCATCCAACAATCGTAAGAAATGTCAACGGTAAATATCGCAGCGTCAGGCCACGCAATGCTAAAAAGCTCAGCGTTTCCACCGTGAAACGCGCCAATTTCGACAATTGTCTTGATGTCAATGTTTCGGATCACTCCAAGCATCGCCTCAACTTCAAGCGGCGACTGATAACACCGCACGCGCGCCATTGGCTCTTGCATCCATTGCACAACAGCAAGCTCCCGCTCTTGGTTCTGCAGAACCATCGCCGCGCTGTTTGGCCGCCAATCATGTATGCAACCTTCCCAAACACCGTCACGGCAACGCTGTATCATTTGGCACTCTTCGCAAAATCGCCAGGTTATTCCAAATTCTTTATTCATGTCAATCTCCTTCTTAATTTATAAGTGAATTATGGCAGATCGTTTATTCGTGTTTTATCGCCGTTGTTGATTAAATAAAGCTCTCCATATTTGCCGATCCGCGCAAGCATCTTCTTTGCCGCCTCGTCAGTATTCGCGCCCCACGCAGTGACCGGCACTTCATCAAGTAATGGATCGACTCGCAGAACATTTCTGAGCGCAAGCATAATCATGTGCCGCGATGTTTCCGGCTCCACCGTTGAACTTATCGTAACGCGCACGCCGTTATGCCTCGCCCAGCTATTGATTCGCGCAAACGGCTTTTGCATAATTTTCGGCAACATGCTCAAACCTCCTGTCTATTTCGCTTTTAATCCTGCTAGCCGTACTGTCTTGCTTCATCAACGCGACAAACCGATCTGGATGCGTTTTCAATATCCATTGCTTCTCGGTGTATCCCCAAACAATCATATTTTTCGCTCCGGCTGCAGCGGCTAGGTGCGCAACCCCGCAATCCTTACCGATGTAAATTTCCGACCGCGAACAAAGCGAAGCGATCTGGCGAAGCTCTAACTTTTTGCGCTTGTCGATAATCCACTCCGGCCAATAAATCTCGCCATCGCGGTCGTCGTTTCCAACCACCACCGCGCAATCAATCAATCCGCGATCAATATATTTATTTAGGTGCATCAACACCACATTGACCAAAAATGGCTCGGCATTTTTCCAGCCACACTTAAAAATATTGCGAAAATTCAGCACCGCGAATCTGTCGGTGCCGACGTCGATCACATCTTGGTCATTGTGCGCAAACGTCGGATACACGCCACTTTTTGCAAGCCACGTTGCTTCGACCGGAACAGAGTAATTGATAACCTTAAAAAATTTTGGCCGCTCCATGAATTGCGTAGTTGACGCCCAGAAAAATTTGTTCGGCCTATAAACCCGCACCGCCTCGTCTGAATCACAAACCGAAATATCTATGACCGTTTCATCCGGGTTGTCGATCTTGTATTTGTCTCTGACCGGTTTTTCAATTACCGCGTCGCCAAGCGCAGAATTGACCGGCGAAAAGATCGTAACGCCGCCTTTTTTGTTTGTTGGCTTATATCGTTTTTTTACAATAACCGAATAACACAAATCGCACTCAAATCCTTGCGCCTTAAACCTTGACTCGTCCTCTTTTGTGCAACAGACCTCCTCGCCGCAAATCGCACACTTGAACGTCATTTTTTCGTTCCTCCACCGAATATGGCTTTTGCAAGCAACGCGGATTGCATTTGACCGGACAATTGTAACGCCTGATCCTCGTAGAAACCAACAGACACCAACAGACTATAATACTTCATTAACATTCTGGCGAGCATCGCCATACCATTGTCGCCAGCCGCTTCTGCAGCCACCCCGTCAAGCATTCTGCGGATTTCGTCGTCTTTGTCCTGTGTCATATCTTTATTCTCCACTTTGTCGTCCAAGATCGGATCGACGCCCGGCCAAACGTTGAATGATCGCGTCGATCTCTTCGTCTGAATACGGATTGTCGTACGGACTCTCGCGCGTCCACCTGTCCTGCAACTCACCACCGGGAATATACTTTGGCAAAAGCACGCACATGCAATGCGGATGCGTATCCGTTGCAGGGTACGGGCCCTGGCCATGCTCCCAAATTTGCCCATTAAACCCGGCGCAAATTATACAAGCATCCGGGCCTGCAGCCCACTCGTCATAAAGCACGCCGTTTTTCTCGGCCATCCAATCATAAGCCAGATTGTTTGCAAGTGTAAACTCTGTTCTGGTTATCCGCCGCCAGTACCACGCCTGCCCTTCGCCGACAGCGTTGTGAATTTTGCGCGCAACATCAAGCGACCAATCACCGTTTTGTGCCATGCGTTCAAGCTCGCGTTTTAATTGCGGCAAATTTTCAAGCGCAAGCGTCGTACGGATTCTTTTACCCGCCGCCTCTTGCATTGCGCGAAACAATAAATATTCAGGATCGGGTGCTATCATCAAAACAATCTCCGGATGGCCCGGCGCGGCCTCAATCAAACTTTCGACATAGTCGGCTGAAATCGACATGGCTTGTAATTGATACATTTTGTAAAGCGGACTCTGCGGCTTGGCCTCTTTAATCATGTCCCACGGCTCGCCCAAAAACCGCTTCAAATGCCCGCTTATAGCATCATCAATCACCTTCTCTTGCTCGCGCCCGTATCGCGTCCACCGCCCGCCCTCACCAGCCTGCCCGGTAAGTATCGCCAGTCTTACCGCGTTGATTGGCGGCAGCCCCAATCTTTGTAATATTTCTGACTCCATTTGCGACACCGAGCGCATTGTGTCCCGAAAGAACAACCGCTCTGCCCTATCAAGCCTCGGCCATCGATGACGACGCGCCGAAAGCTGCGCATCGGTAGCCGGCGCGCCCTTGCACCCACACCCGCATTTTAACGGGTGACGAGTGTATGGATCAATCAACCCGCCGTTCATTAATCCGCAAGCCACAGATTGTTGCCACAAATCGCTCATTCAACGCCCTGCATTGCAATTTTCGCAGCACCAATCGATTTCATCCGCGCGGCCTCTTGCTGTACCCGCACAATCTTTGCCTCTGTTGACCCGTACAAATCAGACTCGGAAACCAACCCAGACCGCACAACAAACGCCAAAAGCTGCTCCTCGTTCATCAGCCCGTAGTTGTATAGCTCAATTGCCGATTGGATTTCACTTGCTGCAGCCTGTGCGTTGTTCAATCGCGCCGTTGCCTCTGCGCCCTCGTCCGACAAGTTCAACGGCTCCCATTCCATTTTGTATCTTGCTCCGCCCTTGCCGCCCATGATCAGCGCCATGTCAACAACCCGTTCAATCTCCGGCTCCAGCGCCCGACGGTTGCCGTCAACGACCGAAATTGCAGCCTCGTTCTGATTCGACGATAGCCGCTCGGTTGTTGCCCACGACAACCCGAACATCCACGGCGGCAATTCGGACGCGGAAACAACTTGCTCTAGCGCAAGTTTATAATCAATCGCAACTTCCATCGGTTTCGAGTCCGCGCCGAGCATCACAACTTTTACGTCGCCGTTTGCGGGAACCCCAACATTGACATCATAAACATTGCCGACCCGCCGCGCACCCATTGCCTTCGTTATCTCCGACCCAAACTTAGAGGCCGCCGCCTGCGTCTGCTCGATCCTGTCCCCACCCTTCAAAATTGAAACAATTGTCGGATCGCCAAACCGCCAAATAACATTATCGACCGCCGCCAAAATCCGCACCACGATACGGGCAATAAACGGACACGACGCGAATACCGGGCGTCCGTATAACCCGCCGTCCGTCGCACCAAACACCTGCGTAAATACAAGATCGGGCCGCAGCATCGGCAAATACGACCCAGGCGTTATTTCCTGCTCGACAACCGCCAGCCCCATATCGTTGATTTTAAAACGGAAATTGTCCGGCTTGCCGACAACTGTTCTGTATATGGCCTTATTCGAAACGTCCGGCACGACCTCCCAAACTGAATAACCTTTGTGTAAAGCCGAATCAGTGACCTGCTCGATCAACGTATCGATGCCGCGCTGAAACCAACCGACTTTAAAGCCATAAACCGAATCAAGAATTTCCTGCACTTTCTTATCGCCCATCCCGTCAAGCCGCAACCCGGTCACAAGTCTTGCACGTTTACGAATCGCAACGTCGATAAGCGGAATCGCCTCACGCATCGCGTCGTAAACCGCAAGCACCTGCTTGGTCGGTGAATACTGGGCGAAATACGAGTCAAACGGCGTGCCGTATTGATCGCGCGCAATGGTTTGCGGTTGTGGTTGCCCGGCATCTTTCGGTTTTTCGCCCAGCAATTCAACAATTTTTTGTCTTAGCCCCATAACTCAGTCCCTCATTTGTCCGCCGGCAAAAACAAGATCGGCAAAACTTTTCTCGTCCGGCCAATACGTCAGCGCCACAGCGTCCGCCTTGTCTGGTGACCGTCCAAGCCTTTTCTTGATTTCGTCTTTCTCTTCGATCTTTATTTTGCCGTTGCTTTTCGGCTCCCACCGTATCGACGTTAGCTCTTGCGTCAATTCATCATCCGGCGGCAATGCCAACGACCCGCCCAAAGACGGATCAAGCGCGTCACGCAGCGCCCAGTAACAATAAGCCCGCATATTTAAAAAACCGCGCTCACCAGTCAAATCCGTCAACCCCTCGGCTAATTCGCTGAACTTTGCAGAAACAACATTGTCGCCCATCTCCATGAGCCGCGAATAAACACCCGCGCCCTCGCCGATTGTGTCGATATTTGCAACACCGCCATTTCTGATTTCGTTCTTTATCCGCCCAGCCGTGACCATGTGATCCGCCTTACTATAAATCTTAAACGAATCGACAAAATTATCAATACGCGGCGCAAAAATTGTTCTGTCTCTACCCATCCCGGCGATGTCCGCGCCGAGTCTCAATAACCCAATGCGAGCCGCCGTCTGCGCCTCAATCCATCGCGTGTTTGCGGCATCCATCCACGAAAGCGGCACAAGCTGATCCTCGTCCTCTCGTGGGAACTCGCCCATGACCTTGACAAGAAATAAGTTTGACGGTCGATAAAACTTGCCGTTAAATTTGAAATCTTGAAACCCAACCGGATCAAACGCGCCCTGTTCAATTTCAGATGACCACCCCGCCTTACCAACTTTATCCGCAACCCACTCATAATCTACCTGTCCGGGGATCAATACTTTTTTTGCCCGCACGTTCGGCGCGTTCAAGCACGACAATTTCATCCTTGCATATTTCGGATCACGGCTTGCGCGAAACGCCTCTCCGGACGATCTATTTGGGTTGAATATCAACAATTCGCGGCTCATCGACCCGGTCAACACACCCTCTATTGCGTTGTGTGTTTCGTCCTCAACGCCCGACGCCTCGGTAACAACAACCAACACATTCGGCGAATGAAACCCCGTCCATGCCTCCTGCTTGCGATCCGCTGCCTTGAACCCGATCAAGAACCAATCCTCGACAGGCATCCGAATCATGCCAGCCAATAACTCGCCGCCAAGATTGACTCTTGCGTTGGCGTGTAACTTGCCGATCTCGGTCATCATAATGGCCTTAACCTGTCGGTCGGTCGGCGCGGTATTTATAACTTTCGACGGACAATAAATACATAGAAACGTCAATGACACACACGCGGCAAGATAATCCTTGCCCCTTGCATGACCAGATTGAACCGCAACACGACGATAACGCTGAATCATGTCAACGGCATTTCGCTGCTGCCGATCAAGTCTCGCGCCAAGAACGTCGCGGATAAATGCATTCCAATCGTTGGCATAGTCAAGCGCGTTACTTTTTATTGCGCTCCGTCTCAAATTTTACCCAATCTGCAAAAGTTTTTGGTGTGGCAATATTTCCGTCGATCTCTTGTTTATCCTTGTACCCCCGGCTGTGTCCGAGTTTGCCGAGAGTGAAACCGATTGCCCAGTTGTCGCCGTTTTCTATTTTTTCCAACAACTTGCTCTCTGCCGTGTCAAGCATTTTTCCGCGCCACTTTTCGATAATCGCCGCGACAGTCGGGGAGCGCTTTATCCATCGTTGAATCGTACTGTGCGAACACCCCAATTTTTCAGCGGCTAAATAAACACCACCTCGACTCTCGTCAAGCGCCGCAATTATTTGATCTCTTGTGTATGCCATATATATAGACCATTTAGACCATTCTTAGTATCGCTAATTTACCATCTTTCAAAATATTTATCAAAATCTTCATGTGAAACGGCAATCTCCCAAACTGGAACTTCAGTAAGATAAGTCACTGTCTTGTTTGTAAAATTTTTTATCTCAATCTTTCGGTATGGCGTACCATTAAAATATAAAGCATTGCCATGTTCTTTAATTTAACTGTTTTTATAATCACAATTTTATCCTCGGTTAAATCAATCTAATTTTACTTGCCAATCCCTCACAATCACCGCGCCGACCACCAGCCCTACGCCCATGTTAAACAGTCGGCTCTCGTGCCACTTGCGCGGCGTGGTGATGTATGTTGTTTTGTAAATCACGGGCAACGGCTCCGGCCTGAACTCCAACGCGAATCTTTCGAACGGCGGATAATAATGCCACACCGTCAAACCACCGTATTTAATCCGATCCGCCCAGAGCGTGGTGTCCATCCGCGCGCCGATGTTCGACGCGATTGTCTCGTGGATGTATAGAGTCTCCGGCTTGGCCTGGATGTACTCGTATTCGACCAGCGTGTCTTTTAGCGATACGTACAGCGTGTCTGTCTCTACTCGTTCGATATATTGGATTTCTGTCGGCTTTAGCTTATAGCCGAACAGCAGCGCCAGCGCGGCGATGACCAGAGTAACGACAAGCTGTGATCGCCAATCTTTCATCTTTCGGAATCCCACCGCAAATTTGCGTGCCATTTTTCGTTAAATTTGGCATTGTCGGCCTTTAAAATTTCTTTTGTCTGCGCGCACCTTCCACCACGCCAAAGTGTAGACCCCCACGCATGAACGCAGATCGCACTCTTTTCGCAAGTCCATTTAAACCCCGCCGCCTGCGCCCTCTTGGTCATGTCCGTATCATCGTAAAAACAGAAAAACCGCTCGTCAAACTTACCCACCGTTTCAAATACCTTCGGCGAAAACATCGAAAAACAAATACCTGTCTCGTGGACTTTCCAGTCGTGAAACGAATGCACCGCGCCGAACACAACACCAAACGACCCAAGTCGATCAGCCATGCGATCTATCGAACCGTCACGCACAATAAAAGCGTCCGAGTCAAGAAAGCAGATCGGATCGTTACCGAGCTTTTCGGCCTCCGCTAAAATCATATTGCGCGCCGCCGCAATCCCGATATTTTTATCGGTCTCAATCAACGTGTCACATGGTTTCATATTTATGAGCATTTTCAAAAAGGTATCATCCTCAGACCCGTTATTCACCGCAATAACTCTATACGGCACGTGAACCGAGCGACGAATAAAATAAAACCACGGATCGACCAATTCGCGGTTGTTGTGGAATATGACGCCGATATTAAGCATTGAATACCTCCCCTGCGGCGCGAAACAATACATCCCATTCAGCGCGAATTTCAGGAATGGTTTCGCGGTACAACTTTTTAAATTCGCCGTCGTTAATGTATTGTTTTATCCGTGACCAATAGTATTGCACGTCCGTATCATTCGCAAGCATAGACTCCCAGCGCCCCGCGCAGCGCGAATGCCCCAGGTGCAGCCCGTGAAAGTGCCAATCCGATGCGTCCGTAATTATCGGTAAACCGGACTCGCGCAATAAATAATAAAGCACCTGCTGGTTGTCTACGCGGCGCTGCAGTGGATTGTAAAATATATCAACGGTTCGCAAATCCTTGACGTTTAAAAGCTGCCGGTACTTTAACGCAACCGAGGCAATTGCCGGCAAATATTCGCGCGGCTTGAAAAAGTGAATGCCGGTCATCCTGATCCCGCGCGTTTTTGGGTCATCGATCCCGACGGTGTTGTAATAGGGTGTATTATATTTTTCGCATAACGCAAGTTTATAGTCCAATAGCGGCGGTATTTCGCGCACCGGAAAAAGATCGACGTCAAACGGCTGCACCCCATCGTATTTGAGCCAATCCGGATCGGCGTAAAGCCAGTACATTATCTTTATCCATTTTTCGCGGTCTTGGTGCTGGCATGCTGGATGATAAAATTTAACATCGTATTCTGGATATTCACGCGCCAAAAAATATTTAAAAAACGGCTCGTATGCCTGGTGTCTATCCCCGACAACAAAACAAACGTAAAGTAGTTTTTTTTCTTTCTGGCTCATAATTATCCAATAAATAATCCGCGCCCAACAACATATCCAACTGCAGCCGCCGCAATGGCCGACGCAACCCTGCCGAATACCCAATAGGCGCTATGATATTTATATGACCGTCCTGCGTCAAAGCCAATAAAAGTATAAGCGGTCATCCCAAACAACATCGGCAGCCATTGCGCGACGTGCCAGTGCAAAGTGCTGCTGTCAATCGTACAAACAACACTCATGTAATAAGCAAAGCCGCCGCCGCACAGCGCAAGAAATATAATCGTTGCCAAAAATGCCACTAAATCTCCTTGCACAGCAAATCAATCGTCTTGTCTTTTTCATAACACGACTTGCAGAGTGTCCAATTCTTCAACTCCGGCATCGGCATTGACTCGTTTTGTAGGTCACATGACCACTCTTGGCGGTCGGTGATAATCAGATAACCGCACGAATACTCCGGGTCGCGGCTTTTCACAATTCGAAATTTACGCATATTCTGGTATTTCCACCTCGTTCGGTTCTGGTATGCTGATGTTCAATTTCTCCGCGCAGAACATCCGAATCTTGCTCAAATAGTCCTCAAATTCTCCGGTTGTCAATTCTGTCGTTGATCTCACACGCTCGAATCCAAAATCATCGCGGACGCGCAAAAACATACATTTAAATATTTTGTGCATTTCTTGCGGCGCGTATCCAAGTGCTTCGCATGCCACTTCGATCACTACGCCCCAGTAATATCGATTCTGTGGGTTTGACCGCTGCCAATCAAACGGCGCTACCGTCAAATAACAATCGCGCCCCTCAAATTGCTTGACGTACTCGTTCAGCGCTTCGCGGTTGAAAATGTCCAGCTTGCCATTGCGAACGGCGCAAGACCATTTTTTAATCAGCTTTTGCACAAGTTTCCATTGGCGTTAGTTACCACATTGTGGTAGTTATTGCATTCAATTACTTTTCGTCTATTGGCACAACATCCAAAGTTCGGCATATATTTACATTATAATTTCTGACAAATACAGCGACCTGGACCAAATGCGGCCCGTTGAATATTTTACAAAATAAGATGAACCAATTTCCACTAAATCAAATATTTCTTGCGGTATTGACATAAAACCTGTTCTGTTTTTAATCTCAAATGTTAATACCCAATCATCCGGAATAACTCGTTGTTGCGGTACTTGTGTAAAGGTCTTTCCGTTAAACATGGATATCATGTATGTTTCAATATGCTCTGGAATAAATTCTTTGCCGACAAGAACGGCATAGCCGCCCAATTTTGGTCTAAACAATGAATCTATTCCCCAAAGAACGCAATGTATTATTGTGTACAGAAAAAGAATGACGGCAATTGCACACAACACCAATAAAAATTTATCCCCAATCCCAATCCCACCGTCCCAAATATTTAATATTTCCATTTCATGCACCTCCCGAATTTGTACCACGCTCAAAACATTGTTTAATAATTGTCTGCCTCGTCTAGTTGCCACGCTACCAATGTGCATATCCGCAAAACAAAAAATCCCAATCCGCACGCCAGTCCAATTATCGACCAGTACCCGCCTCTGTAAACATTTCACCCGACTTTACCTTGTCCAACAAGTCCGGCCTGGACTCCCTGATCGCCTTTGCGTCTTGAATGTAGTGCGAATTTACACCAAACAAGTCGGCGGCCTTGTCGCGTGACTTGCCATCGTCCAGTTGTGGAATTATTTCCACAACTGGTTTTTCGTCTTTGTATTGTGGCGCGTTCAAGTGACCGACGGCTTGTCTTTCTTTCGCTTCTGCCTCCAAAAACGGCAACACATCCAACGAACACGCCGCACGCTGACTTGCAGTCAAGTGCCGCCGGTGTAAATTCTTGGCAATTATCCAGCCAACAAGCGAAACGCCATTCTTTTTCCACGCCTCAAACCTCGGCTCAACGCCCGCCTCTTTGCACGCCAAAAACCGGTTGCGCCCGTCGATAATCTGATCGCCCAAAACGGTGATCGGCTCAATCAGTCCATTTTCGCGCACGTCCGCAACAAGCGCGTTGAACTCGTCGCCCTCAAGTAGTGGAAAAATGTCGGCTATCGGATGGAACTGCATTGTATTGCCCTTTTTAAATTAGTGAGCCGCCGGCAGGGCTCGAACCTGCACCAACTTGTTTACAAAACAAGTGCCCGACCATTGGGCGTCAGCGGCAAAAGTGGACGCGGCCAGCCGGGAGGCAACCAGCCGCGCCCGAGGATCGCGCTCACAGGCGCGACGTTTAGTATTGGACCCGCATCATGTCGCTGTCGTTGAACAGCTTGCGCCAAACGGTAGCAAATGCAAGCTGCGAAAAAGTGAACAGCAACGTGATACCCTCAACCGTAAACGACAACGGCTGTTTGATAAGGACAATCGCAGCAACGCCGGTGACAGCCGACAAAAACAACGCCGTCAAGAAACGCATCAAGCGCGACGGAATGTATCGGATGACCAACTGCCACACTGGCGGAGCGATAACGCCCAACACAATCATTAGAACCTCTGGTAACTGCATAGCCCTACTCCTTTGAAAATAGTTTTTTGAATGCGTTAATTATGCGGTCAATGAACTTGCGCCAGCCCGGTCTCTCGTCTGGCTGCGGTCTGTCTTGTTCGCCGTATTGCACCGGATCGTCGAAGACTATCGGCTTGCCCGGTGACGGTTGGTTTATAATCGCCAAACACGCATAAATCTTTAGGCGATATTGCGGCATATTGAAATTGACAGGATCGTTTTTGCGCGGTGTGATTTCTTTGTGGCCGACCAGATTTTCTATATGTATCCGGCGGCGAGGCATGATGTCGAGCAGCAATAGCTGCAGTGCGTCAAGTTGCTTTTTGGTGTACGTCCCGTCCGCCGACTCTAACTCAATCCCGATAGATCGGCGGTTTAACCTCACCTCATCCGCAGTGACAACCTGATCGCCGTTTACGTCGTGCGCAGACTCCCCGGCGTGCCATGCGGCCAATAGCTCGTTGACAAGTTGGTATATCGCCCCAGTTCGCGTTACGATATAGTGCGCCGACACTTTAGATACCGGATTGCATAGCCAGTCAAGACAACCCGGCATCAACCCGTCCGTAGAGTGCAGCACCACCACGTCAACCTTGAATCCGTTGCGCGATGAAAAGTTTGGTGATTGTTTTGTTTTGATGATTTGCATAACCGCCTCAAAACAACCATATATTGCTATTATTTACTATTTATTTTCTAAAAAATCAAGACGAAATTCAATTATCCGTTATTTATAGCAATGTATGTGCCAGCTATTTAATATAGATCATGTTTTTTTATTTCTTTGCGCAAACGATACATAATCGTTCCATAATTATAGCCAAAGCACCTACTAATTTTTCGCTCCGAATAACCGTCGGCAAGAAGACGACAAGCAATTTTTAAAAACCCCGAATTAGGACGAAATACAAATCCCAGGCTATTCTCGAAATCATTTTCGCCTACCAATAATTCAGGTATAAGCCTTTCGTATTTTGTTTTGTTTTTTCTGTACAAATCGCACATACCATACTTTGCATATTTTATAATGGTGTTCAGCAAATGCCTTTGCGTATAAAATTCTTTGTTTCTTATCACACAAATAGCCGACAGCAAACCCTCCTGGTAAAAATCGCATGATTCCAAATGGCGGAATTTATAACAAAACCTCCTTGCCATATTTTTAAGCACCGGGTCGGCCAATGCAACGGCATCTAACAAATCAATTTTTCGGCCGGTGTCAGACAATGTAATCATCGCCGACCTCACAACACAACACCCTGCCAACGTTGTTCCAGTACGGTGGCGCGCACCGAATAAGTCTGGTTCCGTTTTGACTTGGCAAAAATCGCATAGCCTTACCGTCTTTGACAAACGAATAATCGGAATTAATTTCTATTACCTCAACGTCCATAACTTTCCCGTATCCATAAGCCCGTTTTTTCCCGATGGACTTTATCTGCTTAAGCAATCGCCGCGCTTCTTTGCCGCTCCCGCTCGCGTACCCAATCATGCGCGGAGCCAATAGCAGGGGAACTGGCACATTGTATTCCCGATATACGCCACTCATTAAATTAGGGCTGCCGGAAGTAACGCCGACACGACTTGCACGGAACTTTTTGCGCCAAAATCGCAAAGTCTCAACATCTCCGCCATCTGGGAAAAGGGCGGATGCGTGCCACACATTAACGCCGTTGACCCTCGACCGCAAAAGCGGCAATTGCACATCATCTGGCGTATCGTCTCGATCTATGTGTTTCGACCCGTGTTGTATAACGGCCAGTGTCCAAGCGAGAAGCGAATCAATATGAATCGGCTCGTTTGGATCATAATAAACCCCACAGCCGTCAAGGTGAAATGTGATTTGCATGTTCATGGAATTATACCCTCCCTTTTTAAGTTCGCATAAATACGCGGATAATACCGACGACAAAGCTCGGCAGAATCATCGGCTGCCCATTGATCATCGTACAACCAAGAGACCCGTATCTTTTCTCGCGCGGCAAATTTTACCCGTAAATATGCCGGGTGAAGCGGAAGATTGTGCTCATCAATATAGGCAAGCGAATCCTCCGCTGTCCATCGGCGCATTGGCCAAGCAAGGAATCTACCCCATCGCTTACTGTTGTGAATTGGCCCATATTTACGAATAAGAATTCGACGGATTTTTGATTCAGCTTCTCGCAACCCAACAAATTCCAGGTCGATCAATTCTCGATCCAACAGCTCAACGGTGGGGCGGATAATAGAGCGGTTATCCACAGACACGCGTTTGCCAGTGTTCAATTTTTTCCAGTCGGCGACGGCATCACCACGAGAAACAACCAATCTGCAGCCAAGCCGATCCGCCAATTTTTCAACTACATCCTTGCTTTCTGGCAACTCCATGCCGCTATCATTCCAGATCAAAAGCGGTTTGCAATATTTGGCAACAACATGGGCCATAGCCACCGAATCCTTGCCACCAGACACAGCAACCGCCGGCCGCCGAGAAATTCGCAGCGCCGCCTTAACGATGGTATGGGCGTCAAATACAACTGAAGAATAATGCCGATCATGCGTCAACCGGTATAATACATCTTGATTCACAGCGCCAACTCCGTCTGCATTATTTCTTTCGGCTCCATACTTGGTTTTTCTGCATCCAACTCCGCCTTACTTGGGAGCAGATAACAAAGAAACGAATATAGCGCACTCTGATATTTGTCTCTGGCCCAAGCTTGAAAATCAATCCAAATATCAACGCCAGCTTTACGCATTACAAATGTCGGGCAATCAAGCGTCTCCAAAATAGATCGTCCAAGCCCGGCGCGCAATGCCTCATTCAAGCGATTCCACCAGGCGCCAACCCTGACAATATCTGAACAATCAACTATCCGCATCTCAAATGCCCATACGTTTTGCCGCCCGACATTAACCGGTGCCACAAGCGACCCGTGCTTTTTATAGCTCGTCGTGACATATCCGGCCCAAGGTCTACCATATTGCGGATGGAGCACCAATTCTCGCACTTCTGCGCGTTTTAGCTGTCGGAAAATTTCTCCATCCGTCCACCAGCACGACATACGTTCGGGTCGCATTTCTCGTTTTTTGGTGTCGTCTGAAAAATAACCGTACATCCACGCAACCCAAACATCAACGCCAATCCAGGCACTCTGAGGCGCGCGCAATAAATCATAGTTTGTAAATGTATTACTCAACATATAGTGCACGGGAATACACTCACAATTCGTTCCGGTCAAGCAACAGATTTGTTGTTTCGGCTCTTCTGGTAACCTCGGCGGCAAGGCTGTCTTCCGTACCGCCGAAGCAATTAGGTTGGTCGCGTGCATTATTGTGCCTCGCCAATCAAAGCGCTGATAGTTTTCAGATATTCAAGAATTTGATCTTTGTTGTCAGCCAAGTACTGATCATACGGCGCGCTGTCCATCGCCGCAAAATCAAACTTGACCTTGCCCATGCCGCGCCGATTATCTGCACCGATATAACCATGCTCCATCAAAAGCTGCAAGCCCTTTGCAAAACACGCCTGTTCAATTTTCGTCATGTGCATAGATACATCGATTCCGCCATCCAACACCGTTCCAGCACGCAATGTCTCAACATTGACGATCATGCTGGTGTTTTCCCCTGATTCGTGCCCCTCATAATCCTCCCTGCGCGTAAGATATGTCCACTCCATTAATTCTGCGGATGGCCTTTCACCTGTTCCCCACTCAGCACAACGTGGGCGAAAATCTGCAAAATTCAATCGCCCTGGTATAACTCGATTTCCAAGAGCACACCCAAGAATTGATAATGGCGGAACCATGTTGCGAAGCCGGTTGATCCCCTCGGTTTTCTGCGCGCCATTAGTCCCCAACTCTCCGGACAATGCCCTTTCCTCAGCGGACATAGACTCCAGTTTGCCGCCAGAATACAACGAATAAAAAAACCACAACTGAACACCTGGTTGTGATTTACTTGAATCGATCCCAAGCGACCGCAAATAATGATCAGCCAATCTATCGCGCATTTCGCCGCGCACCGCATTCCCGGCGTAAAACGGTAAGTTAAGAACCGACCCGGTATCGGACAATATTTGCATCCGGCGAAAAATGGTTGCGTTTCCAGCTTTTGTGTCTGATCCGTGCGACAACGGAGACTCACAGGTAATTGTAATCGGAATATCGTATTGTGGGACGCTCAACGCCCGCCCCATTTCCTTTTTATCAGCCACCTTCAAGCGCACATTGGCAACTGCATCGTCATAGTCCGCATCGTCCTTGAGATATGCAATCATTGCCGCCACACGCGGATATTCACGAAGCCACACCAGCACAGCGGTTGCATCGGGATCGTTGATGTGTGACATAAAAGCCGCCACCCTTGCACCGCCGACATATTCAAGCTGAACATCAAGCAAGCTCCCAAGCCGCTCAACAAACTTCAATACCGTGGACTCTGTTGCAGCGATTACAATTCGATCCGCCACAAAATCAGGAATTCCGCGATTGATTTTTATTGCTGCAGCATGAATCATCGCCCTAATAATTGCCATTGTCGACACAAACATTTTACACCTCTCTTTTTATGTTTTTATCGTTCAACGTGAACGCCGAACAAATTCGCGCACGTCGCAATCGGACAGCGCGGCCCATTTACATACCTATCGCCGTGGTGACACTTGCCGCCCGGCATTTCTGCCCGGTATCTATCGCACGGCAAATCCGGCGCGATCCGTCTGCGCCCTGCGTCCTGTCCGTGCGTTAATGCCTCCCCCTCAAAATGGCAGATCGTCGCCGCCCGCATCCATCGGCAATTCGTTTTCGACCGGCTCGGCAGGTTGATTGTTTGCAGACTTAAAATCCAATAACTGCACCTGGTTTGCAAACACCTCGGTAACGTATCGCTCAACGCCCTCTTTGTTCGTCCATTTTCTTGTCTGCAGTCGACCCTCTACGTACACCCGCGCGCCTTTTTGCCCGTACTGCGACAGATACCCGGATGACTTGCCCCAGACAACAACCTTGTGCCATTCGGTTTTTTCTGTGATATTGCCATCCTGATCTTTGCCATCAGTATTGGTCGCAAGTGAAAAATTTGCAACCTGAGCGCCGCTCGGCGTGACTTTCTGCTCGACATCCGCGCCCAAACGACCGATCAAAATCACCTTGTTTACACTGTTCTTGTCGTACATTTTAACACCTCATAGTTTAGTTGTTGTCTACCGCCACGCCCAACGCCCTGAACAACGGCTTGTAATATTTCGGATCGTACACCATCGACGTCGCAAACCGAAACACCCGCCAGCCCATTTCTGTCGCGGCGTTGTATTTCTCCGCATCACTCGCATATCCCGCGCCCCGCGTGTGCCGCCCATCTACCCATTGCCCACCATCGATCTCGGCGGCAATCATCAGATACGGCCACGCAAAGTCAAACCGCCAGCGGCGCGTCTCGTGAAATCGCAACTCGCGCACCGGCTGGGGTGCTGTGCCTTGTGAGTATAATTCAAGACGTGAATAAAAATCATTCGCCAGTTTCGACATCATCCGCCCGCCTTAATCTTATCGTACCGCCGCCGCCCTTGCCGCCGCTGATCCATACGTTGTCTTTTTTCAGATATCCCCACAGCTTGCGCTCGCTGATACCCAACATCGCCGCCGCAACCGCGCGCACGCCGTATGCTTTTTTTATCGCCGTGTCAACCGACCGCTGCCACATTCGGCCAATTTCGTCGGCGGTCACAATCTCGTCGTCCGGCTCAGCCGGCACGTCTCGCGGCTCGTTGCTCACCAAACCCAAAAACCGATTAACAACGATCTTGCCGAACTCCACAAGCGCGTCGTCCGCGTTCTGCGCAGAGACAATGGCAATGAGTTTGCAGCTACCGGCAGTCAACAACTCGGCAACGTCTTTGCCGCGATACAATATTGCGAATATGTTGTTGGCCGTCTCGAACACTGCGTATTTACTCATTGCCACTCTGTTCATTTACCCCTCTGCGCCAAGATCAACTGCTTGTTTGCGATCCCGTCCACCGCCTGATGCACGTCCACCAGTAACGTCTGCTTGTCAACGACCGGTATTTTCTGCGCACGCAACAACTCGATAATGCTCTCTGCTATTTTCACAATCCTGTCATTGGCTGTCATTGCGCCCCTTAATTCACTTTCGGCACAACGACCAACCGCAGCAGTAGTCCCATGACCTTGGCCGGCGGTGTCACGTCCGGCATGAAAAGCGACAAATACGCAGAATCGCTATCTTGCCCGACATTGCCCGCATAGTCAACCGCGTACAATTTAAATTCATATCGATTCGTGTCGCCCTCAGCGGCGACGAGCGGAAAGCTGTCGACAATCGACCAGTCCGCGCTATCGCCCTGCTGTACCTGCGCAATCGAAAACCACCGCCCCATAAAGTCGGCTTGTTCGGCCAATCGGTATTTCACGACATAGAAATCAATATCTGTCTCCGCTGGACGGTCCCAGGTCAGCTGCAAGTTGTACTCATTGGCCGGGTCGTACTCGTACACCTGCCCGTAGCAGTCAGCCAGCCAGCCGACCGCAAGAATAATAATAACGACCGCGATCCAATCACCTTTGCTCATCTTCATGTTGCACCTCGCTTGTTTTTGTCAGTTACAATTCGAAACGGTTGTCAAAATTTCGGCGTATCCTCCGGCGCCTCGCGCGGATCGACGTTGTGAAATATCCCGTACTCTTTCGCAAACCGCAGCAGAAACTCCCCGGTCGGTCCGTTGCGTTGTTTGGCGACGTGAATCTCCGCCTTGCCCTCGGTCAGTCCGTACTCGGCATCTGTCATTATTCCGTATGCCTCAGGCCGGTGGATGAACACCACAACATCAGCGTCTTGCTCAATCGCGCCGCTTTGGCGTAAATCCGACAGCACCGGTTTGCGCGGTTTATCCCCGACGGACGCACGGGACAACTGCGATAAAATCACAATCGGCACGTTCAACTCTTTTGCCAGTTGCTTTATCCCGGCTGATAGCGCGGTGGTCTTTTCGGTGTCGCCGTAGTATCTCTCACCACGCGGCAATTTCATAATCTGCAAATAATCGACAATAATCATTTTAACGCCGTGCTGCCGGATCATCCGCCGCGCCTTTTGCCGAATCGCCGGGAGTGTGTCGGCCACTTGATCTAAAAACAGCTTTACGTCCGAGAGCCGGGAGGCCGCGTTTACTATCGCCGACCAATCGACCGGGTTTAGTCTACCTCTCCGCGCCTTGTGCGAATCGACCATTGCCAGGCTTGACAGCATCCGCCGCACGAGTGCCGCGTTGGTCATTTCGATGCTGAAAAATCCCACCGGACAATCACGCCGTGCCGCATTTAGCGCAATGTTCAGCGCGAACGCCGTCTTGCCCTG